>ERZ1370068.1518-contig-11416_pt1 | contig 57721 bp, 64 predicted proteins | sample MGYA00561227_ERZ1370068 | MGnify/ENA primary metagenome ERZ1370068 (study PRJEB38410, sample SAMEA6850437) | metagenome | study: Metagenomic assessment of the ecological functions of the soil: analysis of the soil microbiota associated with the... | reverse complement strand
TTTGTACTTCGTTCAGTTGCGTATTGCTGGGACGATGCCGTCGTAGCTGAGCGTCGGGAACGACTCCACCGCGACGGGCGCGGGGCGCATGGGAGCACGGGCGAACAGCCCGAAGCAGCGCCTTCGTTCCTCCAACGTCTCCGGCGAGCAACATGGCCCCGGGATTGTAATCCGAAGCGCGCTATCATCGTAGCCACGGCAGAGCGGAGTCGAGTGACCTCGAGCGCGCGCGACGTGATCGCGCGATATCCAGGGCTGCGCGACGAACCACCTTCGCTATCTCGGAAGTGGGGGTTGGTCCCGGCCGAGCGTCCGCGCGCGGGCGCAGGTCGCAGCTACGGGTTCGCGGATCTCGCAGTCATCCGCCAGACGGCGACGGCCGCTCGAAGGGGGCCGTCCGTTCCGCGGCGGGTGGTGCGGCAGCTCGAGGCCGAGCGGCACGGCCAGCCTGCGCTCGACTTCAGGCGCGAGTCAACGCCGCGCGCGTCGATCGCGCTTCACGCCGCGGAGCATCGCGCCCTACCGTGCTCTCGCCGGCGACTCGGCCACCGCGCAGGATCAGATCTCCGCGCGGCGAGCGGCTGCTTCTCGAAGCGTCGGCGCTCGATGCCGGCGACGAAGCCTCGCGACGCCAGGCCGGAGGCGCTCACCGGCAGTCGCTCATCGCCGATCCGTGCCCTCGTCGCTGCGTTGATCAACCTGGGCAACCTGCACTGCGATCGAAGCGCCACCTGCCGGAGCGCTGGCGCGCACGCGCAGGCAGGCCGCATCGCAGGCGCCCGACTACTTCGAGGCCCACTACAACCTGGCGAACGCGCATGCGACGCCAGCGCGCTTCGAGGAAGCCGCCGAGGCGTGCAGGCAGTCACTCGCCGTGGATGAAACCCACGCCGAGGCGCATTTCTGATCTCGGCGGTGACGTTCGGAGAAGCTTGAAACTCGACCGACGCGGCGTCCGCGTCGGGCAGGTAGTTACCGGACGCCGTGCACGCCGCAACGGCGCCTGGGCGACTGGCCAAGGAGTTACGAGAATTGAACACGTGAGGCGGCGCTGGCAGCGCTGAGCTGCGTGCCGTGAGGTGGCAGTGGTTGTATGCGCGGCGTGCGAGCAGGGGCGCTGTAGCGACGTCGCAGGCTGCTGGCGTGGCCACTTTGTCGGCGCATCTCGTTCAACCGTACCTTCACCCGTGCCCCGTGCGCTTCTCTCGGCATCGATCGTCGAAGCTTGAAGTAGCGAGCACTCGGGGCACCACGACTCGGGCTTGAAGCCGGAGGTGCCGGCGATCGGCATCACGTCGCGGTGCGTGCAGCACTCGGGAGCCGTCGTCGGGCGGACGCGGCCGCCAGCGGCACGAGCGGAACTTCATCACGGCCGCGGAGACGTCCCGAGACGTCGGGCGCGATCTCGGGCTGCGCTGGAGTGGTCGCCGGAACAAGCGGCGAATCGCCGGCGTCGCTACTGAAGTTGGACCCCTACCGACTTCTCCAGCGCGCGAGCGCCGCTGCTCTTCGGGCGCCGACCAGCGTCAGCGCAGTGCCTGCCGTCAGATCGCGGCCCGTACGGCCCACGCGGTGCACGTAGGCTTCGGGCGACGACGGCACCTCGAAGTTGACGACGTGCGTGATGCCGTCGATGTCGAGGCCGCGCGCGGCGATGTCGGTCGCCACCAGCACGCGATGCCGGCCGCTGCGGAAGCCTTCGACCGCCGCCGTCCGCTGCTCCTGCGAGCGATCGCCGTGCAGCGCCGCGCGCGCGGATGCCGAGTGCGATGCAGCTGACGCGCCAGCCGATCGGCGCCGTGCTTGGTCCGGACGAACACCAGCGTCGGCCCGTCGGACCTCGCGCAGGAATTGCGCCAGCCACTGCGGCTTCTCGCGCGACTCGACTGTTCTGCGACCGTGTGCGTGATCGTCGCGCGGCGGGCCCGCCCGAGCGGCCGATCTCGATGTAGCTCGGCGTCTTCACCAGTCTCCGCCGCCAGCTTCAGCACTTCGTCCGGCATGCGTCGCCGAGAAGAGCAGCGTCTGCCGCACCGGCGGCAGCGCCGACGACGATGCGCTGGACGTCGGGCCAGAAGCCCATGTCCATCATGCGATCGGCTTCGTCGAGCACCAGCACTTCGAGCCGGCTGAAGTCCGGCGTTCTGCTGACCGCATGTGATCCATCAGCCGGCCCGGCGTCGCGACGATGATGTCGACGCCGGCCCGGAGCGCGCGGTCCTGCGGCTCCATCGCGACGCCGCCGTAGACCGCGGCGCTCGTCATCGACGTGTGATACGTGCAGCCCTGGATGGCGTCCTCGATCTGCGCGGCCAGCTCGCGCGTCGGCGCCAGGACAAGCGCGCGCGTGCCGCGGCACCAGCGAGCCGTGCTTCGATCGCGGTCAGCAACCGCTGGAGGATCGGCAGCACGAACGCCGGCGGTCTTGCCGGTGCCGGTCTCGGCCGTGCGCGATGACGTCGTTGCCGGCGAGCGCGTAGGGAGGACGGCGCTCTGAATCGGGCGCGGTTTCCTTGAAGCCGAGGTCGCGCGATGCCGCGCGCCAGCTGCGGATGCAGGCCGAGCGGCGAGAAGGCGATAGGGGCGCAGGGTCGTGGGGCGCCTGCTCTCGCGGACGCGATGCGTGGTCGGCGACGGGCGTCGACCGTGACTGGCCGGTGCGTCCGCGCCGCCGGCGGCGCGCGGACGCCGCGGCGGCGAGCGCCTGGAGATGTGATGTATCGGTTGTGTGGGAGCTCAAAGCTTAGCGTGCGCGGAAGGTGATGATGCCGCGGACCGGATCGTACGGCGAGACGCCGACGGTCACCCTGTCGCCCGGCACGACCTTGATGCCGGAATCGGCGCATTCGCCCGCTCAGCTGCGCGAGCACCTCGTGGCCGGCATCCGACTGCACCGCGGTAGAGCCCGCCGCTGTGGACCGGCGACCACGCGTGCCCTGGATATCGATCAGATCGTCCTTGCTCAAACCTTCTCACTTCCTTTCAAGCAACTATTGTGCACATAGCAGTTGCGGGCAATGTTCACACCTTGAGGTCCTCGACGATCAGCATCTGTCGCGATCGCGCACGCTCCTCGCTTGCCGCAAGCCGCGCGTAATCATCGCCCTCGAGCCGGATCGGTGCCCCGAAGGCTGACGCGTGCGGGACCCGGCGTACGCCATTCGTGCATTCTGGTGGAGCACGCCGGTCGAGGCCCGAGCCAGGCGCACCGGCACGACCGGCACGTCGAGCTCGCGCCCCAATCATCCCGATGCCCGGCCGGAAACGGTCGATCTCGCCGGTCATCGTCCGCTTGCCCTCCGGGAAGATCAGCACCGACCAGCCGTCGCTGACGAGCTCGCCAATGTAGCGCAAGTGTTCTGGCGTGCCCGCCTCCCGCTGCGGCAGCGGGAACGCGTTGAAGAACGAGCGAGGCCAGGTAGTAGTTGAGGCTGTTGGTCAGCCGCGCGCGTGACGCCGATGCTCGCGCGGGAAGAAATGCGCCTTGAAGAACTCCTTCGCCATCGCCACGCGCGACGCGGTAGCGCCAGCGCGGCGGCAGCGCCCACAGGATCGCCGGCGTATCGATGTGGCTCTGGTGATTGGCGGCGAAGATCACCGGGCCATCGATGTCCTCGAGGTGCTCGCAGCCCGTCGACCTTGATCCACGCGAACAGCGCGCGCCAGCGGCAGGATCCAGGTCGGCAGCGACTGACGCCGCCGCAGCGCGCGCGCCGGCCAGGACCGGTTCCACGACGGGAAATCGACGGTCTCCGCCGGCGTCCTCGGATCGCGGGCGCACGACTGCCGCGACGACGCTGCTCGAGCGTCGCCAGGTTTGCCGCGTTCGGCGAACGCGGTCTCGTCGATGGTGCGTGCCGAAGCGCTCCTCCGAGCGCCAGCCATCAGCTCGACGCGCTCGAGCGAGCTCAGACCCGAGCTCGTCGAGTCGTCGTCGTCCGACGGTGACCTGGCGGCCGCCGGCGAACTGCGCGACGATCGCCTGCGACCGATGTGGCGTCCGTGCGCTGTCGGCGCGTCGGCGCCGCGCCGGTGGCCAGCCACTCCGTGCAGCTCCCGGCCGCTTCAGCTTGCGCGTGCCCTCCGTCCGCGGCAGCTCGCCCGACGGCCACACCGAGATCGCCGCGAATCTTCTGATGGTCGAGCAGTCGCGAGGTTGGCCGTGCCGGACGATGCGCCTGCGGATCGATGCCCGGATCGAGCACGACGCACGGCGTGCACGCGCTCCTCGGATCCCGTCCGCAGCGCCGACGACGGCGACGTCGCTGCACGCCCGGCGACGGCCGGCGAACGCGCGCTCCACGTCCTCCGGGAAAGACGTTCAGCCCTTCGGGCGTCACGATCATCTCCTTCTTGCGGCCCTTGATGAACAGCCGGCCCTGCGCGTCGATTTCGCCGATGTCGCCGGTGTGGAACCAGCCGCCTTCGAACGCTTCGGCCGGTCGCCGCGCCGCGCCTGAAGTAGCCGGTGCGTCACGTTCTCGCCGCGCACGAGGATCTCGCCGTCCGGCGCGATCTGCACCTCGACGCCGGCGATCGCCTTGCCGACCGATCCCTTGCGTCGTGCTGAACGGATGATTCAGGCTGACGATCGGCGCGGTCTCGGTGAGGCCGTAGCCCTGAATCACGCGCGAAGCCGAGGCGTGCCCCAGAACTCCTCGAGCGCGGGATCGAGCGGCGCCGCGCCGACGACAAAGCTCCAGAACTTCCAGCCGAACGCGCGATGGACGCGCGGTATCGCCACCACCGCCGCAGGAAGTGCTCGCCGGCGCGGCGGCATCTCGGCGGCGATGCGGCGCCACGCGCAGGATGTGCTCGCGCAGCACGTCGAGGATCTTCGGCACCGACACCAGCACCGAGATCCGGCGCGCCTTGATCTGGCGGACGATGTCGTGCGGGTTGTAGCCGCGGATGAACAGCACCGTCCCGGCCAGCATCGGCGGGATGAAGGTGGCCATCGACTGGCCGAACATGTGCGACAGCGGCAGCAGGTTCAGGAACCGGATCGGGACGAACGGCCGCGCGTCACCTGCGGTACTTCAGGATCTCGCGCTCGACCGGGCACGATGTTGGCCAGCACGTTGCGGTGGGTGATGACGACGCCCTTGGGCTCGGCGGTGGCGCCCGACGTGAAGATGATCTCGGCGGTGTCGTCGCGCGTGACGCGACGCCCGCTCGACGGTGCCCGTGCGCGCTCCAATCCAGCTGGTCAGGCGCCAGACGTCGGCGCCCGGGCGCGTCGCAGCGAGGACGCCTCGACTTCCTCGCCGATCAGCACCAGCCGCGACTTGACGATCGCGGCGACGCGCTGCAGAAAGTCGGCCGAGGCGCGGTAGTCGATGGGAACGACGATGGCGCCCTGGAGCAGGCAGGCCCAGAGCGCGGCAATCCACTCGGGGCGGTTCTCTGACCAGAGGACGACGGTGTCGCCCTTCCGGACGCCGGCCGCGTGGAGACGCGCGCCTCGAGGCGCGCGGCGGCGCGCGCCACGTCGGCGTAGGTATAGCTCCCGGCGACGGAAGCCGTTGTCGTGGGCGAGGAACACGCCGCGAAGCGCGTGCGAAGTCGTCGAAGAAATCGAGCAGCGTCTCACGGCGCATGCGCTGGTCTATGATACCATGCCGCTGCCGAACGTGAACCTGCCGCCCGCGCTCGTCGTCGGCGCGCTATGCGACAGCTTCCTGCAGGCGGCGCATGCGCCAGTTCTTCGCGCGGGCCACCTTCGGGACCGAGCCGATGCTGTCGGCCAGCTCCGACGGCCGGCTGTCGATCGAGCCGACCGACGATCCGTCCGTGATGTACGTGCGGTGGTTCGGCACGCGCTACGGCCTCCGCGTGCCCGCGCGGCGGCCGTTCACGGACCACGAGATCCGGCTCGCGCGCTCGATTGGCTCGGTCCTGGGTGCCCGCTATCACGCGATCCTCAACCCGAAGGCGATGGTCGAACGCGGCGAGCTGTTCCGCGGGCGCCATCGAGGATCGCTACGCCGGCGCCTTCGCGGACGGCCACCCGTATCCGATTGGCGCTGGCGACACGCGCGCCGACCGCATCGCGTCGGCAATCGAGGTCCTGCGCGTGGCGGCGCTCTCGAGCTACGAGAACCGCGCGATCTCGACCGGCGTCCTGATTCTCGGCGGCGATCGCGATCCGCGGGCGCCCGAGAAGGCCGCCGGCCCGCACAGTATGCTCGCAGGCGCTGACGGCCGTGAAGTCGTTCTTCCGGCTCGTCGACGGGCAGCGCACGTTGTTTCTCGTGGGACGCGACGGCCACCTCCTCGACATCGTCGACGTGAAGGAGTGGGCCGATGCCGTGTGCGGCCACTCGACGGCGTTGCCGGCGCCTGTTCCCTCCGCCTACGCCGCCACGCCCGCGCGACGCTGAAGGGCGGGCACGTGGCGGCGGTTGCTCTAGCCCGTCGGGTGAGATCAAGCTGTTTGCCGAAGGCGCCCAGGTGCTGGCGTTCCGGCACGCGCACTGGCACCTGCTGGACCTGCGCGCGAAGTACGAGCTATGGGCCGAGGGCGTCGGGAACGGGCGGCTGGCCGAACGGCTGTTCCAGACCGCGCTCGAGCTGGCCGACGCGCGTCAGGGCGCGCTGTTCGTCGTGCTCCGCGATCCGGCCGACGCCGCCCCGCGGCTCGTCGCGTCGTCGGACCGATCCGACGTCCGTCCGACGGAGCCGGCGCGTCCGGCAGGCTCGGCGCCGAACCGGCGCGACCTGCTGGACCTGGTGACGAGCCGATCCGTGACCGAGCTCGAGCCCACGGTGCTCGCCGCGCTCGCCTCGCTCGACGGCGCCACCGTGACCGACGTCAACGGCCACCTGATCGCTGCCGGGGCCATTCTCCGGCACGCGCACGAGCCCAGCACCGGCGGCGACATCATCGAAGGCGCGCGCACGACCGCCGCCATGTCGGCCAGCCAGTTCGGCCCGGTCCTGAAGGTCAGCGAAGATGGTCTGATCAGCTTCTTCGACCAGGAGAAGGTCTGGGACATCTGAGGAGTCGGTCGGAACGCGATCTCGGGAGTCACTCGGCTAGCATGCCGTTCTGTTCTGCTCACGGGACAACGAATGCGATCCCTTGTGCTGGCGTCGTTGCGCGGCGCTGACGGCGCGCGCGCGCGATCCGCACGCCGGACACGCGTCGGAACAAGCGGCCTCGCAGGCGCCGGCCGCCGCGCGATCGCAACCCGAAGCTTCCCGCCGGAGAGGATCAGGCGAAGGCCGCGCTCAACACGTCGCCGAGGCACGGCGAGTAAGTGGACGTGCCGGTGCAGAGCGTGCCGGTGCGCACATGGGTCGTTTACCCGGAGCGCAAGGACAAGGCGCCCGTCGTCATCGTCATCCACGAGATCTTCGGCCTGTCGGACTGGATTCGCGGGCGTGGCCGATCAGCTCGCGCGCCGAGGGCTTCATCGCCGTCGCACCGGATCTGATTTCCGGGCCGCGGCCCCAGCGGCGGCGGCACCGACTCGGTCGCGACGCGAGACGACGTCGTGAAGCTCGTGCGCGAGCTGACGCCTGGCGACGTCGAACGCGAGGCTGAACGCCGTCCGCGCGTGGGCGCTGGCGCAGCCGTCGGCGAACGGGAAGACCGCAACGGTGGGATTCTGCTGGGGTGGCGGCACCAGCTTCCGCTATGCCGCGTCGCAGCCGGCGCTCGACGCGGCCGTCGTCTACTACGGGACCGCGCCTGACGCGTCCACGTTCGGCGCGTGCGCACGCGCCGGTCCTCGGGCTCTATGGCGGCGACGATGCCCGGGTCGACGTCCACGGTGGCGCCGACCGACACGGCCGATGAAGAGCCGCCGGCAAGTCGTACGAGTCTCATGTCTTCGACGGCGCCGGCCACGGCTTCCTGCGCGCACAGGCGGATCGCAACGGCGCCAACATGACGCGCCACGGAACAGGCATGGCCGCGGACGCTGGAGTTCATCCGGCAGAACACGAAATGAGGCGTATGTCGTGCAGGCGTTGGGCGCTGGTCGTCGGCGCGGTGCTCTGCCTGGCCGAGCTGAAGCTCGGCTCACCGACCTACCCACGATGCCCGAGCTGAGCTCGGGCCTACGTACGTCTGGCGCAGGGCGAGACGTCACCGAACGCTGTCGGCGATCACGGATGCGCGATTGCGCGCGCATGTGAAGTTCCTCGCCGACGATCTGCTCGAAGGGCGCGCGCCCTCGACCCGCGGCGGGAATCTCGCCGCGAACTACATCGCCACCGAGTTCAAGCTGCTCGGCCTGGCACCCGGCGCAGGCGACGGCTCGTAGCTTCCAGATGGTGACGTTGGTCGAGTCGAAAGCCGACGCCGGCAAGGGACTCACTATCAGCGGCGGCGCGGGCGCGCCAGAGTGCTGACGCCGACGGCCGACACCGTCGTCGGGACCGGCGTCGAAGATCCCGACGTGAACGTGGATGCCGATCTCGTCTTCCTCGGGTACGGCATCAACGCGCCAGAGCAGAAGTGGAACGACTACAAGGGCGTCGATGTGCGCGGCAAGGTCGTCATGATCATGGTGAACGACCCGCCCGCGACGGCCAGCGAGCCGAATCTCTTCGGCGGCAAGGCGCTGACCTACTACGGGCGCTGGACCTACAAGTACGAAGAGGCTGCGCGGCAGGGCGCCGCGGGCGCGCTGCTGATTCACACGACCGAGTCGGCATCCTATCCGTGGACCGTCGTGCAGAACGCCTGGTCTGGGACGCAGTACTCGCTGCCTGTGGAGCCGGGTCAGCCGACGCTCCGGCTCAAGGCGTGGGTCACCGACGGCGGCCGCGACACGAATTGCCGCGAAGGCGGGCAAGGACCTCGCCGAGCTGAGGCGCGCGGCGTCGGTGCGCGGCTTCACCGCCGTGCCTCTGGGGCTGCGCGTCGGCGCCACCGCTGCATCAGACCACCGCGCGGAAGCAGTCGCCGAACGTGATCGGCGTGCTGCCGGGGACAAACGCATCTCAGGCGGTCCTCTACACGGCGCACTACGACCACTTCGGCATCAGGGACCCGAAGCCGGATGATCCGCCGAACGCGGACCGCATCTTCAACGGCGCAGTGGACAACGCCAGCGGCGTGGCCGGCATCCTGACCATCGCGCAGGCGTTCGCGCAGGCCGGGACGAAGCCGGGGCGATCGGTCTACTTCATCGCGACGACGCTCGAGGAGTCGGGGCTGCTCGGCTCGGAGTAACCTCGCGCGGCATCCGCTGTTGCCAGTCAATCAGCTTGCGGCCAGACATCAACGTCGACAGCCTGAACGTCCTCGGCGCGACGTCGGACCTGGCGGTGCTCGGCGCGGAGCGATCGACCCTCGGGCCGATGCTCGCGGCGCATCGTGAAGGCACAGGGCCGCACGCTGACCGGCGACGTCGAGCCCGGCGCGGGCCACTTCTTCCGATCCGATCACTTCCCGCTGGCGAAGGCGGGCGTGCCGGCCGTCTCGATCAGCGATCCCGAGCACTACATCGGAAAGGATCCGGCGTTCGCGAAGAAGCAGCGCGACGACTACACGAACAACCGCTACCATCAGCCGAGCGACGAGTGCAGCGACTCGTGGGACCTGGCTGGCGCGATCTCAGATCTCAAGGCGCTGGCGACGCTCGGCTGGCAGGTGGCGGCCGCGCCGCAGATGCCGCGCTACAACCCCAACGAGCAGTTCGCTGCGCCGCGCCTCGCAGTAAGGCCCCAGGACCATGCCCACGGCCAGTCTCGTCAGCCCTCGACGACATCCGCGCGGCCCGCGCGCGGCTCGAGGGCGTCGCGCGCCGGACGCCGGTGCTCCCGGTATCGAGCGAAACCGGCTGGCGCCACCTGCTGGTCAAGTGCGAGAACCTGCAGGCGACCGGCGCGTTCAAGGCTGCGCGGCGCCTACAGCCTGATCTCCCAGATCTCGATCCCATCGTCCGCGCGCGCGGCGTCGTGACGTATCTCGTCGGGCAACCACGGCCAGGCCGTCGCCTGGGCCGCGGCGCGGGGTTTTCGATCCGGCCATCGTCGTCATGCCGACCGGCGCCCGCCGTGAAGGTGGAGGCAGCGCGCGCGTATGGCGCCGAAGTTCAGTTCGCCGGCACGACGTCATTGCATCGGATGGCGGCCGCCGAAGTAGCTCCAGCGCGAGCGCGGCTGACGATGGTGCCGCCGTTCGACGATGCGCGAATCATCGCGGGGCAGGGGGACCGTGGGGTTGGAGACTGCTGGAGCAGACGCCCGACGTGACAACCGTCTACGTGCCCACTGGGCGGCGGCGGACTGGCGTCAGGCGTTGCAGAGGCCGATAAAGGCGAGCGCGCCGCATGTGCGCGTGGTCGGCGTCGAAGCCGGCTGGCGCGCCGAAGATGACCGAGTCGCTCGCGGCGGGGCGCATCCGGTCACGCTCGCGCACTCGGCGTCGATTGCCGACGGCCTGCTTGCCGTGCGGCCCGGCGACCTGACGTTCGAGCACGTGCGCGCGCTCATCGACGAAGTGGTGCGCGTCAGCGAGGACGAGATCGCCGACGCGGTCCGCTTCCTCGCCCGGCACACGAAGATGGTGGTCGAACCGAGTGGCGCCACCAGCGTCGCCGGCGCTCGACGCCTCGCGCTCCCTGGCGCCACAGGCGTGCACGTGGCCGTCGTCAGCGGTGGAAACGTCGAGCCGGCGCGTGTTCGCCGATCATGCTCCGTGGGTAAGGGGCGACATCACGCCTCTGCCGATCAGGTCACGCGCGACGTCGCAATGCTCGCCCTTCGTTCGTGATCTCGCCATCGAGCTGTCGCTCGTAGACCCTCTTCAGCACCGCACCGATCGCGGGGCCGGGCTCCATGCCGAGCGCGAGCAGGTGACGTCCGAGCACAATCGGGGCCGGCGGCTTGTGCTCGATGCCAAGGTGCCGTGCGCGCTCGAGGAACCACTCCATCGCGGAGCAATCGAAGAGCGCCGCCGCGGCCGCGGCAGTCCGCCCGCGCGACCAGCACCAGCAGCTCCATGTTCACCTTCGCCGACAGGCGCCGGAACGCGCCGTCGCCGACCTCAGTCGCGGACCTTATGCCAGGAGCCGGGCTTCAGATGCTGCGCGACGATGCCGAGGATCTCGCGGCGGACGTCGACGCCGTCGATCGCGTGGATGTTCAGGCGATCGAGACAGGGCAGTGGCGGGAGGCACGCCGGCCTCTTCGTGCCCGGGCGATCGAATATGGCCGTCCTTGAAGAGCGTGGTCGAGGGCTTCCCGAGGTCGTGCGTGAGCGCCCTGAGCATCACGGCGATCTTCCCTGCGCGCGGAAGCTCGTCGATCTCCGTGCAGGCTATCATCCACCACCATCGAGCGTGTGGACCCCACACGTCGCCTTCCGGGTGCCAGAGCGCGTCCTGCTCGCAGCCGACCAGCGGCCGCAGCTCCGGCGCCAGCGCGTCGACGACGCCAAGGTCGAGCGCGAGCGCGAGGCCAATCGACGGCTTGCGCGCGAGAGCCAGAGCAGTTTCTCGAACTCTCGCGCCTCAGACTGCGCTCGGGCGGCAGGTCATCCGAGTTGAATCGTCCGGCGCCAGCTCGAGCGATCGCCGGATCGAGCGTCAGGTCGAAGCGCGCCGCGAACTGCAGCGCCCGCAGGACGCGCAGGCTGTCGTCCGCCAAAGGTCCCGGGATCGACAGACGCGGAGCACGCGCCGATCAGATCGGCGCGGCCGCCGTGCGGATCGAGTGCATGGTTCGTCAGCGGATCCCAGCCGATCGCGTTGATCGTGAAGTCGCGGCGCCGGGCGGCTTCCTCGAACGGCATGTCGGGATCGCCCGGTGACGGTGAAGCCCTTGCTGGCCGCGGGCCCGTCTTCGACTCGCGCCGCGGCAGCGCGGCACGTCGACGTATCGCCCCACCTTGTAGACGGGGAAGCTCTGTCCCGACCGGCTCGACACGGCCGAAATCGGGCAAGCACGCCAGCCAGGCCTCTTATCCGGGACACTAAAGATCTCGAGATCGAGGTCTTTCGAGGCATGGCCCAGCAGCCGATCGCGCACGAACCCGCCCACGACGAGCGCGCGACCGCCCTCGTGACGGATCGCGTCTGCGATATCGCACGCCAGCGCCAGCACCGGGGACTCGGCAGCCATGCGCCTGCGATGTGCCCACATCGTGCGCCGTGGAGGTCGGACGGTGAGCAGAGCGTGGCGGATGGTGACGATGATGGCGGCGCTGGTCGCGCCGGCGGGGCTGTTGCGTGGCAGGCGCCGGCAGCGCCCTCCGGCGGGCCCCGATACAGCGAAGGAAGTGCACCTGGCCAACGTGAAGCAGCTCACCTTCGGCGGCGAGAACGCCGAGGCGTAGCTTCTCCTTCGACGGCGGCGAGCTGATCGTTTCAGTCGACGCGCGGCGACCACGGCTGCGATCAGATCTACGCGATGAAGACCGACGGCACGGACCTCCGCCGCGATCAGCAACGGTGAGGGCCGCACGACGTGCGCGTATCTTCTACCCTGACAGCAAGCACGTCCTCTATGCCGTCGACGCTATCTGGCCGGCAAGCCCGTGTCCGCCGAAGCCCGATTTCGAGCCGCGGCTACGTCTGGCCGATCTACGACAGCTACGACATCTTCCGCGCGAACCCGGATGGCAGCGGCATCGCGCCGCCTGACGACGACGCCCGGCTACGACGCGGAAGCCACGATCGCGCCGTGACGGCCGCATCGTCTTCACGAGCGTGCGCGACGGCGACATGGAGATCTACTCGATGAACGGCCGACGGGTCCGACGTGCGGCGGCTCACGCACCGGCCGGGCCCCGATGGCGGCCCGTTCTTCTCGGCCGACGGGCGTCAGATCGTGTTCCGCGGGCGCCCGCTCGGCGCAGGGCCGGAGCTGGACGACTACTGCGCGCTGCTCAGTGATGGGCTCTGGCGCCCGACGTAGCTCGAGATCTTCGTGATGGACGCGGACGGCAGCCACCGCGCCAGGTGACCACGGCTCGGCGGCACGCGAGCTTCGCGCCGTTCTTGCACGCCGGACGGCAAGCGCATTGATCTTCGCGTCGCAACTATCAGGATCCGCAAGGGCGCGACTTCGACGATTTACCTGATCAACGTCGACGGGACCGGGCTCGAGCGCATCACGTTCAACCCGACGTTTCGACGGCTTCCCGATGTTCTCGCCCGACGGACAGCAGGATCGTGTTCGCGTCGAACCGGACTGGATCAGAAGCCGGGCGACACGAACGTCTTCATCGCCGACTGGAAGTAGCCGCAGGGCACCCAACGCACCTAACGCACCCAACGCACCTTGCGCACCTGACGCACCCTGATGGACCCCGCCCCTCTCCCTCCTCCGGGATCTCGTTGCGATCGACTCGGTGAACCCGTCGCTCGTGACGGGCGGCGCCGGAGAAGCGCGGAGATTGCCGGTGTTCATCGGCGACTGGCTGCGCCGCCAGGGCTTCGATGTGGACGTGCGACGAGGTGTCTCCTGGCCGCTGGAACGTCGTGGGCGTCGCCGAAGGCGAAGCTCGGGCGGGCCGACCCGCATGCTGTGCGGCCACACCGATACCGCGTCGGCGTGGAGGGCATGACCGCCCCGTTCGCGCCGGAGATCAGGGACGGCCGCCTCTACGGGCGCGGCTCGCGGGACATGAAGAGCGGCGTGGCGGCGATGCTGGCCGCCGCGGCCGCATGGGCCGCGTCGGATCGTCGCGGTGCCGGCCGCGTGATCGTGGCGGGTGTGGCCGACGAGAGTGCGCGAGCCTCGGCGCCGAGGCCGTCGCCGCCAGGTGGCAGGCCGATGAAGCCGTGATTCCGGAGCCGACCGATCTCACGATCGGCATCGCGCATAAGGGGTTCTCGTGCGCGGAGATCACCGTGCACGGCGGGGGCCGCGCACGGCAGCCGGCTCCTCGACGGGCGCGACGCGATCATGCGGATGGGGGCGCGTGCTCACGCGGCTCGAAAGCGCTCGACGCGCGCCTGCAGGCAGGGCGATCGCATCCGCTGCTGGGGCACCGCATCGCTGCACGCGGGCACGATTCGCGGCGGGACGGAGCTGGAGCGTCTATCCGGCCGAGTGCGTGCTGCAGGTGGAGCGGCGCACGCTGCCCGGCGAGGAGACCGACGCGTCGCGCTGAAGGAAGTGACGGGCATCGCCACGAGATCTCGCCGCCGCCGATCCGGAGTTCACCTTTGGCGCGCGTCTGGTGCTCGCGCGGCCACCATATGCCACACCGAGTGGGGCGTCGGTGACCGACTCACTGGCCGACGCCGTTCGCGCGCGAATGGGCCTCGCGCCCGCTTGCGGGCCTGAGCTTCTGGACCGACGCCGCGATTCTCGGCGCCGCAGGTGCGCCCACGGTGCTCTTCGGCCCACGTGGTGCGGGCCTGCACAGCATCGAGGAGTGCGTGGAAGTGGATGACGTGCTGGCGTGCCGCGACGTGTTCCAGGCGTGGCTCGCCATGCCCCGCATGCAAGATCAAGGCCGGGCGTAAGGCGCGCATACCGCGCCGGGCCCGGCCTGTCCCGCGCGCGGCATCCACGCCAACGCGCAGGCTGTCTTCGAGAATCCGGGCTGCAGGTTCACGACCTGCGATGGCAGACCCGACCCTAGTTCAAGCGGTGACGGCTGCTGTCACCGTGGTAGCGAAGCCGCGGCGCCGGGGGGACGTCGTCCAGCCCGGCGTCTCGTGGCCGCACGACGTGCACCGCAGGAACATGCGGCCCTCGGAAAGCTGCAGCAACGGGTCGTGACCCTGCAGTCCGCACTCGGCGGTCTGGATCGACCGCGTTGCCCGGCTCAACAGGTTCCGCACTGCCTCCACCGGCAGCGCGGTGAACACCTGTTCTGCTACGTGTTCGATGATTCGTCGCCATGACCGTCGAGTGCTCCTTCAAGCTCTAGAACCAAGACGTCCAAGCAGCTGCCCGCGTTTCGGGCGGCTTCCACTCTCCTCATCTACAAACGCTTTGCCATCGGCCGACCGAACAGACCAAGTTCCAGCGAACAGAGGGGTTAGGCCACAAATGATGATCCTTGCAGCTCAGCCAGAGTGTGTAAAAGGTGCAATAATGCCAGCTGGTTGGTTGTCTACATTCATTCCAACCCCGGAATAACTGGCGAAATGGCCGAGCCAAGGCTCCCGGCGGGGACGAAAGAAACAAGAAAATGGCCGAGCTAAAGCTCGGCCCTACGATCAGAAGGGGTGGGCAGCCGTCTTCGTGGAAACGGAAGGAGGGCAGCGGTCTTCATGCGGAACGGGAGGGGTAGCAGTCTTCGTAGGGCCGAGCTTTAGCTCGGCCGTCTCAGTTTCTCGCGCTCCAGCCTCGGCCGCCTACAGCTCTCTCGGAAGAGGCTGCGGGCGACAAGCTGACGCTTGGCGGGGCGTTCGGCCCAGCCGGCGCATGAAGTAGGGAAACCACTGGCCGCCCGAACGGGATGTACACGCGCATGCCGTAGCCTTCGCGCGAGCGAGCGACGCCTGCAGATCGCGCCGCACGCCGTACAGCATCTGGAACTCGAAGCGATCCTTCGCGATGCCCGCGTGCGCGACGAACGGCTTGGCGCGATCGATGATCTCCGGATCGTGCGTCGCGAGCGCGGGAACGTGCCCGATCGCAGGAGCGTTTCCATCAGCCGCAGATACGCCGCGTCCACATCCGGCCTTGCGTTGATACGCGACCGACGCAGGTTCCTTGTAGGCGCCCTTGACCAGCCGCACGCGCGCGCCGAGCGCCAGCACGCGCGTCAGATCGGCTTCCGTCCGATGCAGCGCCGACTGCAGCACGACGCCCAGGTTGCGATACCCGAGCCCCCACAGCGTCTCGAAGACGTCGAGCGTGACCTCGGTGTACGGCGAGTTCTCCATGTCGATCCGCACGAAGAACCCGTCGCGTCGTCGCCGCGATCGAGGATGCGGCGCAAGTTGTCGAGCGCCGTCACGCGATCGAGAGTCGAGCCCGAGCTGCGTGAGCTTCAGCGAGATGTTGCGGCCGACGCCCGCGGCGACGATCTCGTCGATGATCGCCAGGTAGTCGCGCGTCGCCATGTCCGCAGCAGCGCAGCGCTCGGCACGCTCTCGCCGAGGTAGTCGAGCGTCTGCGAGCAGGCCGCGCGATTCCGAGCGTGCGCGCGGCCGCGATCGCCTTCGGCGGTTGTCTCCCCGGCGATGAACCGGCGCGCGAAGCTGCGGGCGTTCTGAGCCCGTAGCGCGACGCCAGGTGCTGAGGGCCGCGGCTGCGTGCGAGCAGATGGAAGAAAGCCTTGGAGGCGGCGTCGATCATCAATGCGCCCTGGACGGCGGCACGGGCAGCAGGTGCGTGATGGTCCGCGCGTAGTAGCGCAGGACGCTGCGATCGCGCACGCGGTAGCGTGCCGCCTTCGGCGACGATGACTCCCGCGGCGGCGAACAGCCGCGCGGCCGACTCGACGGCCGTCGCGGGCGTTGCGCGTCTCCAGGTTCGCGCCTGCCGCCGCCAGCGTCTCGATCAGGCCGCTCACGCGGCCCTCGAGATCGGCGCGGCTGATCGACGGCCGCATGGCGGCCGCGACGATCGACGTCGGCAGCACCTTCATCAGGCGGCCGATGGCGTCGCGCAGGTGATGCGCCAGCGTCCAGCACGTCGCTGCGGTCGTGCGTGTCGCAGCCGCCGACGCGTCGATCGGCTCGCCGAAGCGTGACGAACGCCCGCGACTGGTAGCCGACCGCGTAGCGCACCATCTCGGCCAGCTCGCGGGCTGAACGGCCGCTGCTTCCGCTTCACGCCGCTGGCGCGCCAGGATGTGATCCTCGAGCACCAGGTCGTAGCGCAACCGCGCACGGCACGAACAGCAGGTTCGGGCGCTCCGCCTGCAGCGCCGCGTGCAGCAGCCCGGTCTTCGGCGCCTTCAGCTCGCCGCTGTAGCTGCGCCCGCCTTCGATGTAGAAGAACAGGTCGTGCTCGCTGCAGGATCTCGGCGACGTACGCCTTGAGCGTGATCAGGTAGGCCGGGTCCTTCGGTGTTGCGGCGGATCGGAATGGCGCCGGTGACGTGCCGGTGAATCAGCCCGAGCGGTCCGCCGAACAGGTTGATGCCCGCGGCGATCACCGGCGGCCGGATCGCCGTTGTCGTCGAGCACCAGCGGCTCGACGCAGGTAGTCGATGTGACTGCGGTGGTTCGAGACGTAGACGACGCGTGCCGTCGAGCGTCGCCGGCCTGATGATCGTCGCGGATGCTCGGTGATGCGCGTGATCTTGCGGAGGATGGGGTAGAGCGGATGCTTCAGCGCGCGGTAGATCGGATATCGCTGCCGGTCCGCAGCTCGTCGAGATAGGCATGGATCCTGCGCGTGCCGCCTTCGGGCCTGACTCGCCGTGGCTGCCGTTCAGATAGGCCACGACTTCGTCGCGCGCCAGCACCGCGCGCGTGATCTTCGTCGAGGGGCATCGTCGCGGGGCATCATCCGTCCTCGACGCCCTCTGTTCGATCGCGGCGCAGACCGCCGCCGTGAACTCGGTCGTGCTCGCCGCTGCCGCCCAGGTCGTGCGTGCGCACGTCGCCGGCGCCGAGCACCGCTGCAGATCGCGGACCGGATCCGCGGCCGCCGTCGGCCTCGCCGATGTGCTCGCAGCATCAGCAGCGCCGAGAGCAGCAGCGCCGTCGGGTTCGCCAGGTTCTTGCCGGCGATGTCTGGCGCGCTGCCGTGCACGGCCTCGAAGACGGCCGATCGTCGATGCCGAGGTTCGCGCCCGGCACCACGCCCAGGCCGCCGACCAGGCCGGCGCAGAGGTCCGACACGATGTCGCCGTAGAGGTTCGGCAGCACGCAGCACGTCGAACGCTTCGGGCTGCATCACCAGGTGCATGCACGCCGCGTCGACGATCTGCTCGTCGTAGCGCGATGTCGGTGTGCTGGCGCGCGACGTCGCGCGCCGTGCGCAGGAACAGGCCGTCGCCGAGCTTCATGATGTTGGCCTTGTGGACCGCCGTCACCTCTTGCGTCCGTGCTGCGCGCGCGTAGCTCGAACGCGAACTCGGCGATGCGGCGTGACGCGTGCTCGGAGATGATCTTCAGGCTCTCGACCACGCCGGGCACCACCTCGTGCTCGAGCCCCGAGTAGAGGTCCTCGGTGTTCTCGCGCACGATGACCAGGTCGATGCCCGATGTAGCGCGAGGGGACGCCTGGAATCGACCACACGGGCCGCAGGTTCGCGTAGAGATCCAGCGCCTTGCGCAGCCCGACGTTGACGCTGGTGAACCCCTCGCCGATCGGCGTCGTCACCGGGCCCTTCAGCGCCACCTTCGTGCGAGTGACCGAATCGATCAGCTCCGCGGGAAGCGCCGTCCGGTGCCGCTCGAAGGCGACCACGCCAGCCTCCTGGCGATCCCATTCGATCGTCGACGGCCCGCCACCGAGAGAATGCGGAGCACGGCTTCGGTGACTTCGGGGCCGATGCCGTCGCCCGGAATGAGCGTGATGGTGTGATGTCGGCCATCTACTCGCGCGTTTCCCAGTAGCAGAGGAGCAGGCCGCCGAGCATCGCGACGCCCATGAGCGAGGTCGAGATCGCGTGCAACCGTCCGAACGCCGCGCGCCGCGGGTCGTCGGCCGGAAGCGACGACACGGCCGTCCGATCGCCTGCGCAAGTCTGGCGATGCGACGGATCGACGACCAGGCCCGACACCAGGCTGGCCGTCAGCATGAGGCCCACGATCGCCAGCCGCGCGCCGAAGCCCACGCGGTCGCGGGCCGATCAGCTTCATCGATCAGCGAGCGTAGGCGCCCAGGACGATGCCCGCGCCGTAGCTCACGAGGCGGAACTGCCGCAGCACTTCGCCCACGACGCTCGCGGCCTGCGTCGTCCGGCGCCTGAGTCGGTATTCGTCTGTTCCAGCGTGCGTGAACACGGCAGGTGCGACGACGCCGCCGATCGTGATCATCCCGCCCAGCCAGACGAGCCAGGGCGCAGGACGTATGCGTACCGCAGCGCGATCATACCCGGTATTATAGTGAGGTTCCGCGCCACTTGTCCGTCCGCGTGCACGCGTCACGATGATCCTCGCCAACTTCGACCGCTCGCTCCCGTCGCGCCCGTGCAAGTGGCTCGAGTGAGCCTCCGGCGCGTTGCGCGCGCGCGTGAAGAAGGCAAGCCGATCCTGCTGTCGATCTCCGCGCACTGGTGTCACGGCTGCGCGCGTGATGGATCGCGTCGCGCTACTGCCGATCCCGCGGTGGCGGCGCGTGATCGCCGCCGGCTTCGTGCCGATTCGCGTCGACGCCGATCGCCGCCCCGACATCAACGATCGCTACAACCTGGATGGCTGGCCGACGACGGCGCTGTCTCACCCGTCGGGCGAGATGCTGACCGGCACGACGTACCTGCCGGCCGGACGGCCTCAGCGACGATGCTCGCTGAAGTGGCCGAGGCGTACGCCACGCGGCGTGACGATGCTCGACGACGCGCGCGACCTCAGGCCGCCTCCGCCCGCCGCGCGCAGCTCGCGCACGCGGCCCGCCGGTGTCGAGCCCGACTTGGTCGGCGCCGGCGTGGATTGCCGGCCGCGTCGTCGCGCGAGTGCGATCCGGACAACGGCGGCTTTGGCGCCGACGGCAAGTTCCCTGCACGTCGCGGCGCTCTCGGCCGCGCCTGGCGGAATACGACGCAGACGCGCGATCGCCGCGCTCGCGCGGTGCGCTGACGCTCACGCTGGACGGCATGGCCGGCGGCGCGATTCACGACGCAGATCGACGGCGGGTTCTTCCGCTATGCCGCCGGCCGCGACTGGACGCGTCCGCACACCGAGAAGATGCTGGACGACCAGGTCGGCGTGGCCGTCTGTGTATCTCGACGCCGCGCGCATCTTCGAGTCACGCCGCGCTGGCGCGACGTCGCGTCGCGCATCGGTGATCGGCTACGTGCGGCGCGACGACTCGCCGATCGAGCCTCGGCTCGCGTTCTTCGCCAGCCGGGCGGCCGACGACGCCGTACTACCAGGTGCAGACGCGGCGTCGCTGCGCCGCACGCTCGAGCCGCCGATGGTCGATCGCACGACGCTCACCGATCTCCACCGCCCGGGCGGCCGCGGCCTGGATGCAGGCGGCGCCGCTGCTGCGGCGATGCTGCGCTGTCCGGAGGCCGGCGCCCGCGCGCTCGATCGCATCGTCACGCTCGACGTATCGCCCGGGGCAGGGCGTCGCGCACTGGTTCGACGGCACGGCCGGCGTCCGCGGGCTGCTGACCGATCAGGTGCACGCCAGCCTGCGCGCTGCTGACCTGCACGAAGCCACCGGCCAACCCGACGTGGCCGATGCTCGCCGAGGAGCTGATGCGCACCGCGCTTCGCGACGTCAGTGGGACGAGGCGACCGGCGGCTTTCTCGACCGCGTGCCCGAGCTGCGCCGACGCCGTCGGCCTGCTGCGCCGATCCGGTCACGCCGCTGCGCGACCAACTGCGTGGCGGCCCAGCGTTCTGCGCCCGGCTGTCGCGCCTCACCGGTGCGACCCCGACGCTCCAGGAGCGCGCGCTCGACATCGCTCGCGCGCCCATCGACCGCGACTTACCGCCAGCAGGGCCTGTTCGGCGCTCCTGTAGCGCTCGCCGTCGGCGTGATGGTAACCTCGGCGTTACGCGCGCTCGACAGTACTTTATCTTCGCCCTGATAGATCGTCCGCGCTTTCCGGAGGTTCCCGTGCCGCAGGATCGCGCCCGGCTCGTTCCCGTTCTCCACAACATCGCCACGCAGCTTCGCGTCGATTCGATCCGCGCGACGACGGCCGCCGGCAGCGGCCATCCGACGACGTGCGCGTCGGCGGCCGATCTGATGGCGGCGCTCTTTCTTCGCCGGAGATGCGGTTCGACCCGGCCCACCCGCAGCCACGCGCACAACGATCGCTTCGTGCTGTCGAAGGGCCACGCCGCGCCGATTCTGTACGCCGCGTGGTCGGCGGTCGGGCTGCGTTCGAGCGCGCCGAGCTGCTGAAGCTGCGCGAGCTCGACATCGACCTCGAAGGCCATCCGACGCCGCGGCTCGCCGTTCGTCGACGTCGCCACCGGATCGCTCGGTCAGGGCCTGTGCCGCGGCATCGGCATCGGCGCTCAACGCGCGCCGCATCAAGTCGGACTACCGCACCTACGTGCTGCATGGGCGACGGCGAGACGGCCGAAGGGCTCGGTGTGGGAAGCGGCCGACGCGCGCCACGCAGTACGGCTCGACAACCTCGTCGGCATCACCGACGTCAACCGCCTCGGCCAGAGCCGTCCGACGATGTGGCAGCACGACATGGAGGCGCTGGCGCGCCGCTGGCGCGCCTTCGGCTGGCACGCCATCGTCATCGACGGCCACGACCTCGACGCGATCCTCGACGCGCTGCGCCGAGGCGCGGACGACGAAGGGCCAGCCGACGATGATCCTGGCGCAAGACGTTCAAGGGCTAGGGCGTCGTCGTTCGCGCAGGACAAGGAAGGCTGGCACGGCAAGGCGCTCAAGACCGGCGAAGAGGCCGATCGCGCGCTCGCAGCGAGCTCGAAGGCCACGCTCGAGCCCGCGCCGGCCGATGCGATCGCGTCGCTGCGCGCAGCGATCCCGAAGCCGACCGCCGCGGACGCGGCGCCCGGCCGCCGCAGCCCGATCGCTCCGCCGCCGCCTACAAGCCAGGCGACGACTGGTCGCCACGCGCGAGGCGTACGGCACGGCGCTCGCGCGAGCTCGGCGAGGCCGACTACGCGCGTCGTCGCGCTCGATGCCGACGTCGGGCAACTCGACCTTCAGCGAGCGGTTCGAGAAGGTCGTTCCCGAGCGGTTCTACGAGAACTTCATCGCCGAGCAGGTGATGATCGGCGCGGCGATGGGCCTGGCGGCGCGCGGCGCGATTCCGTTCCCGTCGACGTTCGCGTGCTTCCTGTCGCGCGCGCTACGACTTCATCCGCATGGCCGCGATCAGCAACCTCGAACATCAAGCTGGCCGGCATCGCACGCCGGCGTGTCGATCGGCGAGGACGGGCCCGTCGCAGATGGCGCTCGAAGATCTGGCGATGACGCGCGCCGAGCCGAACATCACGGTGCTCTATCCCGTGCGACGCGGTCAGCGCCGAGCGGCTGCGTCGAGCTGGCCGCGTATCATCCCGGGCCCGGTGTACATCCGCACGAGCCGGCCGAAGACGCCGGTCATCTACGCGCAACGACGAGCCGTTCACGGTCGGCGGACTCGAAGGTGCTGCGCGCAAGTCGGCCGCCGACGTCGGTGACCGTCGTCGGCGCGGGCGTCACGGTGTTCGAGGCGCTGAAGGCGCTACGACCTGCTGAAGGCGACGGGCATCGCGATTCGCGTGATCGACGCGTACTCGGTGCAGCCGATCGATCGCGGCGCACGCTCGTCGCCGCCGCGCGCGCGACCAGGCGGCGCGTCGATCACCGTCGAGGATCACTACGCGGCCGGCGGGCATCGGCGACGCGGTCGCCGAGGCGCTGTGCGCCGGCGCCGGCTTCACCGTGCAGCCGGCTGGCCGTCGCGAGATTCCCCGCAGCGGCAAGCCCGAAGAACTGCTCGATCGCTTCGGCATCTCGCGCCGCGCACATCGTCGCCGCGGTGCAGTCGCTGAACGATCGAGCCCGTGCCTGCAGAGCTGCGTGCGGTGCGCCGGCGGTGCCAGGTGCCGTAGCCCCGTTGCACGCGTAGTCCCGACGGTCTGTGCGGGCTGGCGAGCCGAACTTCAGTCGCTTTGAAGTCGTAAGACTGACCGCATCAGTTCCGCATATTGAATGAAGACACCCGCCTCGCCGTAGCTGCGCGATCAGCCCGTCGAAGTGCTCGATGATCTTGTCGCGCCGCTTGAGCAACGGCTTCGGCCCGTCGAACAGGCAGCTTGCCCAGGCGCTCCTTCAGCGTCGGCTCGTCGAGCGTCTTCAGCTTCTGTGTAGAACTCGCGATCGATCTTGGTCATCGCGAACGGCATCGTCATGCTCGTCGGTGAAGGCCCGCGAGTGATCGATCAGGATCAGGTTCCACGCCGGGTCGATGCAGCAGGTTGCCCTGGTTCCGGTCGATGTTGGCGATCAGGTTGTCCCAGACGCGCTGCCGGTAGACCTGGCGGTTCCACGCCACGGCGTCGGGCGCCTTGCTCGGTGTCCCTGCTCCCTCATGCAGCACGCACGTGTCTCGACCCACAGCTGCAGCCGAGCCGGTCTCGCCCGTCGATCTTGCGCTCGACGGTCGGCGGCACCATGCCGCAGGCCGAGCATCTTGTCCAGCTCGTAGGCGGCAATCTCCGACTCGATAGCTTTCGAAGTAACCCGTCTGACGTCCGGGCTGCAACGGCTTGAACACGATGCGCCGGCGACGAGCCCGCCGCGATTCGAAGAGCAGCGGTGCGGATGCGTGACGCCCGACCTTGACGTCGGACGACTTCGCTGACCTTCGCCGTGCGGAGGAACTCTTCGATACTCGGCTTCGTGCCCGATCCAGATCTTGGAGCCTCGATCGCGGCCTGTGCCGCCGCAGGCGCTGAGCGCGGCTGCTGCGCACGAGGAACGGCGATGACGGCGACGGTGAGGACCGCGGCGCCGGCCAGCGGCCGCGACGCGAACATGGGGAGCCTCCTGCCGGAGACCATACGGCAGGCCGAGCTGGCCGGCCAGCTACCGTGCCGGCCTCCGCATCTCGCGGCTGCGCTCGCGCTCACGCCGCGCTGCGCTGCAGCGCGCTGAACAGAGCCCTGCAGCAGGTCGATCTGATCGGCGAGCAGATCGAACAGGCGCCTCGCGCTCGACGCGCAAGCGCCACGCCGCCCGCGCGTCGACGTGGCCGCGCCAGCCGTCTGCCTCGAGTCCGCCGAGCGTCTCGTAGACGCCGATGGCAGTCGCCGGCGCGACGCGCATCGGCTCGCCGCCGGCCATCGGCTCGAGCGACAGCTCGCCCTCGAGCACGATGTGGATCGCCGGCGCGTCGCCCTCGCGGAACAGGACGTCGCCTTCGGCGATCTTCACTTCGCGCGTGATGCCGGCCAGCGCCGCGAGCTGATCCGACGTGGCGCGCGAGAAGACCGGCATCTCTTCCAGCACGAGCACCTTTCTCGATCGGCTGCAGGCCGTCGCGCAGCCGCGCCGACGCCGGTGGCGATGACGCGACGTCGCTGCAGCACGCGGCGCCAGGCCGCCGCCGCCGTGCGTGTCGAGCAGCTGCCGGAAGATGCCCTGCGCCAGCTCGGTGTTCTCCGAGAGCAGGCCGAGGAACTGACTCGTTGCAGCAGCGACAGGCAGATGGCGATGCCCGCTGCGCCTTCACCGTCGCCCGCTGCGGCACGCCTTCGAAACACCTCGTCGAAGCCGAGCGCCGCCGGCGCCGGTCGATCTCTGCGTGCCGCGTCCCGTCGTCGTCACGGACGCGCGTGACGGTGCCGTCGAGCAGGAACTCGCAGGTCCGGTCGCGCGCCGGCCCGCCTCGTAGATCGTCGCGGCCCGGCTCGTGCCGCACCTGCCGCCCGGTGCCGGCGATGCGGAACAGCTCGTCGATCGAGGTGAACTTGAAGAGCGGCAGCCGTCGCAGCCGGTCGGCGCACTTCCACCGCCGGCAGCGGCTCGAGCCAGCGCAGCTGGCGCGCGCTCGGCCGTCATGCGGCGTGCCCGGCCAGCGCCCACGACGCCGCCTCGAACACGTACCAGTCCTTGCGCGTCGCGATGCTCGAGCGCGTACTCGAGGTCGTCGGCGAGGTTCCAGAGTCCGCGCTGCTCGACGAACTGGATGGCCGCGGCCGCGACGATCTGGTCCTCGTCGTGCACGAGCTGCGCGAGGCTGTCCTCGGCGTCGCGCACGCGCGTCTTGAGCAGGACGTTGCCGCGCGCGCGACCTTCTCCTCGATCGGCAGGTCCTCGAGCACCGGCATCACGCGCTTGCGCAGACGCTGGAGTCGAGCGATGTTGTCGAGATACTGGCCGCGCTCGCCTTGATCGCGCGCGTCGCCGTGCTGCGAGCGACCAGCGCGCGGCCGCGATGTCCTTCCACGGGTAGATCAGGCCGAGCAGCCGGTACGACGCGATCGAGCGTGCGCCCGCAGCTTCTCGTTCAGCGCGTGCGCGATCAGCGCGTCGCTCGCGGTCTTGTCCGCGTGCACCAGGTTGTAGTGCAGGCTCAGATACGTGAAGTACCGGTTCGCCTCCTGGATCAGCAGCGGCTGCACTCTTCTCGGGCGGCAGCGTCAGGTCCGGCTGCGATCTGGCGCAGGCGTCCGATGCGCGTTGATGACCTTGAAGCGGAGGAACCCGTCGCGCTCGGCCAGCGCGTCGACGAGCACGTCCATCGTCTTCTGGCCGGGAATGCGCGCCAGCGTCGACGGAATGTGCCGCGCGCACCCAGATGTCCTCGTCCTGGATCGCGCAGGAAGTGCGCGAGCGTCGTCGACGACGTCCTCGCCGTAGCCGACGAGGACGTCGCGCGCCGGGCGCCTTCAGCAGCCGCGATTGCGCAGCAGCGACACCAGCGGCGGCACGAACAGGAAGTCGCTCGCCGCCGAGCCGCCCGGCGCTGCTGATCGCCTCGAGTGGCGACGTCGCGGCTTGGCGTCGTACATCAGCGGCACCAGCAGCCGGCCGGAACTGCGCGGATCGCGATCGTGCCGCAGCGCCTGCGCCACCTCGCGGCGCGCGCCGGTCGCGCCGCCGGTCGCGCGTCGAGCCGCGCAGCGCGCTCCAGCGCAGCATCGCGGCCTCACGTCGTCGGCTTGCGAGCTGACGGCGAGCGCCATGGCCGCCGTCGACGACCATGCGCGGATCGCGATCGGTCAGGTGCGGCCGCATCATCGGCACGGCCTGCTCGCCGCGCGCGCCGCCAGCGCGCGCCAGCGGCGCCGGCGCGCACCCGGCGCTGTCCGTCCTTCAGCAGCCGCTCGACGCCCGGGCGCCAGCGTCGCTGCAGCTCGGCGCTGGCGCGCGCTCCGACGCGTCGCCAGCGCCCGCGCGCGCACCTCGGGCGACGTCGTGGTTGAGCAGCAGCGGCGTGACCAGGCTGCCGCTTGTCCAGCGACTCGAGCATGTCGATCGGCGTAGACGCACGCGTGCCGCGGCTCGGGATGGCCCTGCTCCTCGACCAGCGTCTCGATCGTCGACAGGTCGGCCGTCGCTCAGCCGCACGCGTCTCGGGCTCGACGTCCTGCTGGTCGAGCGCTCGGCGGAACGGCGCGATGTACCGCGCCGCGCGCGCATCGCGGCGAAGATCCACAGGCCGATCATCGGCCAGGCTGGCCCAGCTCGAGTTGCTGCCAGTCGAGGCTGCAGGCCCCACGGTCTGTCTGATGAGCACCAGCACCAGCAGCGCGCCGATGCCCTTCGGCGAAGCGGTCCACGGTCACGTCGATGAACGGCTTGGCCTGCTGCTTCAGCTCGTTCGGCAGCGGCAGGAACAGGATCTCGCGCGTCGTCTTGTCGACGGTGTAGCGCAGCGACGTGTCGATGACGCGCGCCAGCGCCGGCGCCCAGAGCGCGCGCGTTGAGCAGCATGATCGTGCCGCTGGCGCCGAGGCTGACCGGCAGGATCAGCAGCGCGAAGCCGATGCCCAGATAGCGCGTGGATCTTGCTGGTCAGCCAGCACCTGGATCACGAAGCCGATCGATCGACGTGTAGAGCTGCACCGTGCCGAGGAAGCGCGGTGATCGAGTCGGTGTTGCCGGCGCCCTTGACCGCCTCGGTCGCCATGTTCAGCTGCTGCTCGATGATGGCCGGCGCCGATGGCCGCGAACGCCGATGACCAGCGCGATGGTCTGCAGGTGGCGTGCTGCTCTTCAGCAGCCTCAGCGCCTCGCTGCGCGCCGACGCCTTCGTCCTCGCCGCCGGTCAGCGATGCCTCTGATGCTCGCGGCTGCTCGCGCTCGATGATCGCCGACGACCAGCATCAGGCAGAGCGCCGATCAGGCGCCGCGCTCACCAGCAGCAGGTTCGTGCGTGCCGATCGTCCGTGGCCTGCAGCGTGCAGCGACGAGCCGGCGATGCCGCCGAGGCTCGCGCCGCCGCCGATGAAGCCGAAGATCCGCTTGGCCTGCCGCGGGTCGTAGACCTCGTTGGCCAGCGTCCAGAACTGGCTGATGACGAGGATGCCGAGGATCAGCCCGAAGAAGTAGAAGCCGGTCGACGCCCACTGCGACCCGCTCTGGAACCAGACCCAGAACACCGACCAGCAGGGCCGACCAGGCCGCCGAGCGTCGATCGGGCAGCGCCCACCGCCGCGGCAGCCTGCCCGACGATGGCGGCAGTAGCCCTGCATGATGAAGCCGACGACGAGGCCGAAGGCGAACTGCACGCAGCGGCAGGTTGTCGGCGCCCAGGTCCGTGATGAACTTGCGACGCGCGTCACCGGCTTGAGCGCCGTGTAGGCAGTCATCACCAGGAACGAGTAGGCTGAACATCATCAGCGAGGTCGACACCTCGCTGTCGCGCAGCTCGACGACCGGGGAGAGCAGCTTCTTGACGAGAGCGTTCATGGGCGGTGACCGGCAAGTGGCGCATCTTACCGGCATGCGGCGGGCACCCCAGCAAGCGCGCCCCGGCCTCGGCGATGGGCTACACTCCCCTGCCGGAGACTGCCGCTTGCGGCCCAGCCCCCGATGCTGCGAACGCTTCGAACGTCTCCTCGACCTCCGCGCCGGCGAGCTCGAGCGGGGCGTGCTGCTCTTCGCCTATCTGTTCCTCGGTCATCGCCAGCTTCGTGGTCGGCAAGGCGGTCCGCGACGCGCTGTTCCTCGACGAGTTCGGCGCCCTGCTGCTGCCCTACGCCGACATCGCCGTGGCGCCGCTCGTCGGCCTCTGGGTGTCGATCTACCTCCGCATTGCCCGGCGCGCGAACGTCCGCGACCCTGCTCATCGGGCAGCCTGCGGCTTCTTCGCCGTCAACTGCCTGGTGTTCTGGTGGCTGACGCACGTGACTCGACGCGGCCTGGCTGACCCCGGTCATCTACGTCTGGGTCGGCATGTTCGGCGTCGTCGCGCCCGCCCAGGTGTGGACGCTGGCCAACTACGTCCTGACGACGCGGGAGGCCAAGCGGATGTTTGGCTTCATCGGCAGCGGCGCCACGGCCGGCTGGATCGTCGGCGGCTACCTGACGCAGGTGACCGCCAAGCGCTTCGGCGCGGAGTCGACGCTGATCGGCATGGCCGTCTGCGCTGGTGATCGCCGGCGGTGCTCGTCGGCCGGATCTGGCGCGCGGCGCCAGTTGTCGAGGCGACGCGCGTCGAGGACCCGGGCGAGGACGGCAGCACGCGGGCATCTGGCACGAGCCTCGAGCTGATTGCCGGCCTCGCCCTACCTGCTGCGCCATCGCCGGCCGTGATCCTGCTGTCGTCCTGACCACGGCCGTCGTCGGGCTGGCAGTTCAAGGCGGTCGCCAGCCAGTCGCATTCGCGGTCGCGACGAGCTGGCGGCCTTCTTCGGCGCGCGTTCAACTTCTACGCCGGGCATCATCGCGTTCGCCCTGCAGTGGCTGCTCACCGGCCGGCTGCTCGCGGCGGCTCGGACTCGCGCTTCGCGCTGTTTGTCGTGCCGGTCGGCCTGACGCTCGGGATCGATCGGGCTGCTGACCTTCGAGTCGCTGGCGGCCGTCATCGCGCTGCGCGGCATCGACCAGGTCCTGCGCTACTCGATCGACAAGCCGACGGTCGGAGCTGCTGTATCTGCCCGTGCCGGCGGAGCAGACGCTGCACGCGTCAAGTCGTTCATCGACACCGTCGTCTGGCGGCTCGGCGACGGCCTGGCCGGCGTGACGATCCTGCTTCGCCGGCCAGCCTGGGCCAGATGGGCAGCCGTGCAGGTGACGTGGGTCAACCTGGTGCTGCTCGGCGGGTGGCTGTGCGCCGCGTGGGTGCGCGCAGCGGCATGTGCGTGCAGAACCTGCAGGACAGCATTCAGAACTACCGGCTCGACGCCGAGCGCGCCTCGACCACTGGGGCCTCGATCGTCAGCGCGACCGGACCTGCTGGCGACAGCAGCTGGACGGCGAGGACCCGACCGAGGTGCTCTACGCGCTGCAGCATGCTCGGCGCCGGCAGCTACCACGCGACGCATCCGGCCGTCCGCGGCCTGCTGCAGCATCCGATCGCGAGAAGTGCGGCGCCGAGGCGATCCGCGTGCTGGACGAAGGTCGCCGACACGGCGGCGCACGAGCCGCCGGTCGAGAAGGCTGCTCTACGACCCGGACCTGCACGTGCGGACCCAGGCGCTGCTCTACGTCGCGCATCACGCGCAGATCGACCCGCTCGATCGCATCGAGGCAGCTCGGCGACTTCGCCGACTTCTCGATCCGCGCCGCGATGGTCACGCTTCCTGTCGCAGCCCGGCGCAGCACGAGAACATCGACGCGGCGCGCTTGCTGCTGGATCGCATGCTGGAGGACGACGCGCCGGCGACGCAGCTGCGAGGCGGCGCGGCTGCTGGAGCTGCTGCCCGACCAGTTCGAGGATCAGATCCGGCGCCGTGCTCGACTCAGGCGTCGACCGAGCAGGTGCGCTTCGCGATCCGCGCCGTTGGGCCACCTGCGCAAGCGCAAGCTGGTGGGCGCGCGTCATCGAGCGGCTGGGCGATCCCGCGCTGGTCAGCGATTGCGCCGAGGCCGCTGCGCGAGCTTCGGCGACCGCAGTGGTCGGGCATGCTGCGCGACGACCTGACCGATCCGGAGATCGCGCTCGACGTCGCGCCGCGAGGTGCCGGCCGTGATGCTGCACGATCGGACACGCAGGCGGCAATCGCACGCGCTCGACCGAGAGTGCGCTGGACCCCGATGCGCAGGTGCGCTTCCGGGTGATCAGCGCGCTCAACAAGCTGCAGCGACTCAGCACCCGACCTGGCCGCGTCGACGACCCGGCTCATCGAGACGACCTGCTCCGCGCCGAGATCATGGGGCACCTGCGGTCTATGCCAGATCATCGACTCGCTCGATCACGGCGCTCGGCGATCCAACGCCGATCGCCGGCGACCGCTCCAGGAAGCCATGGACAAGGAACTGGAGCGTATCTTCCGGCTGCTGAAGCTGATCTCACCCGACCAAGGATCTCCACAGCGCCTACGTCGGCGTACAGTCGACCAACCGCGTGATCCACGACAACGCGCTGGAGTTCCTGGAGAACATCCTCGTCGCCCGCAGTTCCGCGGCCTGCTGCTGCCGCTCATCGACAGCCACGTGCCCGATCAGGCAGCGGTGCGGCGCTGGCCAACCGGATGCTGGGCACGGTGGCCCTCACGCCCGGCCGATGCGGTGAGTCGCTGCTCGGCAGCGAGGACCCCTGGCTCCGTTCCTGCGCCGCATACGCCGATTGGGACCCTCCGGCTGCACGGGCTCACGCAGGACCTCGGCGCGCTCGCCGAGGATCGCCGATCCGCTGCTCCGGGAAACCGCCCGCCAGGCGCAAGCCCGCCTGCGCGAGGCCTGATTGCCGCCCGTCAACGACCGGCCGACTTCACGCCACGGCATAAATCGATCGCAGTGCCCATAGCGCACGCGCGCTGGTCCGGCCGTGCACTTCGAACGTCGGCCTGCCGATAACCTGACAGCTGAGCTCAATCCTCGCCATCTCGGAGTGCCTGCAGCTGCGTTTTCCGACGTCTCCTCGTCGCGTGCGCCTCGTCGTGAGCGCCGGCGTGTTCGTGCTGTCGCCTGGTCCTGCTGCTCTGGCCTCGCAGCCGCGCGGCCGATCCGCCAGCGAAGTGGCGCTTTCTGAACGTACTTCGCCTGATTGCCGCCGACGACGCGACGCGGCTGGACGTGGGAACGGAGACGCTGACCGCCACGCTGAAGAGCGGGGACCGCGTGCAGACGCGCCGCGCCCATCGGCTACGTCGCCGCCAATCCAACCTTCATGCCCTCGGATGCTCGCCAGCGGGTGTCCGTGGTGGACGTCCACCGTCCGCGGGCTCGACTGTCAGCGCCACCGGCACTGCTGATGACCGCTGGCGATCTCGAGCGTGGTCGGCTTTGCAATCTACCGGCTCAGCGGCGGCCGCCTGCCGTCGATGGAAGGCGAGACGCCGGCCAGGCCGATCGCAGCGCGGCAGCAGATCACCTTCGCCGACGTGGCCGGCGTGGACGAAGCGAAGGACGAGGTCCGCGGAGATCGTCGACTTCCTGCGCGAGCCGCGCGCGCTTCGCGGCGCATCGGCGGCCGCATCCCGAAGGGCGTGCTGCTCGTCGGCCCTCCGGGCACCGGCAAGACGCTGCTGGCGCGCTCGATTGCCGGCGAAGCCGGCGTGCCGTTCCTGTTCGCCAGCGGGTCCGACTTCGTCGAGATGTATGCCGGCGTCGGCGCGGCGCGCGTTCGCAAGCTGTTCAAGCGACGCCCGCAAGCACGCCGTCGTGCATCGTCTTCATCGACGAGCTCGACGCCGTCGGCCGCAGCCGCGGCGGCCAGTCGCTGAGCCACGAAGAGCGCGAGCAGACGCTGAACCAGCTGCTCGTCGAGATGGACGGCTTCGCCGCCAACCAGGGCATCGTCGTCATCGCCGCCACCAACCGGCCGGACATCCTCGACAAGGCGCTGCTCCGGCCCGGCCGCTTCGACCGGCAGGTGACGGTGGGCAACCCCGATCTGCGCGGCCGCGAGGCGATCCTCGCGCGTCCACGCCGCGAAGGTGCGCGATGGAGCCGGACGTCGACCTCGGATCCGATCGCGCGCGGCACGCCCGGATTCTCGGGCGCGGACCTGGCCAACCTGGTCAACGAAGCGGCGCTGCTCGCGGCGCGCGCTGGACTGCACGGCCATCGGCCTCGCCGACCTCGATGACGCGCGCGACAAGGTGCTGATGGGCGTCGAGCGCCGCTCGCTCGTCGATGACCGAAGACGAGCGCCGGACGACGCGCGTATCACGAGGCGGGCCACGCCGTGGTCGCGGCGCTGCTGCCGCGCGCCGACCCGATTCACAAGGTGACGATCATCCCGCGCGGCCGCGCGCTGGGCGTGACGATGCAGCTGCCCGAGGCGGATCGCCACACGCACTCGAAGGACTATCCTCGAGGCGCAGCTCGCGATCCTGATGGGCGGCCGCGTGGCCGAGAGAGCTGTTCACCGGCCGCATCACCAGCGGCGCCGGCAACGACATCGAGCGCGCGACCGACATCGCGCGCCGGATGGTCTGCGAGTTCGGCATGTCGCCGTTCGGTCCCGTCGCGTTCCGGCCGTCGGCCGGCCCGTGGGACGACGACCGGCCCGCTGGCGTTCAGCGAGGCGACCGCGCGGCGGGTGGACGAGGAAATCCGCAGCTCTCGTGCTGCGCGGCTACGAAACGGCGCGCCAGCTCGTCGGCGCGGCACCCGCAACGCCGTGGCAGCGCTGGCCGAGGAGCTGCTGGAGGTCGAGTCGCTCGACGCCGAGGCCGTCCGCGCGCTCATCGCAGAGTCCGAGCAGCCCTCGAGATCGCCGCCCGCGACGGGCCTGAGCTAGGCGCCTGGCAGCCAGCTGGGCCGCAGCTAGCACAGGGCAGCTGACGCCTGCTCGCCCGCTCGCCCTGCTCGCCCCTGCTCGGCCGCTGCCCGCTCGCCCGTTCGCTTCCTCGCCAGCGAGCGTTTCCATCCGCATAGCTCCCTCATCCGTAAACGGCATATGCGAAGGCCCGACCCCATCCGCGTGGAGTGTTTGTCGCTGTGCCGGCGGTGCACGGGGCTTTGAGCGACGACGAGCGGTATGCAGGCGCCAGACGGCGTGCGAGGCCTGGCTGTTTCAGCACCGCGGACGGCACGAGGCGCTGACGGCGTTCCTGCGCCACCAGATGTCGCGCGCGGCCGAGGCGCGGCAAGTCGCCCGGGAGCTGGGGGCGGCTCGAGCCGGGTGGCCGCCGTGATGGTGGAGGACGGGCTGGAGGTGGTGGCCGCCGGGCCCGGAAGCCTGGGACCTGCTGCACTCCGGCCATCCGTCGAGCGACCCGCTGCGCGCTGCCCGCGCTCCTGAGCACGCACCTCGACGCGACGCTGAAGAGCGGCGCGCGATTTCCGAAGGCGATGCGGATCCTGCCGGACCAGGGGACTGGCGAGCTGGCGGGTGTGCTGCTCGGCGTCGAGGAGATGCCGCAGCGCCGCGGCAAGCCACGCCGCGTGGCGACGCTGCTGCTGTGGGATCTCGCGGGCGAGGGGAGAGCAGCCGTCGCGTCGGTCAGCGCGCCCGCGCTGCCGATGTTCGTCGGCCTCGGGCTCGATCGGAAAGCCGCGTCGGACGAGTAGTCGAGCCGCGTCCGCCTGGAGGGAGACCTTCGAGCGCTCGCCGGCGTCCATGGCCTCGATGGCGGGCCACAGCGGCTGGAAGTCGGGATCGCGGACCGCGCGCGCGGCTGGTTCCACTCTGCTTGCGTGATCGACTTCTCCAACACCTTCGCCGCCAACTCCAGCGTTGTCCAGCAGCGGCGTAGGCGGCGGCCACGTAGTACTGCGGTTGCGGCCTCGACCTCGCCGAGCCCGGCGCGCTCCTCGTACTTGCGGATGGCAAGCTTCGAGGTGACGGCGCGCCCTCGTCCGCGCGGCCGAGACGGACCAGGGCGGCGCCGAGCTTCTGGTGCAGCTCCACGAGGCTGCGATCCTTGAGCACGTGATCGCTCGACGACAGGAAGAGCAGCTCCGTCTGGTATTCCGCCAGCGCCTCCTCGTAGCGGCCCTGGCGGTAGAACACGTATCCCAGTCGGGTGTGCGCGCCGATGACGAGGAAGCCTTCCTCGCCGGAGATGTACTGCTCCTGCAGGTACGATGGCCTTCTGCGCGGCGGCTCGCGGCCTTGTCGACTCGCCCAGCTCCGTGTAGAGTACGCGAGCTGATGATGCGCGTAGCCGAACTGCGGGTTGATGGCGACCGCGCGCTCGAGCTCGGCGATCCCCGCGCGCAGGTCGCCGCGGCCCACCCAGTGCACGCGGGCGAGCTGCGCATGCGCGCGCGCGTTCTTCGGGTCCAGGGCGATGGCCGTCGCCGTAGGAACGCGAGCGCCTCGTCGAGCCGGCCCAGCGCGAACTGCGCGCTGCCGCGGACGGCGTAGCCCCTCCGGCAAGCTTCGGGTCGCGCGCCAGCGCCTCGTCGGCCGCGGCCAGCGCCTTCTCCAGCATCTCCGGCAGCCCGAGGAACACGCCCTTGATCTGGTACGCCGCGCCCATGCCCGGCCCAGCGCCTCGGCGTAGTCCTTGTCGGTGGCCAGCGCGCGCTCGAAGAAGTGGATGGCCTTGTCCGGCGCGTCGCGCGTCGCCATGCGCAGCGTGCAGCACGCCGCGTGAGTACAGCTCGTACGCCTCGACCGATCGCGTTTCGGGCTGCTGGATCTGGTTGATCGCCGACGCTTCGAGCGTGAGCTTCAGGTCCTGCGTCAGCTCGAAGACGATGCGATCCTGCAGGCGCGAAGATGTCGCTCAGCCGGCCGTCGATCTTGACGTTGCGCAGCACCGCGCCGGTCGCCACCTCGACGAACTGCGCGCGGTGATCCGGATCGACTCGCCGAGCCGCTGGAAGGCGCCCGATACGATCCAGCGCGCGCCGAGACCCCGGCCAATCTCGATGGCGAAATCGATCGTCGTTGCGGCTGCCGTCGGTGCTCGAGGTTGCGCAGCGGCGTCGAACACGCGCTCGCGTCCGATGACCGATCAGCCCCTGCACGTTCTTCAAGTCCGCGCTCACGGTTTCGGCGATGCCCGACCCGGATCCACTCGTCGGCCGGCTCTGCGCGTGATGTTCGTGAACGTGACGACCGCGATCGAGTTTTCAGGGGCGGACGGCCGGCGCGATGCGTGCTGCCCGAGCCGCTGCGCGATCGTCGCTGCCGTGCCGCTCCACTTCGTCGAGGTCCACCTTCACGCGCTGCAGGTCCGAGAACAGATCGCGTGCGGTCTGGTAGCGCACGTCCGGGTTCTTCTCGAGCGCCTTGCGGATGATCGCGTCCACCTCGACGGCGGCATGCCGTAGTTCAGCCGGGCCAGGGCAGGCGGCTGCTGGTGCAGGATGGCGTCGACGACCTCGCCGAACGACCTGCCCTCGAACGGCAGCGTCCCGGTGAGCATCTCGTAGAAGACGACGCCCGTGGAGAACAGATCGGAGCGCTGATCGACGTTGCGGCCGAGCGCCTGCTCCGGCGCCATATGCGACACGGTGCCCAGCACGGTGCCGGCCATCGTGTCTTCCCCAATCGTCAGCGCGACGTCGAGCGAGGCCTGGCCCGACGGCGGCTGCAGGAACTTCGCGAGGCCGAAGTCCAGCACCTTCGCCTGGCCGCGCGCCGTGACGATGATGTTGGCGCTCTTGATGTCGCGATGCACGATGCCGCGCGCGTGTGCGTCGGCGAGCGCGTCGGTGATCTGGGTGGCGATGTCGACGGCCTCGCGCACCGGAAGCGGCGCCGTTGTGCGACGCGCTTGACAGGGTCTCGCCCTCGACGTACTCCATCACGATGTAGTCGGCGCCTTCGTGCTGGCCGATGTCGTAGATGGCGGCGATGTTCGACGAGCGGCAGCGCAGAGGCGGCGCGCGCCTCGGTCAGGAAGCGCGGCGCGGCGGTCGGCGTCCTTCTGGGCATCGGCCGGCAGGAACTTGAGCGCGACCTCGCGGCCCAGGCGGGTGTCCTCGGCGAGATAGACCTCGCCCATGCCGCCCTTCCCGAGGCGCTCGCGGATCCGATAGTGCTGGATCGTGCTGCCGACCATCTCACGATCTTAGCAGTTACTGCCAGCTGGCAGCTGGTGAGCTGGTTCAGGGTTCGGGGCCGGACGCCGAAGCGGACGGCGTTCTCGATGGCTTCCGCCGCCGGGGACTCGGGCCAGACGGGAACCGGCGGCGCCGTGTGTTCGGTGTGCGCCAGCAGGCCCTGGAACAGGGCGGCCGAGGTGGACATGAAGGCCAGCTTCGTCGTCACGCGCGCGAGAATCCAGGCCTGGCCGATCGACCAGCACTTCCAGCAGCCGCCGGTCGCCGCCGTGGGCGCCCGGCGCCGCGAGCAGGTAGAGCGAGAAGCACACCGCAAGCACGAGCGTGCTGGTGAGATACAACCCGACGGCCGCGACCGGGTGGCGCGCCACGAAGCGCGCGCCGGCCGCGAGCGCGCCGAGCATGCTGCAGCCGATCCTCAACCACGCGCGCACCTTCGCGTAGTCGGCCACGATGTTCACGGCGAGCAGGGGCAGCAGCCAGATCAGGTAGAGCGCGACGCGCCACGCGAACGCGGCACGCTCGGACGTCATCTCGCGTGTGACCCACGGGAACAGGACATCGAAGATCAGCGCGTGAAACCATCCCGTGAGGACGTAGTACGCCGCGCCGATCAGCAGGCCCAGCCGAAGGAACCGGAAGAAGAAGAGCCCGCACGTGCCGAAGAACGCCCGCGTGCCGGTGCGCCGGCCGCGCGCGAAGCGATCGATCAGGCCGCCGCTCAGGAACAGCCCACCGCCAGGGCGAAGGCGACCGGCACGAGCAGCGATCGCGGGATGCCGCGGCCGTCCACCAGCGCCGACCAGTTCGAGACCGGCGCCGCGGCGCCGATGACCACCGGCGCGAGCGTCTTCGCGACGCCGCGCGCCTGGGCCTCGAACTCCTGCCACCAGCCGTAGTCGAAGCCGGCTGCGACCTTCGACGCGGTCAGGCTGCTGCCGAGCTGGCTGCTGATGGCGTCGCGCATCAGGATCGCGGCCGGCAGCGCGGCGAGCGCCGTCGCGAGCCAGACGCCGAGGATCGTCTCCGGCGCGAGCAGCACCGGGCCATCCCCGCCGGAATGCGCGCGCCGACTCAGACGAAGAACGCATAGGTCTGCACCGGGTCCTGCAGCCAGAGGAACCAGCGCGCGGTCCACTGGCGTGCGGCCTTGCGTCGGCCTGGGCGCGAGCGTGCGGCTGTTGTTCGTGCGATCGATGTCGAGCAACAGCACGTTGTCGGGATCGACTTCGGCGGACACGGCCGCCGCGCTCCGGTCCCAGGTGTACAGCTTCCACCGCTCCCGGCCGTCCCAGTGCTCGCGGACGCGCGAGCCATCCTCGAACATCACCTGAACGTCCACCGGAAACAGCGCCTCGCCGCGGCGCTGCACCATCACCTCGGTGTGATGAACGGCGCCGCGCTTTTTCGGTGGTCAGCGTGCCCACCGCGTAGTCGAATGCGTTCGACGAGCGATACACCTGATCGAAATACCAGCTTCAGATCGCGGCCCGCTCCCTCGTTGATCGCGCTGAAGAAATCCTCAGGCGTCGGGTGCTTGAAGGTCGAGCGCGTGAAGAACAGCGACATCCCGCGCTGGAGACGCGCCAGCCAGATACCGCTCGAGCGTGTGCAGCCAGAGCGCGGTCTTGTTGCATGCGTGATGGCGCCGCCCGTGGCGGGCGCGTAGCGCCACGATGGCGTCTGCTGCGCGTCGCTTCTCGCCGCCGTTCGATAGCCCGCCATCCGGTCGCCAGCGATTTCGCGCGGCATCGCGATGTCGTGGAACACCCACGGCACGACGCCGCCGAAGAATCGTGCTCTCGTAGAAGTTCGGCGAGAAGGTCTCTTCAATCACGCGCGCCGTCGAGAAGGTGTTGATCCCCTCGTCGATCCACGCGTGCTCGAACTCGTTGTTGCCGACCAGCCCGTACCAGAACTGGTGGCCGCACTTCGTGCACCGTCACGTCTTCCGGATCGGTGACCGTCAGCGGCGCCAGCCGGTTCGTGCCGCCGGTGAACAGCGTCGGGTACTCCATGCCGCCGTGCCTCGGTCTGAAACGCCGGGTCGACGATCGTGATGTGGTCGTACGGGTAGGGCCGTACCACTCGCCGTACTGAGCGCAGCGTCGCGCGCGTCGCCATGAAGTAGCGATCGGCCTGCGATGCGTGCTCGGGCTGGATGAGCAGCCGCATCTCGACGGCCTGCAGCCGCTTGTGCTCGAACTTCCCGGTCTTGACGATGTAGTCCGGGCTCGTGGTCCACGCGAAGTCGTGCACGTCCTCCTGCACGTACTGATGGACGGTCTTGCCGGTCGGCGTATCCGTGCGCGAGCGCTCGACGCCGGTCGCGCCGACCACCCACCCGCGCGGCACCGTCATGCGGACGTCGTAGACGCCGTAGTCCGAGAAGAACTCGGTGGGGGCATGGAACTGATGCGTGTTCCATCCGCCGTCCTCGAACACGCCCATCTTCGGGAACCACTGCGCCAGGAAGAACGAGTTGCCGACCGCCCCCGTTCGCGCGAACGTCCGCGGCACATGCGCGGTCCAGCTCACTTCGACGGCAATCGTCTCGGCCGGTCCGACGGCCTTTGGCAGCGGGACGGCCAATACCGTCCGATCATCCGTATTGCCATCATCCGGGGCGATGTAGTGCGCGCCGCCGAGCAGGTCGGCCATCGCGGTGCCGCCGCCGGCGAGCAGGCGGATCGCCGTCACGTCCATCGACGCCCACTCCGACTTCGGCCGCCGGGTGAGCTCGGAGGTGTCCTCCCTGGACGCACGGATCCACTCGCGCATCCACGTCGACCTGGTGTCACGCCACGCATTCCAGTAGTGTGGAACTGCAGCTCCGACGTCGGCTTCGACGTCAGGTTCCGCCACGCGACGACGGCGCGGCCCGTGATGGTGCGTGACGCGGGATCGAGATCGACGTCGATGGAGTAGTTGGCGTTGCGCGGCGACGGCGCGGGCGCCGCGGAGGCGGGCGCGGCCGTTGCCGCACGGCCAGCCGGTTGGAGCAGCGTGGCCTGCGCGCGCGAACGTGGACTGTATGGCGAGCGCGACGAGAAAGGGCCACGAGCGCGGCATGGCGGCGGCGCATGAGCGGCCATGCCACACCGGATCGCCGCGGAGGGTCTCGCCGCGGAGCCACGGAGAAATCGCCGCGGAGCCACGGAGAACTCCTTCTGGGATCGCCACGGAGGCACGGAGGCACGGAGAGCGCGTTTTGGGATCGCCACGGAGCGCACGGAGAACGCGGAGAGCTCGTTTTAGGACCGCCACGGAGGCACGGAGAACACAGAGAGCTCGTTTTGGGATCGCCACGGGAGGCACGGAGAACCGAGAGCTCGTTTTGGGACGCCACGGAGGCACGGAGAACACGGAGAGCCTCTTTTGGGACGCCACGAGGCACGGAGAACACGGAGGGCTCTTGGGATCGCCACGGAGGCACGGAGAACACTAGAGGCTCTGGGATCGCCAGCGACACACAGAGGCAACAGCGGAATGCGCCGAGGGAAATGGCGAGCGATATAATTCGGCGCATGGCGATCCGTGTGATGCATTTCGGGCTCGGACCGATCGGGGCTGCCGTGGTGCGCAGCAGGTGGCGACGCGCCGCGGGTTCAGGTGGTGGGCGGGATCGATATCGATCCCGCGAAGGTGGGCAAGGATCTCGGCGCAGTGACGGGGCTGACGACGAAATTGGGCGTCAAGGTAACGGCCGACGCGCCCAAGGCGATCAGGGCGGCAAAGCCGGATGTCGTGGTGCTGTGCACCAGTTCATCGCTCAAGAAGGTCTGGCCGCAGATGGAAGAAGTCCTGAAGCTCAAGGTGCCGATCGTCTCGACGACGGAGGAGCTGGCGTATCCGGCAGCTCGCACATGGCCCTGGCCGCCCGCGATCGACAAGCGCTGCTCGGAAGGCGAAGGTCGCCGTGCTGGGGACGGGCGTCAACCCGGGCTTCACGATGGACGCACTGCCGATCACGCTCACCGGCGTCTGCGCCAGTGTCGAAGCCATCACGGTCAACCGGATTCAGGACGCGCGATCGCGCCGGCTGCCGTTCCAGCAGAAGATCGGCGCGCGGTCTCACGCCCGCGCAGTTCCAGGCGAGCGTCGACGCCGGCAGCCGTGCGGCACGTGGGCCTCACAGAATCGATCGCGATGATTGCCGACGCGATGGGCTGGACGCTCGATCGCGTGACCGACCAGATCAGGCCGCAGGTGGCCGCCGCGCCGATCGCCAGCCAGTTCCTGACCGTGCAGGCCGAGCCAGGTCTGCGGGCTGATTCAGGACGGGATCGGCTACGTGAAAGGGCAGCCGGCCATCAGGCTGCACATGGAGGCGTATCTGGGCGCGCCGGAGTCGTACGACGCCGTGGAGATCGTCGGCCGCCCGAACCTGTCGATGAAGATCGCCGGCGGCGTGCATGGCGACATCGCCACGGCGTCGATCACCGTGAACTCAATCGCGAAGGTGCTGGCGGCGCTGCCGGGGCTGCACACCATGCGCAGCCTGCCCATCCCTTCCTGGTTCGGCGGCTAGCCACGAGGAAACGCCGCGGAGGCCCGGAGGATCTGCGCTGCGCGGAGACGCGGAGAACTTCCAGGAGGGATTCTCGGGGCTGTCCAGGAAAGTCTTGGGCCGCCCAAGAATGATTCTCCCTGTTCTCCGTGACTCCGTGGCGATCCTCTCCGTGCCCTCCGCGGCGATGAGCTCAGCGGTAGTTTCCGAACTGAAGAGCTACGCCGAAGTCGTGGCCGCGCAACAGCCGCATCGCGTCCTGGAGTTCATCCTTTGAATTCGACGACACGCGCAGTTGGTCCGCCTGGATCGCGGCCTGCACCTTCTTCAGCTTCTGATCCTTGAGGAACTTCACGATCTCGCGCGCGGCGTCGGTGGGGATGCCCTGCTGCAGCGTGATCACGCGCGCGCACGCCTCCGCCGCCGGCAGGCTCGATGTCGCCGGGCTTGAAGTTCTGCACCGGCACGTTGCGACGGATGAGCCGGCCCTGGACGATTTCCCAGATCGCCTCCATTTTGAAGTTGTCGTCGGCGACGATCGTGATGGTATTCTCTGCGCGGCTGAAATCGATCTCCCGCACGCGCTCCCTTGAAGTCGTAGCGCTGAACGATCTCCTTGCGAGCCTGGTTCAGGGCGTTGTCGACTTCCTGCAGATCGATCGTGGACGCGACGTCGAAAGAGTTGAGTTGAGCCATGGATACACTCGCGCGCGCCTCGCGCGTGGACTCGGCATGGTAGCAGAACGATCCGGCCTTCCTCTCGTGCTCGTCGTGGACGACTACCAGGACGCGCGCGAGATGTACGCCGAGTCGCTCGGCGCGTGCGGCTTCAACGTCGCTGAGGCCGAGACCGGCGATGAGGCCGTCGCGAAGGCATTCGAGCTGGTGCCCGATGCCATCGTGATGGACCTGTCACTGCCGGGCATGGACGGCTGGACCGCGACGCGCACGCTGAAGATGGACGCGCGGACCCGCTTGATTCCCGTCGTCGTGCTCACGGGCAACGCGCGCACCGATGCGCCGGCCGCCGCCCGCGAAGCCGGCTGCGACGCGTTCCTGATCAAGCCGTGCCTGCCCGAGGACATCGTCGCCACCGTCCGCCGGGTCATGGAGGCGAAGGCAACCGTCAACGGCCAGTCCCTGCAGTACTCTCGATCGTGCGCGCGCTATGCCCAGCGCGCCGCGCGAGAATCCGGCCTCCGCCAGAAACGCCGCGATCGGATGCGCGTCGACCGGACGACCGTTGACGTCCGCAATGAGCAGAGCCCTGGCGGCCAACCCCGTCTTCGGCAATGCGCGCGAGCTTCGGCTCGCCATCCCGCGCAGCGCATGCGCGCGCCGCGGCTCGTCTTCGGGCAGCCAGGCCAGCAACTGGCGGTCGCCGCGGCTCAGCCATCCCGTCAGCTCGCCATCGACGAGCACGACGCGCGTGCCGACGGATCGAGTGGGTCCGCGTCCGGCGCCGTCCGGCGCGTCGGGCCATCGCAGGATTCCGCCGCACGGGTTCGCCGGATCGGCGGAGGCCAGCGTCAGCGTCATCGGTGTCTCCTGCGGTTCGCGCAGCGTGCGCAGCAGATCGATGGCCGGCGGCAGCGCGAACTGCGCGGCGCCGAGGCCGCCCACGAACAGGCCGCGCCGCAGGCGGCCTGCGTCCTCCAGAGCGCGAAGGACGTCGCACAACGGCCGAGTAGCCGCCCGGGATCGCCTCGACGTTCATGGCTTCGCGCGTCAGCACGCCGTGGCGCGCGAGCAGCTGGCGCGCCACCGCAGTGGCCCACTCGGTCGCCGACGGCCGCGAGCGCAGCCGGTCGCGCCACGAGCGACCAGCGTCCCTGCGCCTCGGGCGGCGTCACGCGACGCGAGCGGAACGGCGCGGCGCTTCGGGACGCCGCGCGCGTTTCGGCGGTTCGACAAACGCTCGCAGGGCCTGCAGCGTGTCGTTCGTCACCAACCCGCGCCACACGAGCGACCACAGGGCGTCGACGACCTCGGTGGGGAAGCCGCCTCGATGCCGTGTGGAGACTCGGGAAGAACGACGCGCCGTGCTGCTGCGCAGATAGTCAATCAGCCGCTGCTCGAGATCGGTCGAGGCAGACGCGTCGCGCACTGCAGCAGCAGACGGAGGTGGTCAGTGAGATACAGGGCGATGCGCCCGTCTCGATCGCCGAGCGGCTCGAGGCCGATCCACGCGACCTCGCCCGCCGCGACGAGACGGTCGAGGCTCGGCGGGCCGATACCCTTCGACCGCGTGCCGGCAGGATCTCGCGCTCCAGCTCCGACGCGGGCACCGGCGCGCTCCTGCAACTGCTCGACGACGTCGAGCAACGCGCGTCGAGGCCGGCGCGTCGCCGCGCCACACCCTGCCAGCGTAGCGCACGAAGCGGCCCAGCGCGCCGGCGTCCACCGGCTCGACCTGCTTGCGGAGCCGGGCGAGCGATCGTTCGCGCAGCGTGCTCAGCACATCGCGGCCGCACCATTCGCGCTCGCGCCCGCCGGGCCTGAACTCGCCCTGCGCAGCGACACGGCCCGCAGCGGCCAGTGTCGCGAGCGCGGCTTCAACGGCCTGGCGCGGCAGCCCCAGGCGTGCCGCGCACGTCGGCCGTCGTGAAGGGCCCGTGCGTGCGCGCGAACTGGTGCACGAGGTCGCCGAGCGGATCGGCGACGGCCTCCAGCAACGCCTTCGGCAGGCCTGCGGAGGGAGCTGGATACCCAGCGCGTCGCGGTATCTCGCCGCGTCCTCGACGGCCACCACGCGCGCGCTCACCGGCGATTGGCAGCTCGATGGCACGGCCCGCGGCGATCAGGTCGTCGACCGCGCGGATCAGCGAGGTGCGCGCCACGCGCGCCCGATCTCGTCACGCGTGAGGTCGCCGACGCGCAGCAACATGTCGTGCAACGCCGTCCACGCTGCGCGCGCGGCGATCCTCGTCGATCGACTGGATCTGCCGCTCGAGCGTGTCGAGCACGTCGGGGTCGAGCAGCTCGCGCAGCTCGGCGTCGCCGAGCAGCTCCGCGAGCTGCGCGTGATCGACCGCCAGCGCCTGCGCGCGGCGCTCGGCCAGCGGCGCGTCGCCGTCGTACATGAACGTGCGCGACGTAGCTGAAGAGCAGCGACGCGGCGAACGGCGACGGCGTCTGCGTGTCGGCGGTGACGACGCGGATCGAGCCGCGGGCGATCGCCGCAGCAGCGTGTCCACGAGCGCCGGCATGTCGAAGACGTCGCGCAGGCACTCGCGGTAGGTCTCGAGGACGATCGGGAACGAGCCGTAGCGCGACGCGACCGCCAGCAGGTCGGCGGCGCGCTTGCGCTGCTGCCACAACGCCGTCGCGCTGTCCCGGCGCGCTGGCGGGGCAGCAGCAGCGGCGCGGCCCGCCACTTCGCGAAAACGACCCGCGAACAACGCGCTCGCGCCGAGCTGCTCGAGCACCTAGGTGCTCCACCGGAGTCGGGCGACGGCACGAACAGCCGCGCGTCCGGCGGCGTCGTCCGACTCGGGAACGCGCATCACGAACCGTCGTCGCTCCACATCGTCTCGACGTCGATGCCGAGCTCGTCGCGGAGACGCGCGACCACCGCCGAGGCACCACGGGATCAGCACGCGTGCCGCCGAGCGGCGAGAGCACGCACACGCGCCAGTCGCCCAGCTTCGTCGCGGCAGCCGCTCGATGACGACCGTGCGGTCGTCGGGCACGGCGCTTCGCCGTCGCGCTTCTGGTCCGCGAGGTATTGAGCAGGTTCTCGCGCGGCGCGTCGATCGAGGTCGTGACTGCAGCTGCAGGCGCTCGAGCGCCGCGGCGGCGGCATCTCGCGGAGCTCGCGCGTGAGCTGCCCGATGCGCAGGCCGAGCTCGAGCGGCCGGCTCACGGTGTCGCCCTTCCAGAACGGCATCTGTGCCCGGCTCGCCCGGCGCGGCAGACACCATCACGCGATCGTGCGTGATCTCCTCGATGCGCCAGGTGGACGCCCCGAGCAGGAAGGTCTCGCCGACGCGGCGACTCGAAGACCATCTCCTCGTCGAGCTCGCCGACGCGGCCCGCGCCAGGCTCGTGCGCCGGCGAGGAAGACGCCGTAGAGGCCGCGATCGGGAATCGTGCCGCGCGTTGGCTGATCGCGACGCGGCGACGCCGTCGCGGCCGGTGAGCGTACCGGCGACGCGGTCCCACGTGAGCGCGCGGCCGCAGCTCGGCGAACTCGTCCGACGGGTAGCGGCCCGACAGCATGTCGAGCACGCCCTCGAACGCGCGCCGGCTCAGCCGCGCGAACGGCGCCGCGCCGCGACGACGCCAAGCAGCTCGCCCACGGTCCACGTGTCGCTGGCGACCATTGCGACGATCTGCTGCGCGAGGACGTCGCAGCGGGTTGCGCGGATAGCGCGATCGCCTCGACCGCGCCGTCGTGCATGGCTGCGCGTGACCGCGGCGCAGGCGACGAGATCGCCGCGGAACTTCGGGAACACGATGCCCGTGCTCGCCGCGTTCGACCTGATGGCTGGCGCGGCCGATGCGCTGCAGGCCGCTCGGCCACCGAAGGCGGCGCCTCGATCTGGATCACCGCAGGTCGATGGCGCCCATGTCGATGCCGAGCTCGAGCGACGACGTGGCGACGAGCGCGCGAGCGCTCCCGCCTTGAGCAGGTCCTCGACCTCGAGCCGCTGCTCGCGCGCAATCGACCCGTGGTGCGAGCGCACGAGCGTCTCGCCGGCCAGCTCGTTCAGCGCGCGCGGCCAGCCGCTCGGCGAGCCGGCGGCTGTTGACGAACAGCAGCGTCGAGCGATGCTGCGCGGATCAGTTCCAGCAGGCGCGGGTGGATGCTGGCCCAGATCGACGTGCGCCCGGGCCTGGCTGGCACGGCGGCACCCGCTCACGGATCGCGACCGGCCTGCGCGAGCCGCGCCATGTCTTCCACGGGCACTTCCACGCGCAGCTCGAGCCGCTTCGGCACGCGCGCGTCGCACGATGGTGACGGGCCGCCAGGCAATCGACGCGTCGACGCCTCGCGAACTCCTCGTGAATCTGCGACGCGGCTCGCCACGCTGAGTCCCCCGGCAGGCCCATGGACAAACGGTGACTCCGTCATCCGATCTGCAGCATGCGGCGTGACGCCGCCGAGGAACTGCCGCCACTTCGTCCACGGGCCGAACGGTGGCGGATAGTCCGATGCGCTGCAGCGTGCGGCCCGTCAGCGTCTCGAGCCGTTCCAGCGACAGCGCCAGGTGCGCGCTGCGCTTGGTCGGCGCCAGCGCGTGAATCTTCGTCGACGATCACGGTGGTCGACGCCGGCGCGAGCGCACTGACGCGCCCAGCGACGCCAGCATCAGTACAGCGATTCCGGCGTCGTGATCAGGATGTCGGCGGGCGACTTCCGTGAAGCGCGCGCGCTGGCGATGACGCGCGTGTCGCCTGCGCGAATCGCGACGTCCGGGCGACGATGAACGTGCGTCGCCGCGCGCAGAGGCGACGTCGACGATTCCTGCGATGGGCGTGCGCAGGTTTCGCTCCGCGTCTACGGCGAGCGCCTTGAGCGGCGAGGACGTAGCACGCGGCAGCGCGCGGCCGGATCCGGCCGCGGCTCGAACATCAGCCGATCGATGCAGGCCAGAAAGGCCGCCAGCGTCTTGCCGCCGCCGGTCGGCGCGAGCATCAGCGTGGACTCGCCGCGGAGCGATCGGCGTCCAGCCGGCCGACTGCGGCGGCGTCGGCGAGCCGAACGACCGTCGGAACCACGTCTCGACGGCCGGATGGAACGCCATCGGTCGATCTTAGCGGCGTCGGAACCGGCGAACACGGTATAATCGTTGTTCCGTTTCTAATCACCAACTGCGGGGTGAGGACATCAACGATGGGTGATGCCGGTGAAGGACTGATCGACGCTGACGCCAGAATTCAGGAGCGCATGGACGAATTGGCGCTCAGCCGCGCAAAAGGCCGCGCGCAGGCCGTGAAGAACCCGGAGTTGGTCCGACAACCCGAGTCGCTGAGACTGGCCTGGGCCGAGACCGCCCGTCAGCTCGACATCGCCACGCACGACGCCCGCAAGACGCGCAGCTTCAAGCAGGCGCTCGCCGAACTCGACAAGCGCATCAAAGTGGCCCAGGCCGCTCTGGCCTGAGGATCGCTAGCGCTGACGCCGCGCAGCGCGTCCGCGAACGCGCGCGCGGTGGCCGGCCGGCCTGCCGGATCCGTCGACAGTGCCGCCAGCACCGTCTGGCGCAGCGCCCCGGGAAGATCGGGGCCTGACAGCTCCACCCGCTGCTGTTGCCGCATCGCGATGTCCACGAAGCTCCCGCGACCAAACGGCAGCTCGCCCGTCAGCAGCTCGTAGCCGATCACCCCTGAGCGCGCACATCGTCCGTCCGCTCGCTCGTCGCACTGCCCGCCAGCTGTTCCGCCGCCATAGGCTGGCGTGCCAATCGGCTGACCTGCGGCGGTAGTGAAGTTGGTCACCGCTGCCGCCTCCGTCCGGCCTGATGTGAATCGACAATCGCCTTCGCGATGCCGAAGTCGAGCACCTTGGCGACGACGGTGGCCTGCTGTTCCGGCAGGAGGATGTTCTCCGGCTTGAGATCGCGATGCAGCACGCCTCATCCGGTGCGCGGCCTCGACGGCCTCGGCGATTCCTCGCAAGCAGCGGCGTCACCACACCTGGCCGGCTCGCAGCCCCTTCCTTCACCAGCGACCGCAAGTCGCGCCCGCGCACGAACTCCATCACGAGAAACGCGCCGCCGCCCGGCAACGTCCCGTAGTCGAACACCGACACGATGCCCGGCTGCTGCAGCCGCGCGGACCAGTTGCGCCTCGCGGCGGAACTGCGCACCGCGCATCCGCGCTGGCCAGCAAGTCGTTGCGCACCACCTTGATCGCTACGTCGCGATCGAGCCGCATGTCGTGCGCCAGGTAGACTGCGCCCATGCCGCCGGCGCTGGGCAGCCGATCGATGCGTATTTCGCGTCGACCGTGCGAGGCACCGCGCCCACGCGCAACCCGATCGATCGGTCGGACAGGCATGCGTGCCTGAGTCCAGGCAGACGCGGCGTCGTCGGGCACTCCAAGCGACCGGAGGCCCCGAGACGTCCCTCCCCGGTGCGGGCCGATGTGGCCAGATCTGCGGCCATCGTCTCAGCGCTTTCCGCAGTCGCGCCGCGTCGAGAGCCGGCGGCTGACCTGCGCGCGAAATCGACGCCGCCAGCAACTGGCGATCCCCGTCCAGGCACGGCCCTTCCCGATCGCTTCTGAGCCCAGCTAATGATCGCGCCGAGCAGCGTCCGCGTGGTCCTTCCTTGGAGAAGAGGGGCACGAATAGCGCTGCGCTGGAGCGCTCGAGCCACTTGATCTCCTCGGGCGGCAGCCGCCGCGCGGGGAGCGCGTGTCGTTGAGGTCAGAGCTCGAGCGGCTCGTCCGACCATTGCAGCAGTGTGCTGATGCCGCCGGTCTGTGGCAGCGAACCCGCCTCCCCGCGCAGCGTGCTCACGGGTGTCAGCCTGCCCGTCCCACGCCGGAGACCAGCACTGTGGCCATCGACGGCTTGAGCGCCTGATCGATCTGGCTGAGGACCAGCGAGGTGAGATCGTTCGGGTCGGTCTCGAACGGAATGCGCTCCGCCAGCGAGACGAGAACGGCGCGGGCGTCGTACTCGTCGCGGAAGAACCGCCGGTCGAGCCACGCCGGCGCGCGATCGCGATAGCGGAGGGCGAGCAGGAACGCGCCGGCGAGGATGGCGAAGGCCAGCGGCTGGCCGCCGATGATCGCCGCCAGCGGATTCGTCGCGCGCCGGAACAGGGCGAGCAGTGAGCAGGCGCGCCCGGCGAAGCACCGCCGCCGGTGGCATCCCGGTCTTTCGCGCGGAGCGCGCATTGCGTACGCTCTTTCCTTGTGATCACCAGGCGCGAAGGCCAGTGATACAGTGGCCGGTATACCGGGGTGAATGGGCGGCCGATCGCCGGCAGCGACAATTATCAGGAACGGCAAAAAAGAGCTGGGCAGCTTGACTCAACACGGCCAGACGAGCGGCGTGCCCAGTAGCGCCGGGTGTCCAGGTAATCAGCAGTCCGTCCCGACGGACGTAGGGCCAGGCGCGTGCCGATCGCCGCCGTGATCACCGCTAAATAGACACGCCGACGCCGCTCCAGCGCGTCCGAGCCAGCTTCAGCGCCAGACGGAGTCTCACATCGCCTCCCCACGTTCTGCCGCTGAGGCCGATCGCGAACGCGGTGAAGAACATCGTCGGGTGCGTGGCATCCCACGCGACCAGTGGCGCGAGCGTTCGCTGCCGAAGCGAATGAACAGTCCTGACGTCAGGCAGCAATGACGCGAATACCGGCGCCGCGGTCAGGAACGGCAGGGCGGCAGCCACGGGTGGCGGATGAGCAGCGCGGACTTGCGCGGAGGCAAAGCGGCGATGGCGAACGCGATACTGAAACGCCAATGGCGAGGCGATCCACGAGGTGAACATTGTTATCACCCGTTTGATGCCCATGGGGAGCACCGACTCGCGCTGATGGCGCATACCGCCGGCGGCTGGATCCCCGCGAGCACGAACGATGCGACACAGCCAGCCGAGAGGTCACGTGGCTGAGTACCAGCAGCACCACTGCACGTGATGAAGATCGTCAGTTGAATCAGCAGCCCCAGTAGATGCCGGTGCCGTGCAGCCAGGCGCCCATCACCGCCGGGGGCACTTGCCCCACGGACTGTCGCTCGACAGTCACCGTGCGGCGTCTGCCCGCGGCGTCCTGCAAAGGTTCACAGGCGAAGCGCGCCGTCGAGTCCAAGCCAGCACACCGACCGCCACGATATGATCCGGGGCCACGCGGTTTGCCGGGAAGATTTAGGTCACCAGATCCGCGGTCCGTCCCTAACGTCGACGCGGGTCGCATCGCAGAATGTCGTTGCCGACAGTCACGCCTGCGGCTCGCAGCCGGTCCGTCGGCAGACCGTGTCCACCTGTCTACTCTGGCCGCTCAAGCTGAAAGCGTCGGCGGCCGTGCCACGACGACGAGGCCCCGCCAGCACCCGCGCAGCGGGCGAGTCGGCGCCGACGGTGGCGTGCCGAGCCCGGTCGGGCAGTGGGCGGACGGCGAGGATCTCGTGAGGAACTGCGCGACACCGGAGGCAGACGACGAGCACCGTGGGGCGCTGCCAGCCGCGCGCGCTGCAACGATGCTCGATCGCCACGTTCCTTCGCTGAGAGGAAACACAGCCATGTCTGGTAAACGGCGCAGAGCAGCTCTCGCAGGTGTTCCGGTGCCGTCGGCCGCATGGGCAGCGGGACCTGAAGCGCCGGACGAAACTGATGCGCGCGTGCCGATGACCTTTCGCGGTAGTCGGACGCCATCAGATCCACGGTGTGGTTGGCCGCCCAATAGTCGTCAGATTTGCGCCGAGCGATCGACGCCGTCAACCGGTGGATGCTCAACGCCAGGCGTCAGCGAATGAACTTCGTCGTGAGCAGGTCGACGCTGACCGCGATGGGCCTGCTCCTGCGCTATGGGTTCCTGACAACACGGTCCAAAGCCCTGGGGTCGAGCGCGTCGGCAACGCCGCGTGCTGCGGCAGGTCGCTGACGTTCAGTGCTGGCTGGCCCGCAGCCAGCGCGCGAAGCCAACGACGCTGATGCTTCGCCCGCGGATGGAAATCGGCGGGTATCGAGACGTATATCGGCAGCTGCAAGGCACGTGCCATGGCAGCTCTGGCGCTGGCGACGTGGTCGTAAGATTGCGTGACCAGATCGGCCACTCCGGCTGACTGGGCTCTGGCATGGTGATGCCAGTGCGACACGCCGGGCCAGACGTGAGGAGCACGCGCATGTCGGGGTGATAGCGGCGGGCGACAGCCACGGCCTTCGGCAGTGCGTCGCGGCGCGCTTTCCGGGGTGACGCCCGAACGCGGCAGAGCAACAGTGTCGTCGGCGCTGAGCCCGTGCCGTTCGCGCACGGCCGCAACCCCCGCCCATCAGCGTCACGTAGCCGGCACGCCCATCCTGATGACATGAACGTCCGCGCGCCGGGGAAGCTCCGCGGATCCGTCAGCCAGCTGCGCTGGTGTACCGCCACGGTGCGCCGACGTCACGACGCTCCGCAGCATCGGCCAGAAGTAATAGAGTTGTCCCTCCCAGGCCGGCCAGGGCGGTCAGCCGCTCCGGCGGTAACCCGGGTGATTGAACGCCAGCTCCGCGCGATAGTCGTCCGATCGGCCGCGTCGCAAGGTGCCACCAGGCGCGGGCGTGGTGCAGGTAATGTCGTGAGGACGGACAGCCCAGTACCGGAACAGGTAGGGGCCACATGAAGTCATGGCACCAGCCGAGTGCCCATCTGAAGATCGTCAGGTTCACGGCGCGGTGGTGACGCCAGGGAAAGTCGTGCGCCGTGGCGTATCATCGAGCCGGCGCTCCCGCCTCACGCGGCGTCCACTTCGTCGGCGGTGGCGAGACGAACATTTGTCGATCCCCGGTGTCGCCGGTCAGCGCCGCGACCAGATCGCGCGTGAATGGTGGCGATCCCGCTGCGGCCAAGCGGCATGGTGGCAAAGAGGGTGGCGCGCACGAAGGATGATACTGAAGTGTTGAAGCGAGAAGTGCCATGACGTGTCGTTGACTTGGCAAACAACTGGCCCCGGTAGCATGAGGTTGACGGTTTGCGGTGCAAATCGCCACAAACCGTCGGATGTCGTCCGACCATGCAGAGCTGGCTCATCCTCCTTTGTTCGGCCTCGGCTCCGTCTGGCGTCTTCACGGTCGTCATTTCTTGCAGTTTCAGTCTCCCGCGCCGTCACCCCGGAAAACAGGCCCCGCATGAGCAAGTGGCGTGCCGCCCGTCGGCGACGCCCGGGAGCGCCAGTCCGTCAAGTTCTGTCCCGGTGGCCATGGTGTTCCTCCTCTTCGACATCCGAGGGGTCGCGCTTCCTCTACCCCTGTGGCGATGGCGCTCCGGGACCTCGGCTGGACCGGCTTCATCCCAGATCGTCACCTTCATGGCGATCCCGGCTGGCTGGCTACAAGCCATATCTGGCGCAAGGGCGTCCTCGATCGGGCCGGCCGGAAGAGCGTCGCGCGCGCATGGCCGGGCCGCACGGGCGGGCAGGGTGGCTCCGATGTGGGTCTCGAACAGCAGCTTGAAATTCCGGTTCTGACCACCACGCGTCGAGAAGATGGTCCACATGGGCCCGACGGTCGGCTGATCTGGCCCGTCACCTTCGGTCTGGCCTGTTGCGCCATCGAGATGATGGCGATGAGCTGCTCGCGCTATGACATCGCCCGATTCGGCGCCGAAGTGTTCCGCGCGTCGCCGCGCCAGGCCGACCTGATGATCATCGCGGGCCGCTGTCGCGGAAGATAGCTGCCCGTGCTGCCGTCGATCTACGACCAGATGCCCGAGCCGCGTGGGTGCATCCCTGATGGGCGCCTGCGCCTCGGTCGGCGGCGTGTTCGACAACTACGCCATCGTCCAGGGCGTCGATCAGGTCGTGCCGGTGACATGTCTCGTGCCGGCTGCCCGCCGCGGCCCCGAGTCGCTGATCTACGGCATCGTCCAGCTGCAGAAGAAGATCGCGTGCAGCCAGGCGCGATTCAGCTGTCGCCGACACGAGTCTGCACCACGTCCCCCGCTAGCCGGAGCGCCTGCCCGCCGGCTTTCGAGGTGGTCGGTCTCGCGACGACGAGATCCCGACCATCCTCGTCCAGCCGTCGACGCTGGTGGACGTGTGCGGAGTCGCTGCGCGATCATCCGTCGCTTCGCTTCAACGTCTGCCCGGATGATCGCGCGTGGACCACCTTTCCGCGCCAGCCCCGGTTCGACGTCGTCTACCACCTGTCTCGACCGACGTGCCTGACACTTCGCGTGAAGGTGCAGTTGCCTGGGTGAAGACCAGGCTGCCGACCGTCTCGGCTGTGGGCCGTCGGCGAACTGGTCGAGAAGCGCGAAGTGTGGGACCTGTTCGGCGTCATCTTGCACCGGACGCATCCCAGCGTGCGAGCGCTGCTGACGCTCTGACGACTGGGAAGGGCACCCGCTGCGCAAGGACTACCCGGTGCGCAGGTGAAGCTCGCCGGTGCGGACGTGCTGGCCGCTGCAGCTGACCGAGGAGGAGAGTTCCGCGGCCAACGTCGTGGCGGATCGGCAGCCAGGCGGCCAGCCGAGGCGGCGCGTGAGCGATGCCAGCGCCTGGCCGCAATCGATCGGATCTACGCCGAGGCGATCGGCCTGCATGAGGCGGCGCGGCGAGGCGATCAGGCAGCCGCTGCTGCGCGTGTGGATGCGCATTGCGGCGGCGCTTCGGCCGCGACGGCCGAGTGCCGGTGTTCGGCAACGGCGGCAGCGCCGGACGCGCAGCACCCGTCACGCGAGTTCGTCGGGCGGTTCCAGCAGGAGCGGCGCGCCGTCGCGGCGATTGCGCTGACGGCGGACACGAGCATCCTGACGGCGATCGGCAACGACTACGGGTTCGACCGCGTTCGCGCGGCAGATCGAAGCGCTCGGCGAGTCAGGCGACGTCGCGATCGGGATCACGACCAGCGGCGGATCAGCGAACGTGCGTCAGGCGTTCGCGTCGCGACGCGCCGGGCCTGACGACGTCGCCCTGACCGGACGGATGGCGTGAAGCACGCCGGGCGGACGCGCGATGTGCATGCTGAGCACCGGCCCAGAGTGGCCGACATCCACGTGGACGCGCGCATGGCTGTGACGGCCGCGGTGCGTGCGAGCGCAATCCTTGCGCCGCACGTCACGAGCCAGTGGAAGAAGAGCTTAGCTCATGATGCCTGAACTGCGCACGGAAACGATGACCGTCAACATGGGCCACAGCACTCCCAGCACGTACCGGGGTCTTCGGCTTGTGCTCGAGCTCGACGGCGAGGTCGTTGTCTCCGGCGACAGTCCAACGATCGGCTACCGCACACCGGCATCGAGAGAGACCGCCGGCGTCGGGGCGGCAGCAGGTCGTGCCGCTCATCGAGCGCACCGACTACCTCGGCGCGCGAGTCCAACTCGCTGTCCCACGCGCTGTCGGTCGAGAAGCTCCTGGGCCTCGAGATGCCGGACCGCGTGAAGTGGATCCGCGTGCTCCTCGCCGGGCTGCAGCGCATCAACAGCCACCTTGTGTGGCTTGGCACTCACGCGATGGACCTGGCGCCGTCTCGGTGATGCTCTATTGCTTCCGCGAGCGGGAGCTGCTGCTGAACATCAACGAGGCCGATTGCCGGCTTCCGGATGTTCCCGAGCTCATCCGCATCGGGGGCCTGCGCGAGGACCTGCCGCGGCTTCCACCGAGCAGTCCGCGAGCTGCTCGATCGGATGCCGAAGAAGCTGGCGCGAGATGCGAGGACCTGCTCACCGGCCAACCCGATCTTCACGCGACGGCGCACCGCAGGGCGTCGGCTGTTCCCCGCTCGAGCAGTGCTACCAGCACCGATGGCCTGGTCGCCGCCGATGGCGGGCCGGGCTCCACCTACGACGTGCGCAAGGCATACCCTTATTCCGGCTACGAGACGTTCGACCTCGACGTGCCCGACCTCGCAGGGCGCCGACGGCCCGACCGTTATCGACGCGCGGCTGGCGAGATGCAACTAGAGCATCAGATCTGCTAACCAGGCGCCCGAGCGCATCACGCCGCGCGGCGTCTTCCAGGTGGATGATCCCGCGAGCGTCGTCCCCGCTGCCGCCGAAGGACAAGGTCTACGCCGGAGATGGAAGCGCTGATTCAGCACTTCCTGATTCACTCGCAGGGCTTTACGGTGCCGGCCGGGCGAGGCGTTCGTGCCCGCCGAGGGCCCGCGCGGCTGAGCACGGCGTCCTGGTATCCGACGGGCACCAACCGGCCGTGCGCGTGCACCTGCGGCCGCCCTCGCTGCGCCTGCCAGGCGATGGAGCCGATGGTCGGTCGGCGCGCTCATCGCCGACGTCGTCGCCATCATCGGCCCGACCGACATCGTCGTGGGAGACGTGGACCGGTGAGTTTCCATCCCGGAGATGCCTACGTACCGCCGCAGTCCAGAAGTCCGACCGAAAGCTGCCTCGCCGGAAGGCGAGCCGTTTGCGTTCACGCCGCGAGCAGCGCGCAGAAGTTCGAAGAGCTGGCGTCGCACTACCCTGGCCTGAGCAGCGGCAAGTCGACCGTCCTCGTACGCGCTCTTCATGGTGCACGGAGCAGGTCGGCTATCTGTCGCGCTGGCGACGGCATGCGCGCACGTGGCCGAGGTGCATCGGCTGCACGCCGGCCGACGTCGGAGGACGTCGCGACGGTCACGCCGAGTGTTCTACAAGCAGCCGATCGGCAAGTACGTCATCCAGGTGTCTGCCGCATCGCCAGTCGTGCGCCTGAAGCGGCGCCGAGCGCGTGCACCGAGGAGATCGCCACACGCACCTGCACATCGCGCCGGGCCAGACGGACAAGACGCGGCACGCGTTCACGCTGCTCGAGGTCGGAATGCCTCGGCGGCGTGCGACCGCGCGCCCGGTGGTGATGGTCAACGACGGCTGGCACGAGTGCCTAGAAGCCGGAAGACGCCGTGAAGCTGCCGGACGGTGATCCAGGCCGAGGGCGAGGCTGACTTGTCCGTGGCGTGCGTGCATCGCGCGTGCGCAGACGCAGATGGACAGATGGAACCGGTCCTCATTCCAGCACGGTCCGCGAGCCCGAGCAGCTTCACGCCTGGACTTCTATCCTGGCACGCAGGCTGACGAGTACCAGGTGCGCGCAGCGCGCTGGCGCATGACGCCGGCGAGCAGGTGATCGACGCCGTGAAGGCGTCGGGCTGCGCGGCCGGCGGCGGCGCCGGCTTCCCGACTGGGCATGAAGTGGCAGTTCGTGGACAAGAAGTCCCCGAAGCCGCAGCTGCATCTGCTGCGAACGCGGACGAGAGGCGAGCCGGGCACCTTCAAGGACCACGCATGGCTGATGGAGCGCAACCCGCACCTGCTCATCGAGGGTGCGCGATCGGCTGCCACGCCATCGGACTCGAAGGTCGCCTACATCTACATCCGCGGCGAGTTCCCTCGACGTGCAGCACATCCTCGAGGCGCGCGCATCGCCAGGAGGCGCGCGAGGCCGGTTACTCGGCAAGGAACATCTTCGGCACCGGCTTCGACTGCGACGTCTACGTGCATCGCGGCGCCGGCGCGCATGAGGCTGGCGAGGAGACCGCGCTCATCGAGTCGCTCGAGGGCAAGCGCGCGCAGCCGCGCATCAAGCCGCCGTTTCCCGCCGGCGACGGGCCTCTACGGCTGCCCGACCGATCGTGAACAACGTCGAGACGCTCTGCAACGTGCCGCTCATCAGTCGACGCGCGCCGAGTGGTTCGCCGACGCATCAGGCCCTGAGAAAAACGGCGGCCCGAAGCTGTTCTGCGTCAGCGGCCAACGTCGGCGAAGCCCGGCGTCTTACGAGGCGACGATGAACGATCGGTCGCTGCGGGAGCTCATCTACGACCCACAGGCCGGGCGGCATCCGCGAGCGGCCACGACAGCTCAAGGCCGTGATTCCCGGCGGATCATCCGTCCCGTCCTGCTGCCGGATCAGATCGACATTCCCGCCGAGCTTCGACGGCGGGATCGCCAAGGCCGGATCGCTGCTGCGGCTCGGCCGGCATCGATCGTCATGGACGACGACGACTGCATGGTCTGGGCGGCGCAGAACCTGCTGCACTTCTACAAGCACGAGTCGTGCGGCAAGGCACGCCCTGCCGCGAGGGCGGCGACTGGCTGCTGCGCATGCTGCGGCAAGATCGAGCGCGGCGAAGGCCAGATGCGCGGATCATCGATCTGCTGCATCAGCGTCGCGCCAACAACATCGCTCGGCAAGACGCTGTGCGCGTTCGGCGATGCCGCGGCGACGCCCGTCGCTCATCCACCGATCGGCGGTGTTCCGCGCGGAGTACGAGGCGCACATCACGCGAGGGCCGCTGCACGGTCCCGGCGGCGTGGCGCGCGCAAGCCACACGCGGTGGTGGCGCGCACTGAGATGCCTCCTGGCCTCATCGGCCAGCCATCGACGGCGTTCTGATCGATTCTCCCGTGTCGGTCGTTCCACGCCCTGCTGCTGTCCGGCGGCGGAACTGCGTCTGGGGCATGAGCGCAAGGTCGCCGCGCGCGTGCAGCAGCGCTACGGCCCGACCATGTCCGGGCCCGGCCGGCCTGGCTGCCAGCCGCTTCGCCGACGTCATCAAGCTGATGTTCAGGGGAGCTGAGACCGAAGGCCGCCGACGCGGTCACTGTTCTACATCGGCGCCGCATCATCTCGGCGACGGCCGCGTTTCGCGGCGTTCTGCCGTCGTGCCCGTTCGGCCCGCCGACGACGCTGTTCGGGCTGCTGGAGGAGCCGCATCCGCTGACGCGGCCGACGTCAACGTCGCGGTCCTGGTGATCTTCGCCATCGCGTCGATGGGCGTCTACGGCATCGTGCTCGCGGGCTGGAGCTCGAACAGCAAGCACTCGCTGCTCGGCGGTCTGCGGTCGTCGGCGCAGATGATCAGCTACGAGCTGTAGCTACGGGCATGTCGCTCGCCGCGGTCATCATGCTGGCCGGCTCGCTCTCGCTCGGCGCATCGTGAATCGCAGGCAGTGTGGCTACTGGTTCCGCGTGATCCCGAAGTGGTATCGTGCTCCCGTGCAGCCGGTGGGCTTCTTCATCTTTCATGACGGCTGGCGCACGAGACCAACCGCGCGCCGTTCGACTTCCCGGAAGCCGAGCAGGAGCTGGTGGCCGGGGCACCACACCGAGTACGAGCTCGATGAGTTTCGCGCTGTTCTTCCTGGCCGAACACGTGAACATGGTCACGGTGTCGGCGGTCGCCACGAATCCCTGTATCTCGGCGGCTGGCACGGGCCGCTCGCTGCCGGACCGTGGCTCGGCATCTGGTGGTGGTTCGCGAAGCTTCCCGCTGCTGCTCTTCTTCTATGCCCGATGGACTGCGGACGCCGTCATCGGCATGACCAGCTGATGCAGTTCGGCCGGAAGTTCCCCAAAGCTGCCGCCGTCGATCCTGAACCTGCGCGCCGATCGGCCGCCGGGTCCTACTTGGCGCTTGAGACCGTCGCTCTTCTATCTGTTCGGCGCGCTCGCCCTGGTCGCACTTTCGGCGGCGCGTCATCGGCCAGCGCAACCCGGATCTGGCAGCGCGTGCTGCTCGCTGATCGCGTCGTTCGGCGCGCCTGGCCGGCCCTGGCACATCCTGCTCGATCTCGCCGTTCGCCGCCGTCACGCAGATCATCGTTACGCCGGCGCGATCATGGTCCTCTTCCTCTCACCGCCAGCCTCAACGCGCCAGGAGGACGCCGCGGGAGGGACCGCACACACTCAGCGCGGCGCCCAGGGAGCGCTGATCGGCACGGTTCTGGCGGTCTGCCGTGGGCACGTGAGCACGCGTCAGGAAAGCGGAATCAGCGCACCGGTTGGCAGCGTCAGCCCCGGCGGCGGTGGCCATCGGCCGCTCCCTTCACCACCACGCGTTCCCGTTCGAAGCCACCTCCATCCTCATCCTCGCCGCGATGGTCAAGCGCCGTGATCCGGCGCGCCGGGAGAGCGAGCGCGATCACCCTCAACCACTACCCCGTGCCGAGGCTCCCGTTCGCCATCGGCACCGCCGGCGTATTCGAAGAACGTGATCACGATCCCATGTCGATCGAGATCGGCGCTGGAATATGCATGTAAACCGGAACGGGGCACAACGAG
>ERZ1370068.7483-contig-6394_pt1 | contig 57758 bp, 101 predicted proteins | sample MGYA00561227_ERZ1370068 | MGnify/ENA primary metagenome ERZ1370068 (study PRJEB38410, sample SAMEA6850437) | metagenome | study: Metagenomic assessment of the ecological functions of the soil: analysis of the soil microbiota associated with the... | reverse complement strand
TTGCCGCTTCGCGTTCGGTCCACGTAGCCCGCTCAAAGTTCTCCATGACCAGCCTACAGCGATCTTAGTTTGGTGTAGTGCAGGCCTTGAAGCCTGCTGTCGAAGGCTTCGCGATCGCGGGGCTTGCTCGGTCGCCACCGATTCGCCTGCCGGGAAGTTGTTCAGCCTTAACACCAACTGAGTTGCTGGTCGAAACCATGTCAGAGACGAAGGTCGTCTCAGAGGACCATCCCGAACCGGACCATGTCGTGGGCCTGCAGCGCCGTCTTCGACAACCGGTCCGGATAGGCGTCGAAGAATCCAGCGATGCGTCCGGCGTCGCATAGAAATCCACAGGAGCGGTAGAAGTCGATAGTCCGACCACTTGAATCCGCGGTTCCCACGAGGAACCGGTCGGCTCCTCTGTCTCAACCAACTGAGACCGACGCGATCGCCGCGCGGCCGATTCCCAGGCCTCGATATTCACGTCTCAGCCGCGATGTTCTTGATCTCGGCATGGCCGCCGGCGCCGGCGAGATGAGAAGGACCACCCCGACGGGCTGCCCATTTGCGACGATTTCCAGGAGATCGCCCTCGTTCAGGTACGTGTGGACGACGGCTTCCGATTCGTCTGGCTTCGAGCAACTAGCGGGACGAATGCGGCGCGATCGCCGTTGACGGACCGCAGGGTGACCTCCGCGTCAGACATCGGCCGCTGGCCCCTCCTTTCTCCCCTGCATTGCGCGCTCGAGCAGTCCTTTGCGACTGCCGGCGGCCCGGTCCGCTCGGGACAAGAGTCGCTTCAGGCTAGGCCAGATGAGAGAAGGTTTAGTACTCGCTATGGCCGCTTTCCGAGATTGAGGGCATGCGTCGCTGGTGACCAGGTTGCATGACCTCGAACTGTTGATCCGCATGGCAGATGGATTGACGGTGAACATCGCGACGAGCAGGATTGCCGCGAGAGCACGCTGGAGGAGCGGCATGAACGCGCCGATCCAGCGCGGGCGGATCCGCCGATCACCTCGGATGAGCAGCGTCGTCGCCCACCCCATGATCCCGGGCCAGGGGACTGCCAAGAGCCTGCCGGTGTCGATGGAAGCCGGACGAGGCCTCCTCGCCATGCTGGCGTGGCCGTGTGCGACAGTAAGCCGCTAGCCACACGTAATCCAGGCCAGGAGTGGGACTGACGGCCCACAGGCCAGAAAAGCGAAGCGGGCGTTAGTAGCTGATCGTGGTGCGGCGGCCTCGACGATTCACGGTGGCCTATGCGGTCCACTGCCGCCGGAAATCGTCATCCCCTTTCGAGGCGGCAGGGCCCTGCCCGGGCGTTTTGTTCGGCATAAGATATTTTGCGCCGCACTGGGGATCCCTGTTAACGGGTCAACCAGCTGGGGCACAAGGTGGTCGTGCGCTTCACGGCACGCTCGCATGGCTGCGGAGATGCTGCACGACGGAAGAAGGGACACCGCCGAAGGCCGCGCAAGGCTCCACGTTCAGCGTCGAATCCGCTGAAGATGATCGCCGCATCGTGTCTAATATAGGTCGCCGATCTGAACGCCCTCAGATGTTGCACATCGTGCAGAAACAGGAGGAGTTAGAGATGGTGAAGGTGGCGCTATGGGTCCGGCTGGAGAAGTTCCGAGAGGCCGCGGCAAGGAAGCGGAGGTCGAGGCTTTTCTTCCCGGGCGGTCTCCGCTGGTCTGCGAGGAGCAAGAGCCGGCAACGACCGTCTGGTTCGGCCTTCTCGGATCGGGTCCGTCAGACGCGCTCGGCATCATCGATGCGTTCGCCGAAGCGAAGCCGGGAGGAACGCTCTTACCTCTCCGGGAGCCGTGGCAGGCTGCGCTGGTCAGACGGCGGCGGCGGATCTGGCTGGCCGCACTGCCGGTGATCGAAGCGCGCGTCGACCTTCTTACCCGCGGCCAAGCGTTCACAGGCCAACCGCGGGCGAGGGCACGATTCTAAGGATCTGCGCAGCAATCGCTCAACCTCAACCAGCCTCGCTTCCCCGATATGGTCTTCGTCCTACCCGGCTGGGGGACGAAGAGCACGCCGCCGTGTGTTGACCCGATCGCGTACACGAGCAATGTTAGAGTCCGACCGTCGAGACACCTGATGCCCTGGGAAAAGCAATTCGATCGTGATGAAGCCCTGCTGGGCAGGCCGCCTGTTCTGGAAGCGCGGCTATGAGGCGAGTTCCATGACCGCCCTGCTGAAAGCGATGGGCATCTGTATGGGCAGCTTCTATGCGACCTTCGGCAGCAAGCGCCAGATCCTGGCGGAAGCGCCTGATGAATACAGGCGACCCGTTTCCTGCAGCTTCCAGCTCGCGGGAACGAATCGCCCCCTTCAAGCGCTGCGCCGGCATCTGGACGAAGTCGTCGAAGAGTCGATCGGCGAGCAGCGATCCGCGGGCTGTTTTCCGTGAACTGCGCGCTTCGAGCTCGCGCCGCACGACCGTCAGGTGCGGGAAGTCGTCGGGCTGAAGACGCTGGCCGGCCCACGCCGGTCGTGCATCGATCCTGATGGACGAGGCGAAGTCCCGAGGAGAACTCCCGAAACGATACGACACGGCGAGGCACGCCAGGCGCGCTGCCTTCGCGCTGGTGGTCGGGATGCGTACATGGTTCGGGCGGGCTGCCGGACGGCACCATCCGTGCCGTGAGCGCAGGCGGAGGAATTGCTCTCGGATTTGGCGGCTAATTTTTTTGGCCCTATTTTGACCGATCGGGTACAGACAACAGACAACCAGAAACCAGAACCCTGGAGGAGCCACGACATGCAGTCCGCGGATCGCGATAGCGTTGGTGACCGGCAGCGCGAACCGGCGGCGTTGCCGCGCGCTTCGGTCGAGGTCCCCGCTGGGCCCACGGCGCGGAAAGGGTCTGCGCCACGGCTCGCCACGAACGTCGAGTTTCGACGCCATCGTCCAGCTGGATCGGCGCGCCGAGTGGTGGCCCTGGCGGCTGGACGTCACCGGACGCGGCGCAGTAGCTGGCGAGGACGGCCGGGAGGGTGACGAAGGACGTCAACCGGCATAACCAAACAACGCGCGGGCTGTGCGCTGGATTTTGGGCGGCGTCCTCAGACGCGCCGGACCAGGCTCTTGCAGACCGGAACTGCAGCTGCGTGAACCCTGCTTCCGGCCTGCCGCGCGACTGTTCCGAGCGTTTGCGGCCGGCGCTGGCCCAGAATCCGCGGTTGCGGTGAGTCAACTCCGGCTGACTGGTTGCCCTCGCGCGAGCATGCCCGGGCTTGCCGTCTGCAACGCGTCGAAGGCACCTGGCAGCACGTGGTCGCCGACGCCACGCCGCTGCTGCAGAGGCCGATCTCGGCAGGGCAGCGCGTGAAGGTCTTCAGCGTCTTTCCCGGCGCGGTCCCGGCCACATGACGGACGCGCCCTCAAGGCCGTGGAGATCGCCCAGGGCGTCGCCGCGCGTGCGGTGGCCGATGAGGTGATGGCCGCGCTCGGGGCCGGTACGGGAGTGACATCTTCCCGGATCCGATCGTCAGAAGCAGCTCTACTCCGCGACGGTCCACGGACCCCTGCAGGGCGTCGAGCGCCAGTTCGCTGGCGATGTAGGGGGCGCGAGCCACGCCCGAGCACGCTGCACTGATTGCGATCGGGCGACTGCGGACCACGATGGCGCAGGAGGCCCTGGGCGACATGCCGCCGGCGGCGATCCCGCTCATCATCCGCGCAAGGCGGACGGGTGGTGAGTCGCGCGGGATCCCGGCGGAGACCGTCGTCTGGCGGCGGTACAGGGGACGACTCCGGACCTGGTGGCGGTGATCCGCTTCCCGGCGGCGGAGGCGATCCGGCGAAAAACTCTCTCCTCGAGGCCCGGAATGACCGCGCCTAACCTGCACGCACCAGCGACCGAGCGTTCGCGGAGGAACCCTGCTCATCTGCCGCCGATCTGGTGGAGTGGCTCAGGCCTGGAGACTCAGCACTGCGATAAGTACGCTTCAGTCCGGTTTCAGCCTTCGACCTATCACGTATACGAGAACTCACGCGAAATCCACGAGGCATTCTGCATACGGATCCAGATACATGTCTTTCGTGGTACTGCGTGGCTGCCCTCGAGGCGGCAGTGTTTCGTGCGTGAGCGGTAAATCCAGTCAGATCCGCTGCGGGGTTCTCGGGCCTTGCAGGTCGGACTGGAGGCCACGGCCGCCCTGGTGACCGCGCGGCGCGCGCAACGACCCTCGGGCCCGCCTAGAAACGCGGCGTGCGCATTTCCGCGCAGCGCGGAAGACGTTGCCGGTACCGTTGATGCTGTGCCGCAAGACGAAGTTGAAACTCCTGGGCCTGAGTGGCCTCCGCCTGCCGGACAGACGCCCTTTCGAGCATAGCCGTCGAAGAACAAGGCGTTGCACTTGTTGCAGAACCGCCACGCCGCCCTGCATCCGCGGCCCTTCCGGCGCGTTGCAGGAAGCTGCACTCGCCGCTCGCTCGCGACATGGGCACCGCCGACGGCGCATCGGCCTCTGCTGGGAAAGCCGTCAAAGAAGATCGTCGCGACATTTGCCGCAGGTCACCCATTGCTTCTGCACCGTCTCCGCCATCGCCGGAACGGCAAAGCTGGCGGAGACGATCCAGGCAACGCCCGAGATGAGCATCTCCCGCCGGGAGAAAACAACGGTGTCTCCGAAGTCGATAGTGGCGTGAGGGCGATGTTCATGGCCATTCTCCCATGTATTCTCTGTCACGAGACGTGAGCACGGGTCGCGTGAGCGCAAACGATCAGCTCTGCTGTGCCACGTCTGGTTCAAATGGTGGACGGCCTGGGCTCGAAATTCTCGCGCTGTCGCGGCCTCAGACGTCGGGCGGTTGCGCTAGCCGAGAGGCTTCCGTCAACACATGCGCTACTCGCGAATCCATGCCTCGCGTAGAACCGGCGGGCGCGCTCGTTCCCATCAGCACTCCCAGTGCAGCGTGCGCGTTCCTTCGCCGCGCGCCGAACGTTCCGTTCCGCCATGAGCATGTTCGCGACGCCCGCCCGCGGTGCTCCGGCTTTGCGTAGATGTCGATGCAGCGCGAGCGGCTTCGGATCATCGGGCGCCTCGCCGCGCATCGTCGCCACCACGCAGACGAACCCGGCGGCCGCGTCTGTGCGCCATGATGATGCAGCCGTTAGTGGTGCGGCGCGTTCCGCATTCAGAAATGCCAGGTAGGCTCCGGCGATCGCGTCGCGCCGTCCGGCGCGACGGTTCGATGCCGCGATGGAAGTTCTGCTGATCGATGACGCACTCCGCAGCGACTCCGCGTGGCAGGCCGCGTCGAATCGCTGGATGACTATGCGACGAGTCTCCTGGTCACTCACGGTGCTCCCAGAGTCTAGCGCTCGACGGCCACCCACGCGGCGCCGGCGTCAGAGGCGCCGCCAAGCAGCGTCATCGCTCTTTCATCAGGAACGCCGCACCGCTACCGCGCAATGCCGGGCGTCGCGACGGTGAAGCTAAGGTCGCGAGGAACAGTGACGGTTCCGAGAAAGCCGCCGACCATCGCGAGTCGCGGGGCCCAGCGGCGCAGCGCAATCAGGATCGCGATCGAGAGCTCGAGGCGCCGAGTGATTCGACGCGCTCCGACGCCCGAGCACGTGACCCATCCACCGTGCCGGGCTGTTGGACGATGAACGGCGCGGCGACATCGGCTTCGGCCGAGGTCCACTTGAGCGCGCTGAAGCAAGCAGGGAGTAGAACGATCGACCACGCAGATTCCGGCGCCAGGCCGCCTGATGCGCGCGCGGGGACAGACGGAGGTGAGCGGGCGTGTGAACGATTGATGAATGCACGTGACCCTCCTGGCCTCCGCGCCGTTCGAGGTCGTCCACGAACGCGCACCGGCCTTCGATCTGCTGACGACCGGGTACAGCAGTCCTCGTCGCGGCGCATTGTTCGCGCGCAAACAACGTTGAGATCCCTGCCGCAGCCGCGGGGAACGTCCCGCTGATCTGTGGACGCCTGCTCGAGAAGAAGCATCCCGATACGTTCGTCGGCGCTCCGGCGCGCCATCCGATGATCAGTCGCCGATCGGCCTGCGCGAGGCGCACGCAGGTTCGCGCCACAAACTCGCGGATCGCCGCTGCGCTGGCCGCGAGGTCGCGCAGCCAGCGCGTTCATGGCGCACTTCGACGAATTGGCAGTCCCTCGTCAGCGCGGCTTCGGAGCCGGATGATCCATCTGCTGGCCCGGACACAGGCAGTAGTCCCCAAACCAGTCGCCCACGGTCACCGTGCGGAGCAGGAGTTCGCGGCCGGCCTCGTCGGTGCCGACAATGCTCAATCGACCTGTCTCGAGACGATAGATGCGATCGAAGGGCGGTTCGGAGAGCCACAGACTCTGACCGCGCTTCGGGGATCGCGGGCGCGCGCCGGCGGAGGTCGCGGTCTCGGCCTGAATGATGATGTCAGCGCGGTGCACTCGAGGTGATCGGTAAAGGCGGCTGGTGACATGTCAGCGACTTCTCGTCCTCACTGTGGCTTCACCCGCTCGCGATCCAACGGCTTCACGCCAATCGACCAGGAGAGCGGGATCGACTGAGGCGCGAAGCAGACCCTGTCGTCGCAGGCCTGATATTCTGAACGCGCCCGTGATGGTGATGGTGGTGACGTCCTTGAGCGCGGCGCTGCCTCTCTCGACGGATCGAGCATGACGTCCTGTACGATTCGGAAACGGCCGCTGGTAGACCGGGGACGTGCTCGTTCAAGCGGCTTTGAAGAAGTAGTCTTCTGACGTCGGAAACTGATGCGGCCCGAGAACGACTCCCGGCTGCGCATCGAGCGTGAGGCGCACCGGCTGTAGTCGGACATGCGCGCATACACGTGCACCCGCGCGCGCCGGTCGGACATCCAGCACCAGTGAAAAGTGGGTCCCGAGCGTCGCGACCTGGTCGGTCGCGTACGAGGTCAGCTTCGAGGTGCGCGCCGGAAACCTTCGTCGCCGGCGCGTCGACCTGCCGGCCGAGCCGGACCAGCAGCGCTCGAGATCGTGCTCCGCTCCTGGTAGATCGGTTCGAAGACACGCGACGTGACGACACCGCGACGATCGACGATGAACGTGCCCGGAAACGGAGTACCCGTAGAGGTCAGTTCTTCGGGTCGATCGTAGTGTTGAGGATGCCGTAGCGCTTGATCGTGTCGGAGCCGGGATCGGACAGCAGCGGAAACGTGATGCCGCGTCGCTTCGCAAAGTCGCTGAGCGTGGACACCTGGTCATAGCTGATCGCCGCCAGGCTCAGCCCGGACTTGCGAATCTCAGGAAGACGGCCTTGCAGCTCCACGAGCTGCGTCTTGCAAGTACGGTCACCAGTCGGCGGAGCGGAAGAAGACGATGACGGCGCCTTTGGGACCGAGCAGAGACTTCAGCGACTCGACGTGGCCGTTCTGATCGCGGAGGCTGAACTCGGGCAGTGCCTCGCCGACCTTGGGGCCCACGCGCTCGACGTCGACCGATCTGGGTGGCATCCGGCTGTTGGCGCGCCGCGGAGCCGACTGCCGCGGCCGAGAGCCAGCAGGCAGCCGAGGGCCATGCTGGGGCCAAAGATTGCGCGAAACATCGAAGAAGCCTCCTGGGTCCGCCGCCCGGCGGGCCGCAAATGACCAACGCAACGGCATGATACCGGCGCGGTCGAGATCATTCCGTTGAAGCTCTGCCATGATCGCGGTTCTCGTCCCGGGGCCGATACACCTTTCCTGAGTCGCGCGTAAAACAGGATGGAATAAAAGTGGCGCCCTTGCGGGATTGTGCCTTCGTGGACCATTCGCTGAACAGGCCCTGTGAGCGCTGATACGGACCCGGATCGCCGCTGGTTGGCGTTCGAGGCGGAAGCCATGCCGCATGTCGACCGCCTGTTTCGGCATGCGCATGTGGCTTTCCGGCAATCGGGCGGAGGCGGAGGATCTCGTCCAGGAAACGCTGGTGCAGGCGCTCCAGTCGTTCCATCGATTCACGTCCGGCACGAATTGCCGCGCCTGGCTGGTCACCATTCTCCAGCACGTGCGCTCGAATCGCGCTGCGGAAGCAGAGCCGGGTCATCGTCGACTCGGATCTGGAGGAGCGGGCGGCCAACGTCGTGCCGTTCGTGCCGCCGATTCCCGATCGGCTCACCGGACGAGGACGTGCTCCTAGGCGATGCGCGAGATTCCCGCGCACCACCAGGAGGTCATTCTGCTCTGCGATGTTGAAGAGATGACCTACAAGGAAATCGCGGCGGCGCTCGATGTTCCAATCGGCACGGTGATGTCGCGCCTGCACCGGGGACGCGAGCTGCTCGGACCGCCCTGGCACGTCGCGGCACCGGACCGGTCGCGATCGATCAGGGAAGCAAGGCAGGCCGATGATGGAATGCCGCGATGTGCGAGAGATGGCGGACTCGTTCCTGAGCGAGCAGCTTGCTGGTGGAGACCAATCACGAGCTGCTGCGCCATCTCGAGACGTGTCCGGTCTGCCGCGCTGAAATAGCCGCTCGCCGCGCGCTTCGAGAGAGGCTCCGTTCGGCATTCGTCCACGCCGAGGACTTGAGGCCGCGACCGGAGTTTGCGGCGGAGCTGCGGACCACGCTGCGGGCTTCGCAGCCCGGGATCACCAGGCGCTCGCTGCTGCAATCGTGGTGGACGCTCGCCGGCGGGCGTCGCGCTGGCGGCCGGCGGCGGCGTGTTCGTGCGCAACTCGACCGGGCGATCGCGGCTGGCGACGCTTGCGCGCGAGGCGGCCGGCGATCACCAGAACTGCGCCGTCAAGTTCACGTCTCGCCGAGCGACCGATCCGCCTCGAAGATGCCGGGCGGCGCTACGGCGCGCCGTATGCCGTGCTCTGGCCACGTTCGAGCCGCCGCCGGTGGTCGACGGGCCGCTCCAGCTGCTGGAACGGCATGCCTGTGTCTATCAGGGACGCCGCTTCGGCCACGTCGTGTTCCGCTACCGCGGCGCCCTGGCGTCGCTGCTCGTGACGGACGCTGCAGCGCCGTCGGCGCCGGAGCTCGAGCCCGCAGGCCCCGGTCCCGCGGTTGCTGTCGCTGCCGGCGGGACGATTCGTCGGCTTCGTCGTCGCCGATCTCGATCGCCAGCATGTCCTGCACCTGGCGCAGGCGCTCGCGACGCCGCTCTCACAACACCTCGCCTAGCGCGTTTGCTAATTTCAATCGTAGTGCGGACCTTCAGGTCCGCCGTAGTCGGGCAGGCCTGAAGGCCTGCACTACATCGAATGAACACGTTGGAGCCCTCTCGAGAACCGAATATCGCTAGCGGAATATTTCCGATCACCTGCGACATCTAGCCACCGATCGAGAAACTCGTTTAACGAGAGGAGCGGCGAGATGAGCAGATTGAGTCGCGGATCAGCAGTGCAGCAATATTCGTGTTCGCCGTCGGAATCGCCAGCCTCAAGGCTGACCACAGAGCCGTGACGTTGGCCGTGACCATGACCAACGATCCGGCAACGAACCAGATCAAGGTCTACGACGTCAGCAGCCGCGCGCTGATCCAGACGCTTTCCACGCGCGGCAAGGGCGGCGCGGGAGGCAACGCCGAGGGAGTCAGGCAGTATCGCGGCGAGATTGTCGCCGTCGTCAACAACGGATCGAACACCGTCGCCCTCTACAAGCGCGACGGGAGCGGCCTCAGGTTCGACAAGCTCGTGACCACGACCAGCGCGCCGGTCAGCATCGACTTCGCCAACGACCACATGCCTGTCGGCCGGGGCGACGACGGTCGATTCGTTCGTGATTCGTCACGACAGCGTGGAATGGCTCGATGGCACCGCGTCGCTGGAGCTGGCGACCGGCGGCGCGCCACCAGCGGGCAGCACGGCGCAAGTCGGCGCCATCGACGGGCGGCGGCTGCTCGTCACCCTGAAAGCCGATCCGGATCCCGGCACCGTCGACGTGGTCCGGCTCCGCGACGGAGCGATCGTCGGCGCGGCTCCTGTCGCCGTGACGGCTCCCGACGGCACGCTCACGCCGTTCGGCTTCTCCGTGTATCCGGACGGCACCGCCGCGTGATCACGCTCGCGCATTCCAGCCAGGCGGGATTGTTTCGTGACGGCGGGTTCACGTCCGTGATCGACGCGACCCAGGCCGCCGACTGCTGGTCGACACGGGCGGGCAAAGTACAGTCTTTACCGCCAACACCGGCAGCAAGACCATCAGCCGCCTGGTCGGCACCGGGAACAACATCTTCGTGGACGCGTCGGTAGCTGCTACCATCGCGACCGGCGGCGCGCCGGCGGACATCGACACGGACGAGGGCGTGCTGGGCGTGATCGACCATGGCGCCGGACAATCGCACCTGTCGTTGTTCACCTACACGCGATTCGGTGAGCTCACCGCGAGCGGCGCTCCCATCAACGCTTGGCGTGGCCAACGCGAATGGCGTCGCCATCGTGGCGCCCGCCGACCGGGACGAGTAGCGAACAGAGACACAGCGTAGAGTCGCGAGTTGCGGAGTTCGCCGTCCGCCGTTTCAAAATTCGGTGTGGGACGACCTTCAGGTCGTCCTCGAGCGGCCGGGCCTCAAGGCCTGGCCTATGCATGAAGAAGGGCAGATATGGATACGGCATACGACGCGATCATCGTCGGGCGCGCTGCGCCGGTTCGCCGACGGCGATGCTCCTGGCTCGGAAGGGATACCGTGTGCTGGTCGTCGACCGCGCGACGTTCCCGAGTGACACGGTATCCACGCACGTCGTCCACCCGAGGGCGTTGCGGCTCTCGCCCGGTGGGGACTGCTCGACCGGCTGACGGCAACCGGCTGTCCCCGATTCACGCACACCTTCGACTTCGGTCCCTTCACGATCTCCGGATCGCCAAGGCACCGAGGACTCGCCTGTCACCTATTGCGCGCGTCGAACGGTGCTCGACAAGATACTCGTCGACGCCGCGGCGGCGGCGGCGCCGAGGTTCGCGAAGACTTCACCGTCGAGGAGCTCGTGATCGACAACGGAGCGGTTTGTCGGCATCAAGGGCCATGCAAAGGGCGGCGGCAGGGTGGTCGAACAGGCCAGGCTCGTCGTGGGAGCTGATGGCCGCCATTCCGTGGTGGCGGCCGCGCTCGAGCCCGGAACAGTCACTGAACGAACGGCCGCCGCTGCTGGCGGCCTACTACACTATTGGCGCGATCTTCCGATGGACGGGCGGTTCGACACGCGCATCCGCCCTCACCGCGGATTCGCCAGCGGCGCCGACGCACGACAGCCGACGCTCACGGTTGGCGGCTGGCCCCATGCGGAGTTCGAGGCCAACAAGAAGGACGTCGAGGGCAGCATTTCCGCGAAAATGTTCGAGCTCTGCGCCGGCGTTCGCGGGACGTGTGCGCGGGGCGACACGAGCGGCGCCGTTTGCCGGCGCCGCCGTGCCGAATTTCTTGCAAAGCCGTAGCGGTCCCGGATGGGCGCTGATCGGCGACGCGGGTTACGCAACAGGACCCGATCACGGCCCAGGGCATCACCGACGCATTTCGTGACGCCAGAGCTCTGTTCCAACGCCGCTGACCAGGCGTTATCTGGCGCGCGTGCGTTTCGACGAGGCGATGGGCGAGTATCAGCGCTACGCGACCAGCACGCGCTCGCGATGTACGAATTCACGTGTCAGCTGGCAACGCTGGAGCCGCCTCCGCCGCAGATGCAGCAGTTGTTCGGGCGATTCACGGCAATCAGTCAGCCATGGACGGCTTCGTCCAGGTGAACGCAGGCACCTTCTCCCGCGGAGTTCTTCTCGCCGGAGAACATCGGCAGGATCATGGCGGCGCCATTGACTGCTAGACCGTTTTTGATTTCCGCGTAGTGCGCGACCTTCCAGGTCCGCCGGTGTTGGCCGAGCCTGAAGGCCTGCACTACATCAGGTCGAGGACAAAGCTGCGCGCACCGCGCAGCTTTCTCAAGCCTGCGGATGCCGCTCCGAGATGATGAACATCCGGCCTGAGTGGAAGCCGTGGATGCCGCTCCACGCCGACGTGATCGGAAGTCGGTCGTGCCGTCGCCGTCGACATCGCCCATGCCGACGGCGTCGAATCCGAACGTGTCGCCTGGCGTGCGCGCATGTAGGTCTTCAGCAGCGCTACCATCCTTGCCGGAGCGTAGATAGGACTGCCCGCCGGAGATCGCCGCGCCACTGCATATGCCAGGCGCCGACGATGAGGTCGTCGTGGCCGTCACCGTCCACGTCGCCGGCCGTCGCGGGTACCGATCCCGAAGCCTTCGCCGACGGTCTCGCCGGTCAAGGTGAGCAGGCGGCGGCCGTCGGCGCCGGAGTGGACGTAGAACACGACCGGTCGCCAGTCCCTTCGCGGCGTTGGTGAAGTCGGACTGCCACGTCCAGGAACGCCGTCGTGATTGACGTCGCCGATCACCGAAAGGAACATCGCGCCAGCGCGCCGTCCCTGTCTCGTCGGCGTCGATGACGAACGCGGGCGTCGGCGACAGCTTCCCGTATGGTAGGCGCGAGCCGGCCGTGCCTCGGTCCCGCACCCGGGGCGCCGACAATCAAGAACGAACCGGCCTTGGTCCGTGCGCCAGCCACTGCGCTGCCGAATGCATCCTGCGCGGCGCCGCCGGTGAGCGTCAGGAGAATGTGATCCGTCCTTGCCGGAATAGACATAGGCGCGGCCTGCTCTCTCGCCTCCCGCTGTTGCCGGGCGCGCCGACGATGACGTCGAGCGTAGCCGTCGCCGTTGACGTCGCCGGCGCCGGACACATGCTGTCCGAAGTTGTCTGGATGCTCTCTCGGCCGAAAATGTCAGCAGCGTGTGTCCATCCTTGCCGGAGTGGACGTAGGCTTTCCGCGCCAGGCGCGCGCTGGCGATCACGTCGGGTACGCCGTCGTGGTTGGTGTCGCCGGCGGCTTCGACGCCAGAGCCGAGCTGATCGCTGGTTTGCCGTCGACGCTCCACAGCAGCCGGCCGCTCCTGGTCGAGTAGAGTGAGACGCGACGCCCGCGCGCGCCGCCGATCGCCTATGGTCGGTGCGGAGGTGACGATATCGGGCACGCATCGTCGTGATCGACGTCGCCCAACGACTCGCGCGATCCACCCGAACTGATCGTTGGCCGCCTCGCCGTCCCATTCACGGATCACGTTCACCGTCTCGACGAACGGCTGCGCAAAAAATTCCGGCGTTGGAAGCAAGGCGTGGAAACGAGGATCCGCCTTGAGCGCGAGAGGTTCGGGTCGCTCTCGATCTGCGTCATGTCGAGCTTTCGCGTCGCTCTGGCGCGCTCCAGCCACTGGAACGCGGCGCTGGCGTCCTGTCTCAGCGCGTACGCGGTTCCCAGGCTGTACAGCACCTGCGGCGATTCGGGGTCAATCTCCAGTGCCCTGCGATAGGCAGCTGCAGCGCCTTGTCGAGATCCCTGGCGGCCTGATGGAGCCATGCCGAGCATGCGCCAGGCGCCGCCAGTTGGAAGGCTCGCGCGCGGTGATGGCTTCGAGCAGCTTCGCGGCGCCCGCCGGATCCTGAGCCTGCATCCGCGCCGCCGCGGCGGCCATCGATCGGTTCGACGGGTTGTTGCGCCGCCCGGTGCTGACCAGGCACAGGATCGGCAGCGATCGGAGTCAGAGAGAGAGCGCATCGACACGAGTCACCTCGCCTCGACGGTAGCGGAGCAGGTCAGGCGCGCACTATCAAAAGCTTGCGCTGCGGCGGAGGGCATGCCGAACGATCGGTGAAACGCGGCGGTGAAGTGAGCTGTGGCTGGAGTAGCCAGGAGCTGACGAGCGCCGGGCGGGTGAGATCGCGCTCGCCCCTGCTGCGAGCCGTTCGGCGCGAGCGCAGCCGCACCTCCTCGCGATAATCGTGCAGGGTCAGTCCAGTTGCACGCCGGAACGATCGGCAGAGATGAAAGATCAGAGCAGTCCATCAGCGCGGGCGATGTTCGCCAGTTCAGGCGTTGCGCGACGCGCGGCGCGATCCGGGCTTTGGCCGCCTCCGCCAGTTCAGTGGCGGAGGGCGCGCGCGCGGCCGTGCGCGAGCCTGGGCGCTGCGTGTAGCGCGCCAGGGTCAGCACGCGATCGAGCAGGGCGACGACGCGCTCCTCGGCGTCGAGGTCATCGACGCCCGCGGGATCGGCCGCGTCGATGAACAGCCGGCGCTGCTCGAGTGCGTGTGACGCATCGGCCCGGGCATGCGTGAACTGGATCAGGCGCTCCGCTTCCGCGGCCGTCGGATCGCGAGAGAGCGGTGCGGCTCGCAGCAGGTCTGAGACACACGGCGAACCAGTCGCACCGGTCGCCGTCCGGCACAGACCGAGGCGACGCTGGTATGCCTGCCGCCGGTTGCTGGAGCGTGATGACGGTGGGGTCCGCGACGAGTGCCCGCGCGTTCTCGTGCTGGATGACGACCAGTCGTCCTCGGGAAGACGAAGCAGTCGTCCCGGATGGGGCCTGAGTTTCGAAACGAGGGATGGCTCGGCGGACACGCGGCAGCGCTCGATCGTCACGCACTCGCTGGAGAAGATCACGCGCGATCCACGGCGGCCCGGCATGCGCAGCTCCGATTCTATGCCGCCATCGAGTGGCTCAGGTGTTTCATCTCCGGGCGAGTTCGGACGGCGAGGACGACGCACGCATGGTCGTCCTCACTGGCGCGTTTGAGAGTTGTTCGGCGTCAGCTTCAGCAGCTTGCCGCCAGCCCCGTCGGTCAGCACATAGACAGCACCGTCCTGAAAGACGCGCACGTCGCGAATCCGCTCGTTGAGATCCGTCAGCAGCGGTTCCTCGTTGACGACCTTGTCGTCCTTGCCCAACTCCAGACGGAAAATCGCCTGGCCGGCCAGGCCACCCACGAGCACGCTGGTCTTCCACTGCGGGAAGAGGTCGCCGCGATAGAAGACCAGACCGGACGGCGCGATGACCGGATCCCAGTAATACCGCGGCTGCTCCAGTTCCTGGCTTCTCGACAATGGCGTCGCCGATCTTCGTGCCGGGATAGTTGATGCCGTGCACGATCACCGGCCAACCGTAGTTCTTGCCCTTCTCGATGAGATTCAGCTCATCGCCACCGCGCGGACCATGTTCAACTTCCCAAAGCCGTCCGTCGGGCGCGAAGGTCAAACCCTGCGGCGTTCGATGACCCATCGACCAGACTTCCGGCAGGCCGATCGCCGGATTGCCGGGCGCCGGCTTACCTTCCGGCGTGATGTGGATGATCTTGCCCCAGGTATTTGTCGGTGTGCTGCGCCTGCAGCGGAAGCGGATCGCCGGTGGATCGGTCGCCAAGAGCGACGAACAGGTTGCCGTCCTTCGGATCGATGGCGATGCGGGAACCGCTCTGGCTCACCGCTCTGTTGGTGAACGGAGTGCCCTGAAAGATGGTGTGGACATTCGACAGCGCGCCCGCGTCCTCATCCAACGTGGCACTGTCGATAGCGTGGACGCAAGTGTCGGCATCGACGATGCGCATGTAGACGAAGAAGATGCGGTGGTTGCTCGCGAAGTTCTTATCCAGCGCGACGTCGAGGAGTCCCGCCTGTCCGCGGAAATAGACCGGTGGCATATTCGCCGGATGATGGTGTGCAGAGGCCGAACCATCCTTGTTGAGGATGCGGAGGCGGCCCGCCTTCTCCGTGATGAGAAAGCGTCCACTGGGTAAGAGCGCGACCGCCCAGGGGTTGTCAGGCCGCTGGCGATGGTTGTGACAGCGACGTCCGTCGTCTTGTGATACAGGAGCATGCGTCTGCCCCGGAAACACCGGATGATCGGTATCCAGTTCCGGGCGGCGCTTGTCGATGGGCTGGCCCTTCGACCGTGAATTTCTCGAACGAACGGCTCTGGGCACTCAGCCATGCAATCGTCGCCAAGCCGGCGACGGCGCCGATCATCACTATTCGTTTCATCTCAGTCTCCTGACGCTGCGCAAACCGCGTGTCCGCTTGCGCTCACGTCCCTCATTATCAATGACAGTCGGCTCTGGAGGAACCAATTCCATGTAACCGATGGGATGACGGTGGAGAAGGACGCCGGGCTCAGCCCTGCCGCAAAAGCAACGATGGGCTCAGCAGACTCGAGAACGCGCCTATTCTTCGCGGAACGTCCCGGCCGTATTCCTGACCACGCCTGCTACCGCCTGTGTCGGGTGGAACTCGCCGACCAGGAACGGTGTCCACGTCACGGCATTCGAGAGATCCGGATCGCGCGCGGCGTTGTACGCCGCCAGCACATCGACGTGCGACTTCCGCGAGTGTCCGTTGAGCAGCGTGTCGCCGATGAAGATCAGGGTGCCGTTGAAGCGGCTGATGAAGCGCGACGGATCGACCGTCCCGTCGGTCACGAAGTAGTTGTTCTCCGCGTAGATCTGCGACTGGACTCCCACGCCCCAGCTGTACCCGTAGGTCTCGGACTTGACGACATAGTAGTTGTTTGTAGACGTGGACCTGGCCAAAGCGGACGCGCGGCGTGCGCTGCACGTTGCTGTCGAAGACGTTGTGATGCACGGTCACCCTCAGCTTGCCGACGTCCGCGGTCGCGCCGTCGCTGCTGCCGATCAGCATCACCTTGTCGTGCTCATCGAAACGATTCCACGACACCGTGGCGAGATCGGACGCATTCGTGATGTCGACCGCGCCGTCGTGTATGACGAACGGGCGGCCGAAGTAGACCGGCTGAGCGCTGTCGGGATGCTCGCCGTCGTTGAACGCGTTGTGATCGACCCACACGTTGGTGGCGCCGGTGAGCGAGATGTTGTCGTACGAGGAGTTCCAGTTGCCGAGCGCGCCGTCGGTGGGATCCCACTGCGGGAAGCAGTCGAAGGCATCCTCGAACGTGATGTTCCGGATGATCACGTTTTGAATGTTGTTGACGCGCACGTGCGCGTTGACGATGCGCGCATCGGGTCCGAGGCCGACCAGCGTCGTATTGCTCGTGAGGTTGACGCGAATCCGGTTCTGCTGCTTCGTGTGCGCGGCGACGCGGGCCGTCTCGAGCGGACCGCTCGGAACGCGGGTCCGTCCCCAGGTCGCGGGATCGAACGCCACCGAGATACGCCTCCAGCGTATAGCCCGTCCCGGCGGCGTAGGCGTCACACGACAAAGGCTGCCCGGCATCGTCGACGTTGAGGGGAATGGTCCCGGAGACGAAGATGATTTTCGGCGCCGTGCCGCCGAGAGCGGCAATGAGCTCGGCGCGGTTATGGACGATGAACACGCGCTCGGGCAACGCGGCTGACCCGCCCGTTGTGCCGGCGCCGAACGCGGCCCAGCCGTCGTTCACGGGCAGCGTCTCGCGGCTGAGCGCGTCGTAGAAAGGAGAGATGTCCTGGGCTCCGGCGACGGTCGCGGTGAGCCCGATGGCACACAGAAACAGACAGGCTCGCATCACGCCCTCCTCAGCGAAGACCGTCGGCACGACGAAGGACGCCAACTTATAGGACCACCCAGCAGGCCTGTCAAGAGTTGCAGGACGACAGGAAGTATCAGGGCCTGTCGGTCGTTCGTCACTGAATCCAGGCGGCGGTCCGGGCGGATCGAGGACGATGACCCCGTGACGCTTCGCGATCGCACGCGAGCAGCCCGGGATCGGGCGGCGGACCCGCCGGAGGCGGCGGCAGGACGCGCGCGGGCGCCGGCCGACCTGACTTCGCGCAGGAACCCCTCGAACTGGAACCGGCGAAAGACCCACGAGCACGCGCGTTGGATCGGGACCGGCGCCGATGAACGTATGCGGCACGCCCGTCGGGCCGAACGCGAACCCACCCGCGGCCAGATCCACGCGCGTGTCGCCGACGTAGACGGTGAGGTTTCCGTCGAGCACGAAGAACCACTCGTCCTCGTCCGTGTGGACGTGCCACGGGGACCCGAGCCCGGGCGGCACGAGAATCTCGACGAGACCGCACCGTCCTCCGGTGTCCGCGCTGGCCAATCTTCACGGTCTGGAGCATGCCCGCAAGCCAGAACGCCTCGCCCTCGTCGTGCGCCAGGCGCGTATCCAAACGTCGCGCGATTTGCAGCCGTCGCCTGGTCATCACATCTCCTCTGTTGAATCGATGGTGGAAACTTCCGAGAGCGGCGTCAGTTTCGATCTCCGTAGCCGTGCCGATGACGGCAGAGCCTGCAGAACGTCGGCGTGCACGCCCTCGTCGTTGGTCACGCGGTGCATCACCGGTTTGAGCGTCGTGAGATTCGCGAAGACGGCGGCGATATCCTCGTCGGTCATGCCGCCGAAGCGCGTGCCACGGCATGATCTGGTTGATCCGTCGAGCCTTGGCGTGTCCCAGTGCGCAGCACTTCTCGGTGAACAGCGCCAGGTCGTAATACGGAATGCCGCTTGGATCCGGCGTGAGGTTGGCGCTGGCCACCCGGCCCACGGGCCGTCGAAGACGAATCCGCCGGCGAACTCCAGACCGAGAATCGGCTGACCGCGGTCGTCCAGCGGCGTGTGGCACTCGCTGCACGCGCCAATCGTCGCCAGATAGGCGCCGCGCCTCGCCGGCGTGGACAGATCGGGCGCGGGCACGGCCTCGCGCGAGCGGTTCGGGCACGCTGCGAATCAGATAGCGCACGGGAACCACGATTTCGGTCGCGCGCTGCCGCACGGCGCACCGGACGGCAGCGACCGGAGGTAGACGATGATCGACGCGACGTCTTCGTCGGACATCGAGCGCGAAACCGTTGGTACGGCATCATCGGAAACAGCGCCCGGCCGTCGTGTCCGATGCCTTCGCGTATCGCGCGCGCCAGCTGATCGTCGGTCCAGTTGCCCGCGCCGGTTTCAGGATCGGGAGAGAGGTTCGGCGCCACCACGCGGCCGGGAAGGCCGTTCATCGGCATCTCCTGGCCGGCGCCGAGCATGTTGCGCCTCGACCGGCGCATCGTGCTCGCTTCCACCGGTGCGGCGCATGGCATTCCATGCACGGCGTGACGTGCTTGACCAGATACGTGCCGCGGGCCAGGCGTTCGGGCGTCGGCGCAAATCGTCGCGCGTCGTGAGCGGTGCGCGCACGCGGACCGACGAACGGCCGCCATCCGATGGTGACGGTAATTCACAGCAACGAAGCACGCGCAACCAGCGTCCACCAGGACGACGTTCACCATCTTCTTCATGTCGCCACACTACCTCGGATCGCTCGCGCGCGCGTTCCTAAATCTTCCCTATCGCGACGCTAACTTTCTCCTACCGCGACGCCGCGGGCGGCTGAGTTGATGTAGAACAGGGGCGTGCCACGCGCGGACCACGCCAGGCCGCTGCCCGAAGACGTCAAGGCGTTCATCGAGCGGGGCGCGTCCGTGATGGTGGGTTCCGCGCGACTCGGAGCTCGTGCCCTGAACTCGTCCGCGCCTGGGGCCGCGCATCAGTCGTCGATCGAACGAGGCGCGTCATGCGTGTGCGTCGCCATGGCCGCGAGCGCGAAACCATCGGCAATCTGCAGGGACAACGGCCGCCTGGCTGTCACGTTCGCGCTCCCCGCGGATTCCCACGCGATTCAGTTGTGGGGCCGATGCATCGGGACAGGACCGCCGCATCGAGATGATCTGACCGCGGTGCGGCAGCATCGCGACGTATTCGCTCGATGAACACGGGCCTCGGCGTGCCGCCCGCCTTCGTCGAAGCCTACTGCGGCGGCGCGAGCTCGCGGGCTCGCCGGACATGGTCGCCATCCGGTTCGTAGTCGAGACAGATCTTCAACCAGACACCCGGACCTGGCGCGGGCTCGCCGCTATGAGCGACGGTCCGCGCTCTGACCGTGCCGCTCGACAGCATCGGCGCCCTGTTTCGAAGGCGTCACCCCGTCATCCCTCTGCTCGTGTTCGCTCGATGGCCTGCCGAACGTGACGTTTCTCTCCATCGTGCACCGCCTGGACGAGCACGCATGTCGGGCTGTCCTTTCAGTTCTTCAACAAGACCCGGAAGAACATCGCAGGAAAACCCCGCGCGCAGGTGATCGTCGTCGAGCCGGGCAGCGCGGATCAGTTCCAGCTGGATCTGCGTTACCTGCGGACGGAGACCGACAGTCCCGCGCTTCGATCGCATGCAGCGCGCGGCTGGAGGCGGTCGCGTCACAGACCGGCATGAGCCGGGTGTTCAGGCTGCGCGGCAGTGGACGTCTACGAGGTCCTCGATTGCCGGCCCGTGAACCAGGAAGGATGCGCCGAGGTCGTTCCCGCAGGCCGAGTCCGATGCGGGAGCTCGAAGCCCTCACCGAGCGGCTGGCCGGCTGCGAAGGCCTCGACGGGCTTCTCAGTACGGCGCTCGAAGCCCTTGCCGATCTCTTCGGGCACCGTCACTCGTTCGTGATGTTTCCAGACGAGGAAGGGACCCGTCTCTACACCGGAGCCAGCTACGGATTCGAGCCGTCGGGCGTCGGATCGGAGGTGGCAGTCGGCGAAGGAATGCTCGGCCACTCGGCCGAGCGCCATTCCGTCGTGCGGGTCACGAACATGGCCCTGGAAATGAAGGTCGCGCGGGCCGTGCGATCGGGGGTTGAACGTCGCGGCGAAGAGGGCATCCTCGAAAAAGAGATTCCATTGCCGGGCCTGCCGGACGTCAAGAGCCAGCTCGTACTGCCCCTGCTGTCCCGGAACCGGTTACTCGGCGTGTTGTGCCTTCAGAGTTCGGATCCCGGCCGCTTCCTCGAGGCCGACGAGCGCGTGATGCAGATCGTCGCCCGCCACCTCGCGGCGTCCATGGCCAACGCGATGGCGACGGATTCGGCCGAGCCCAGAGTGGCTACGCTGCAGTCCGGCCCCGGAATCATCCGCACGTCATCGCCGTCGTCAGACACTACCGGTCTGATGACAGCATCTTCATCGATGATGCGTACTCACCAAAGGCATCCCGGACGGCTCTTCTGGAAGCTGCTCCAGGCCTTCGTCGGCACCGGCAGAGCGTCGTTCACGAACAAGGAGATGCGGCTGGACGCCAGCCTGGGGCTGCCGGACATCAGGACAACCTGGAGGCCAGGTTGATCCTGCTGCGGCGCCGGCTGGACGAGCGTTGCGAGTTCATGAGGTTGGTACCCGCCGGCCGAGGACACCTCCACCTCGACGTGCGACGCGGAGTCACACTCGAAGAGCTGCCATAGCGACCTCCACCGAAACACCCGCCGAGTCGAGCGAACCGAGAAAGTCCCGTGCGTCGAAGGCCTCGCCGGCAGTGACGACGCCGGTCGTCCTGACGGCACCAGCCGCAATGCGTTGTGCTGCTTCGACGACGATCGGCGCGGTGACCGCATAGATGTCCCGGCCGCCGTGCGATCACGCGACGCTCGTGTGGTCCCTCCCGGCGATCACGTCCATCACAAACACTTGCGACGAGCGGCCGGTCTCGTCCACGGCCGTCGGCACGGGCGTCTTCGGATCATGCAGGTCCGTCAGCGGAGCAAGGTTCATCAGCGCGCGGATTTCCGGTGTTCTGATGTGGCGTGAGATGGTGATGGTCTCCGGCGAGCGGCATCGCAACCACTTCCTGCTCGCCGAACGGGTCAGGAAATGTCCAGCGGCGGCCCCGAGCGGGATCGTCCAGTGTCAACTGACCTTTCGAAAAGACGAGGCGGCGCCCGGGGTTTCGCTGACCTGTCAACCGCGTGTCCCGGGTCGGTTTCCACCCGTCCAGTGCGACGGCAACGCAGATCTCGTCTGCGCTGTCCCAGTCACCCATCGCGGTCGTGGCCATCAGATCGCCGAGTCCACCAAAGAACGCCATCGCCGGCACGATGACTGTGCCTCCGACTCGTGAATCTCCTCTGAAACGGCTCGAACACATTGAGCACCGCGGATTGTTCCGCGGCCACATCCAGATAGTGAACACCCGAACGGATTGCGGCATCGACGATTGGAAGCGAGGTGTCCACAAAGGGACCGGCGCAATTGATGACCACGCTGCTGCCGGCAAGCGCGGCGTCCAGAGAAGCGGGGTCGTCTACGGCCGCGACCCGCACTTCCGCGAGCGGGTGTTCCTGCGCCGCGGCCCTCAGCCGCACTCCGGGTCGCGCCGGAAAGCACCGGTGTCCACCCACGCCTGCGCAGCTCCTCGACAACGAAGCGGCCGGTGTGGCCGTATGCGCCGAACACCGTCGCTCTCCTGGTCACCGCGTTTCCTGCCAGTGTTCGCGCAGCGCCTTGTTGAAATCGGTCCAGCGTTCCTCGGGGAAAAGATCCGTGCCCCTCGAATTCGAGCCGCCGCCGCGTTCCGGGAATCGTCTCGGCCAGCCACCTCGGACCACTCGACGTCGAAATACACGTCGTCGGTTCCCCAGACGATCAACGTCGGTGCGGTGCAGGGTCTTCAGTCTGTGCTTCGACGGCGCGAGTGTGCGCGTTGTCGAAGGCGGCCAGGAAACGTTGGAGGTCTCGCGTCCGCTGCTCGGTCGCTGACGAGCGGCCGCAAGTAGGTTTCGATGCTCTCGTCGGTGACGCTGTTCCGGGTGCTCGTATGCGGGTCCAAGCGCCTGCGGGCGATCGGTAAATGTCCTTGTTCGACAGCATCGCTTCGAGCGTCCCACGCAGACCGCCGCCGGCGGCCATGGCGAGAAACGGCTTGAACGCCGCCGGAGGCCAGTTGTCGTGAACGTCGCAGTCGGTCAGCGTCAGGCTTCGGACGCGTTGAGAGTACAGCGCGCTGAAGATCTGCGCGATGCCGCCTCCGCTGTCGTTGCCGACGAGATCCGCCTGTTCCACGTTCAACGCATCGAGAAACTGCTCGAGCATCTTTGCGTTTGCCGTGACGCGACACGTCTCTGATCGCTCGCGATCTCGGTCTCGCCGTGCGCCAGCAAGTCGACGGCAATGCAGCGCCGGATGTCCGAGAGATGTGCCAGCTGATGCCGCCAGAGGTGCTTGTTCAGCAGCACGCCGTGCACGAACAGCGCCACCGGTCCGGTGCCCTGCTCGGTGTATGCAATGCGCCCGGACGGCGTCTGAATGGTTTGCGTCTTCGCTGATACAACGCTGGTCGCCATCGCTCAATCCCTCCCTGGTGCATCGAAGCCGGCGATCGCCTCTTTCAGCTTCTGAGCGCACTCATCACAACAGACCTCGACCGTCCTTCCGCCAATCGTGACCTTGATCGCGTTCGCGTCCAACGCGCAGTCACATGCCGCACAGGTGCTTTCTTTCATGACGTCCTCCACTGATTACGTTCGCCCTCGAACGTACGCAGTAAAGCACGCGCGGAAGACCCGTCGCTTCCAAGATCTTTAGCGTGCGTTGGCGTTGTAGGGGCGGACCCGCGTGTCCGCCCCTGGGCCGGCACGTGGGCCGGCCCCTACGGTGACCAATTCTGCAACCGCGTTCTTAGCGACGGAACCGATGCTATCTCCGTGAAGCGCGGCCGAGCCTGAACGACGGACGGCGAGCGGCCGTACGCCTGCTTGAATGCGGTGCTGAAGTGACTGTGGCTGTAGAAGCCGAGATCGAGGCTCAACGAGGTGAGATCGTCATACTGCGAAAGGAGATCGAGCGATCGAGCCAGCCGGAGCTGCTTCTGGTACCGATACAACGGCAGCCCTTCGACCTGCTGAAAGACCTGCGTGAGTACACGGGTGAATGGCCCACTTCGGCGGCGATCTCGGCCAGTGTCCAGCGGCGAGTCAGATCGCTCGCCAATATCACCTTGGTTCGATTGACGAGTCTCTGACGGACGGCACTCGCGGCCGGCGTGTGCGCCGTGCGCGGTCCCAGCGCGCGTCTCGCCAGCGTCAGGGCGAGACTCTCCGCCTCCAGCGGTTCGGCGATGTTCGTGCGGAGGCTGTGCCGAAGCAGCGCCGCAAGCGCCTGCGCTCTCGGATCGATGCGCAGACGTTGCGATCGAAAGGCGACGCCTCCGATTTCACGCAGCAGGCTTCGGGGCGACAGTTCATCGAGAATCGGTTCGCTGACGACGAGATCCAGGCTGGCATCGCCGCCCGGCACCGGATGGCTGACCCGGTAGCCTTCGTGGAGCGTTGAAGAAGAGTACCTGGTTCGCCTCGGCGACCGCATCGTCTCTCCGAGATGGCGGACGTAAATGCCGCGATACGGGAACACCATGTGGACAGCGTTCGTGGATTCCTCATCGCTGTGATGCCTGCAGCGGCCCTCGCACTGGACATCTCTGATGGAGACGAGTGGCGTCTTCAGGAGCGCTCGAGCAATCACCTCAGCCATAGCTGGCGAACCGTGTCGTGTCCTCACACTATCGCTATCGGATCTTATCGTGTATACATCGCGGTCGACGATGCGGATGCGCTCCTGCCGGCGTCCTTGCGCCCCTTGCAGCTCGATGACGTATGTTCCTGGAGCGAGCGGACCGAGTGACAGGCGCCCGGACGGTTCGACGCGCCGATCCGATTCGCCGTCCAGAAGGTCGTCCATCGATCGATTGTCGTCGTTCATCACGCGAACGAGCTTGCTGGACCCACGGCCACCGGCAACTCCAGGTCCGCGATCGCGCGGTAGCCGCGAGACAAGGTGACGACGACTTCGCCGGGCGCGTCTTTCGCGATGCGCATGGTGGACGTCGCGAATCCGTCGGCGCTGACGATCAGCTGACTTGATCCCGAAGACACGTCGTCAAACATGACGACGCCTCGTCCATCGGTCAGCGCCACGCGCGGCACTGCGGCCGGATCCGCCGACAACAGCTCGACCACGGCATCGCGCAGCGACTCGCCCGCCATCGTCATCACGCGAGCGCGCACAGGTGCGGGTTGTGGAAGCGGCGACAGCACGAGCGTATGGAGGCTGCCTGGTGGTTCGGCGAGCGCCTCTTCGGTTAGTTGGGTACTCCTGGCGCTGCGACGGTCAGCGTACACTTGCGCGGTCCCGACACCTTCGAGCAACGCATCGCCGCTGGCCGTCGCCGCGGCTTCGACGCGCGCCGCCGCTCCCCGTCCATCTAATGCTGGTGCCCCGCACCGGTTCATTCTTGTCGTTGACGACGTGCACCGGCAGGAACCCGTCGGGAATCGCGATCGCCACCTCCCGCCCGTCGAGCGGCACCTCAACCCGGCGTATATACGTCGAGTTCGCCATGCGCACCTCGACGTTCGCCGGACCCGGAGGGAAGTTCGTCAGCGTGACGCGTCCCTCGCCGTCCGTCACGCCGCGGCACCCGGACGGGATCGGGCGAATGGGAAATCGGCGATGGTGGCGGCGGGACGTCCGGAGACGCGGAAATCTGAGCGCCCGCCTTCGGCCCAAAGGGCGACGTGATGCGAAACCTGCACGGCCGCCGATCACGAGCGGCGTTTCGGCCGTTCCGTTGGTGGCGACCGGTATGACACGGGACGCCGTGAGCCACACACCGGCGCACCGGTCGACGGCCGTCGTCGAAATGCGATACTGACCCGCGGCCAGTCGGTCGAACGTCGCGCGTCCCTGCGGATTCGTTCGCTCGGGGCGGAACACTCAGCGGCGATCGCGGACGAGGGTCCTCGATGAAGATTTCGTGGTTCGGAACGCCGGCGCCTGCTCCGTCCATGACGTCGACGTTGAGCACGGCGCCGGGTTGCTGGATGACGACGGTTCCGCCGTCCAGGTTCTCTCGATGGGTCCGCGATATTCACATCGGGCAAGCGCGTCTGGCGCGAAGAAGAGGCATGTCGACCGCCAGCGTCATGATGCCGCGCGGCAGCGGGCCAATCGTGGTGGCGCCGTCGCTGTCGCCTGAATCCGAAGGTTGGTCGCCGGGCGCGTCCACCATCGGCCTGCCGCTCGCATCGAACTGCCGCCGATGGAACTGCGGAGCAAGGATGGGCTCACCGCCGGCCGAGACGGAGTCGCACGCGAAAAAGGGCGCCTGCGGACAGCCGAATGACCGGCAGTCGCAGCGATCGTGATTGGGGCACCGTCACCATGATGCGGAACGGCGCGAGACCGGGAACGCTCACGACAAACTGATGGACGCCCGATCGCGCCGGCACCACGCGAAAGCGGCCCGTCGAGTCGATAGAGGCGCTCGAAGAGACCATGCCGAATCGAGCGATGACCATTCCGCCGGAGACCGGCGCGCCGTCGGGCGACGAGCACATATCCGCTGACGCCGGGGTCTTCCACGCCACTCTGCGGCTGCGCGCCGGTCGCCGTGAACATGAGCATAACGACATCGACGAACGCGCAGCACGCTCGCAATCCGGGCGGTCATGATCAGCGCCAGTGTGCAGGGCGGCAATCGACGAAGTCAACCGCGATATGGTCACCTGAGGGCCTGCACTACATCGAAGTAGAACGCTGCAGCGAGGACGTTCTCGATTATTTCGTCTGCTCGAGCAGACGACGCAGCTCGGACTTCATCCGCTCGAGCGTGCCGCTCGCATCGGGACGGCCGATGATGTTCGTCTCCTCGAACGGATCGGCCTCGAGATCGTACAGTTCGTCCATCCCTTCCAGCTCGCGATACTGGATGTAGCTTGTGGCGCTCTGTCCGTGCGGCGGCGTAGCCCATCTGGTGAATGCGCGGGAAGACGGTGTCGCTGTAGATAGCTCGACGAGGAACGACGAACGCCAGTCCCGTGAATCACGCTCGAGCACGGGGATCAGCGAACGTCCCTGGAGATCGGCGCCGGGCTGAACGCCCGCCAGCTCGAGCAGCGTCGGCGCCAGGTCGATGCTGAGGACCATCTGGCTCCGCGTGACGTTCGCGGCGACTCGCCGTGGATAGCGAATCAGCAGCGGAATGCGAATGGTTTCTTCATGCGCCAGGCGCCGCTCCTCGTTGAGTCCGTGCTCGCCGTAGAAATATCCGTGATCGCTCGTGAACACGACGACGGTGTCAGTCAAGCACCCCTTGTTTCTCCAGCGTCGCGAGAATGCGGCCGAGACTGTCGTCGACGCCCAGCAGCATCTCGATGCGCCCTCTGATCTCCTCGTCGGTCGTCGCGGTCTCGCGTCCGAGTGGAGGCAGTCCCTCGACGGGACGAAGCAGCGCGGGTTTTCCCAGCGGCGGTTTGAACGCACTCGCGCGTCGCGGCATCGGGCGGCCGGCATAGCGTCCGCGGTGGCGTTCGGCGGCCACGAACCCGCCGGGCTGACCGGGAATCGGCACGAGGCTCCCGTCGTCCTTCTGAATCACATTCGGATGAATGGCCTTGTGTGCCAGGTACACGAGGAACGGCTGATCGGAGGGACGCTCGATGAAGCGCTCGACGTAGTCGGTGAGGAGATCGGTCGTGTAGCCCTTCGCGTGCACCCGCTCGCCGTCGACGTTCAATGACGGGTCGACGGCTTCGCCCTGCCCGGGCATGGCCACCCAGTGATTGAAACCCGGGCGCGGGCTGTCGTCGTTGCCCATGTGCCACTTGCCGAAGAATCCCGTCCGATAACCGGCGCGTTGGAGCTCCAGCGGGAAACGTCCGGAGCGTGTGGCTGGGACGCGCCGTGTTGTCGATGATGCCGTTGGTGTGCGCGATACTCGGCCCGTCAGGAAGCTGGCCCGGCTCGGCGAGCAGAGCGGCGTCGTGGCGAATGCGTTCGAGAAACCGGGCGCCCTCACGCGCGACCCGGTCCATGTGCGGCGTGTCGATGAACGGATGGCCGGCGACGCGCATCTCGTCCCAGCGCATGTCGTCCACGAGCACCATGACGATGTTCGGACGACGAGGCGTGGTCAGGTGCGACCGCACGCCGTCGAGACGATGCGCTGCGCCGATCGCCAACAGTGGGGAAAGAGCATGCATCGCGCATCGCATGGGGCTGCGTATTATCCCGGAAACCGCGAGCGCCTCGTCACTTCACGTCGGCCCGCGCGCGCCGCGTGTCGGGTTTCTGGTGATCGTGGAGCGCAGGCCAGGACCAGCCATCCGTCGTCCGTCCGGCCGAACAGCCACATCCTGACGCGAAAGACGCCGTCGGCCCGCGCGAACGCCACCGATAGATCCGTCAACGTCGCTCGCATGACTTTCTCCAGCAGCTGGAATCCCCGGGCGTCCTCTCCCAGTTGTCCGCATCGCCGGCGCTTGGTGAAGAAGTTATCGGCGGACGACAGATCGATTCCGTATCGGCGGCCCACGTTCAGTGCCTGATGGAACGTCGCGGCGTCGATTGACGCGCGAGCGGGGTATGGCGCCGTGAACGATCGGAAGAAGTCGGTCTGATTCGTCCATCGGATTCGGCAGATGGCGGGCAACCGCGGCCAGCGCCCCGAGAGATTGACGATCGCATCCGGCGGCGCTGGATTGCCGAGTCGTCGGGCCCGCGGCCGATGCGCGGCGACGGGCTCTCGAGCCTTGTTCTTTTCCTGGCGGGCATGTGCCTCCTTAGGCGTGCTCGCGATTGAAGTCTGACATCACACGCCCGCGGCTTTCAAGGCCGCAAGCACACGATCGTCGCGGAACGGCACCCTGCGGATGCGAACGCCGGTCGCGTCGTAGATCGCGTTGGCGATGGCGGCGAGCATCGGTTTGAGCGACGCCTCGCCGGCTCCGTAAGGCGGCAGGTCGGGACGCTTCGGATTTGGATCGCCGTTCACCAGCACGATGTCGATCCGTTCGGGAACGTCCGCATGGCGGAGCGTGGGATGCGAAGACCAGTCCAGGCTCGTCACCTTCTCGGTATCGAACCGCACTTCCTCGTGCAGCGCGCGGCTCAGACCGTGCAGCGTGCCGCATTCGACGGTGTGACGAAGGCTCTGCGGGATTGACCACCAGGCCGCAGTCGTGCGCGCACACCAGGCCGCTTCGCCCAGACGTGACCGGTCTCGCGATTCACCTCGACCTCGGCGATCTGCGCGACGACCGTCTGGCCGCGGAACGAGTACGCGATACCGCGCCCGGTCAGGATCGTCTCCTTGCCGCGCGGCGTCGGCGAAGGCCGCGGCTCCCAGCCATAGGTCTCCGCGGCACGCCTTGAGCACCGCAAGCGATCGCGCGCGCCGGAACCCGCGCGTCGTCGTTCGTGCCGGCCCTGATCATCTTCACGCGGAATTCGAGCGCATCGGCCTTCGCCGCCGACTGCGGCTTCGTCGATGAACGATTCCGCGGCGAATGTCGACTGCGGACCGTTCGGATCGCGCAGGTTGCCCGTGCGAAGCGGCGTCTCCCAGAGCGCCGGCAGCCCGACCACCTCGCCGCTCGTCGTCCTGTTCGGGATCGCATACATGTCCGGAGGGAGTGGCGGCACTGCCGGCCGCTGGTGTTGCACGCCGCGATCCCATCAGCTGCGCGATCAGCACGGTATCCGGCCTCGTTGTAGCCGACGTGGTTGTGAGTCGCACGACCGCGCGTCGTAGTCGTACGCGACCAGATGTCCCTGTCGCATCCAGCGCTCCGCGCATCTTCACCAGGAATGCCGGACTCTTCGTATCCCACGCCGTCTCCTCGTCTCTCATCCACTGCATGCGAACGGGCCGGCCGAGTCTCGTGCGCGATCCACGCGGCCTCGCAGGCGGCGTCCTCCAGCCGCCGTGCGTCCGAAGCCCTGCGGGACCCTGCATCCAGACCACGCGGACTCTGTCCTGCGGCATGCCGAGGAACGCGGCGACACCCCGCCGCATGCCGTAGGTTTTCATGTCGTTCGAATAGACGGTCATCTGTCCGTTCGACGGATCCGCCGTCGGCATGGGCGCCGCCGAACGGCGGTATGACCCTGGAACGGCACTTCGTACTCGGCCTCGACGATCGTGGCCGCGCCCGAAAATGCGGCATCGGGATTTCCCACCACGGTCGGTCCTGCGCTGGCGACGCAGGCACCGCCGTGCGCATGTAGTCAAAGCAGCTTGTCGGACGGCGGGAAGGGAGGGTTGACCGGCTTCTTCCACGTCGTCTTCAGCTGGCGGGCCGCGCGGATGGCCTGCTCTTCGCGCTCGCAGACCACGGCGACGTAGTTGCCCTTGCTCATCGACCTTGATGAAGCCCGGCAGGCTCTTGCACCGACGATTCGTCGATGCCCGTCAGCGTCGCGCACGCGAACGGCGGCTTGACGTTGCGCGCGTGGACCATGCCGGGCAGCTTGACGTCGACCGCCCATTTCAGCGAGCCATCCACCTTGGCGGGAATATCGTCGCGCTGCAGCGGCTGACCGGTGTACTTGAGCTCGGGCACCGATTTGGTCTTGGCCTGACCCGTGACCGCGTTGATATTGTTCCCGGTCAGCGTCACGTTGAACTTCTTCCCGCCGATCAGCTCGCCGTAGGTGACGCGCTTCGACGGGTCGGCCTGCGCGGTGATGACCGCGTTGCTGACGGCGAGTTGAGCCGACCGGCACTCCCAGGCGCGACCGGATGCCATGTCGAGCAGCACACGACGCGCTTCCGCCGCGACGCGGCGCATCGGCCACGAGTCCCGTTCCATCGCCGTCGACCCGCCAGACCCGCACCTGATCGACGGTGATGTCCGTGCTTCCCATGATGCACGTGGTCTCGATCGAAGGCGATGTCGAGCTCGTCGGACATCAGCTGGCGGAAGCCGGTGCCGGTGCCCTGACCGGGGTCCGTCTTGCCGACAAAGAAGGTGGCGGTGTTGTCCTCGTGGATGACGATCCACGAGTCGATCTGATGGAAATCTGGATCCGGATAGGGCCCTGCTCCCTGCGCCGCGGCGCTCTGAGCGTCGGCGCTTCGCGGATCCCGGCTCCGACGAATACGCCGAAGCTCACGGCGAGCAGTCCGGCATTTCTCAGGAAGCCGCGGCGATTGGTGACCAGCGCTTCTTCGATGTGTTGGGGATCCTGTCGGAGCGCGCTCATGCCACGCACCCCTGGCGCGCGCGTCTTGATGGCCGTCTGAACGCGGGCGTAATCTCATGCAGCGGCACAGCGTGCCGTTCATGCGATTCGCGGATCTGCGCGTCGGTCGGATGCGGATTCTGTCCAGCAGCGCCTTCGCCGTCATGATTTGCCCGTTCTGGCAGAATCCGCATTGCGGGACCTGCTCGTCGATCCACGCCTGCTGCAGCGGATGCAGTCGTCCGTTCGACGCCAGCCCTTCGAGCGTGATGACTTCACCCCGAACCGAAGACGTCGGCGTGATGCAGGAACGCGACCGCCGCGCCGTTGATGATCACCGTGCAGGCGCCGCACTGGCCGAGGCCGCATCCAAACTTCGGCCCCTGGAGGCCAAGGTCGTTCCGAAGGATGTAGAGCAGCGGCGTGGCCGGTTCGATGTCCAGTGTGTGCGACCGGCCGTTCACCTTCAGTTCGATCTGGCTCATCGATGGGTATCCCTTTGTCAGGTCTCTACGGTCATCCTATAAGCGTTCATCATTCTGGTGTGAGTGCGGACCTTCAGGTCCGCTGTGTCGGGCATGGCCTGAAGGCCTGCCACTACATCGGAGTCGAAAACGCTGTAAAGGCCCGCACGACATCGCGGTAAGAAACGCTCAGCTGGTTGCGTGGCGTCCAGCCCACCTGGTCAGCGATGCCCGTCTCTCAGCGCCCAGATCGGGTAGTCGATGCCGGCCAGCCGGTTGATCGCGATGGCCTGAAGCGTCAGAATCGCGACCGCGATCTCGATCACGAGCAGATGGAACGGCCTCGTCACGATCCCGAGCGAGATGATCAGCGTGGTCGCGCCGGCGGGCGGGTGCGCCGCCTTGAGAAGAATCATGAGCGCCCCGGTCGAGGCCAGGGATAGCGCCGCGGCGCCGATGCGCGCGGCCGAGACGCCGGTGACCATGCGCCGGCGGTGCGTGCTGCAGGCCGAACAGCCAGAGCGCGCCGTATCCGCACACGATGCCGATCGCGTGCCCGTAGATCGTGTGGCGCGGGCTCGCGGCCGGCGCGCGCGGCGTGAAGAAGAACAGGAACGCGGTCGGGCCGAGCGACGGAAACACGAACGGGGTGCGCGAGATCATCGCCACCGCCGCCAGCAGCGCAATCGTCGCGAACCCGTTCAGGAACATGAAGAGCGCCCAGACCTGCCGTTCCGGATAGCGCTCCAGCAGGTGCGCGATCTGGAATCGCGCCACCAGGCCGCGCGTGGTTTCCGGATCCTGAACGACGAGCGGCCTGGGCGTCGCCGGTTCGATCAGCCATGCCGGCTCCAGTGGCGCAGCCTCGCATCGAACGAGACGACGTACCACAGCAGGCCGCCGCTCAACACGAGCAGCACGGTCGAGGCGATGGCGGTCGGCACCAGCACGGTCGTTTGGCGAGCCATCAGCGCCTCGACCGCCGCGGCCACGAGCCACAACTGGATCACGACCAGGATCGCGATCAGGACGAGCACGGCGGAGAACAGCGTCGGCACCCTGCTGGCGGGTTTCCATCTAGACCTCGATGCCGGTCGCCACGATCTCGTCACCTCGCTGCTCGATCACGATGCGCGGCAGGCGACGCGTGGGCGGTCCGGCGAGCGGCTGGCCGTCGGCTGGATGAGAACGATCCCTTGTGGCACGGACACGCCGAGCGCCCGCTCGTCCGGCCGGTGCACGACCGCGCACGACAGATGGGTGCAGACCTGGGAGTACGCGTCGAGTCCTGCCCGAGACGTCGCGCACCAGAATGCAGGGGTCGTCCGCCGGTCGGATACCGGAACAGGAGCGAACCGCCCGGAGGAATGTCGTCGGCTGCCGCGATCCGCTGGATGGGAGTGGTCGGGATCCGCGCAGTTCAGACCGATGAACGCGATCAGGACGTTGACGCTGGCGAGCAGGCCTGAACCGAGCGTGAGGAACTTCGCGAGCTCCCGCCGCGTCATGTAGTGATCCTCGTCCCAGCGAACCGGGAAGTCCTCGCGCCAGCGCGGACGATGCCTCGGCCATCACCGGCCCTCCAGCAGCGCCGCGACATCGTAGGGATCGGCTGGCGCCGAGCGATCCGTCTCGGAGCGAGCTCAGCGGGATCAGCCCGACGTCGACGTGCGTGACCTCCGTCGGCACGAGCACATGGACCTTGGTGCGCACGTGCTGGTCGCCGAACTGCCAGTCGTTGACCGCGCGGCCCTGGCGGGTGCGCATGATCTCCTCGATGGTCGGTGAACGCCAGGGCGCCCGACGGGCAGACGGTCGCGCACATCGGCCGGCGGCCGGTGCTGGTGCGGTCGTAGCACATGTCGCACTTCATCATCTGATCGGCGTCGCTCTCGTAGCTTCGGCACGCCGAACGGGCAGGCGAGCACGCAGTTCGAGCAGCCGATGCAGCGCGGCTTCAAGCGAGCTCTGGACGACGCCGTCCGGCGTCTGTTTGATGGCGTCGGCGGGACAGACCTGCGCGCAGATCGGATCCTCGCAGTGCATGCACACCTGCGGCGCGGTCTGCACGCTGTCGCGGCGGTCGATCGTTTCGAGATGGATCAGCGAGCGCCCGCGGTGGGTGTCGCATTCGCCGCACGCCTGCACGCACGCCTGGCAGCCGATGCAGCGCGAGTAGTCGATGAAGAACGCGAGCTCGCTCACCGGATGCCTCCGGCCGCAGGCTCGAGCTCGGCGACGCTCGCCGGACGGCTCGGTCGCCTTCGATACGCGCACCGCGCAGATCTTGAACTCGGGAATCTTCGAGATTGGATCGATCGCGCGGATCGTGCAGTTGTTCGCCAGACCGGTCCAGCGGCCAGTGATAGGGCACGAACACGGTGTCCGGCCGGATGGTCTTCACCACCTGCGCGCGGACGACGACCGCCCGCGCCGGCTCTCGACGCGGACGAAGTCGCCATCGACGATGCCGAGCGACGCCGCCAGCCGCGGATGGATCTCGCATCGCGGCTGCGGATACTGATCGACGAGGCGCGCCGATCCGGCGCGTCTGCGTGCCCGACAAATACTGCGACACCACGCGCCCCGTCGTCAGCACGATGGGGTAGTCGGCGTCGGGCTCTTCCGCCGCCGGGCGCCAGTCGGCCGGCTGAAAGTGCGCCTTGCCGTCGGGATGACCGAAGTGCCACCCTCGTACGAGACGCGGCGTGCCCGGGTGATCGAGCGACGGGACACGGCCAGAAGACGCCCATCTCGCGGTCGATGCGGTCCCACGTGATCCCGGCGTAGTCGGCGACGCCGCCTTTCGATGCGATGCGCAGCTCCTCGAAGATGTCGTGCGTCGACTGGTACGCGAACTTGTCGCCGGCGCCGAGCCGTTTCGCGAGGTCGCAGATGATCCGCCAGTCCTCGCGCGCGCCGGCCGGCGGCTTGACGACCTGGCGATGGTGGATCACGCGGCCTTCGACATTGGTCGTGGTGCCTTCGTCCTCCTCCATCAGCGAGCCGGGCAGCACGAGGTCGGCGTAGCGCGCCGTCTCCGACATGAAGAAATCGATCACCGTGAAGAACTCGAGGCGGCTCGAGCGCTTCCCGGATGAAGTCGCCGTCCGGCAGCGAGACCGCCGGATTGAAGCAGAGCAGGAGCAGTCCCTGATGCGCCCGTCGTGGATCGCTTCGAGCAGCGGCACGGCCGACAGGCCGGTGTGCGGGATCGTCGACTCCTCGACGCCCCAGACACCGGCGATGTACTCACGATGCGCCGGATTCTCGAGATCGCGCGCGCCCGGGCAACTGATCGCACTTCTGCCCCTGTTCCCGCGCGCCCTGGCCGTTGCCCTGCCCGGTGATCATCGCGTAGCCGCAGCCTTCGCGCCCGATCCGGCCGGTGGCCACCACCAGGTTGATGCGCGGCCATGCAGTTCTCGACGCCCTTCGAGTGGTGCTCGATGCCGCGCGCGTGCAGGAGGAAGCTCGTCTCCGGCCGGCCCTCACATCTCGGCCGCGCGCACGATCATCGACGCGGGCACGCTCGCGATCGACGCGGCGTACTCCGGCGTGTAGCGTTCGACGATCGCCTCCGACCGCGTCCCAGCCGGTCGTGTGCGCGGCGATGAACTCGCGGTTGATCCAGCCGCGCCGGACCATCACGTGGAGCATGCCGTAGAAGCACGCCGATGTCGCCGCCGGAGCGCACCGGGATGAAGAGATCGGCGGTGCGCGCGATCGGCGTCATGCGCGGATCGAGCACGATCAGCTTGGCGCCGTTCTCTCGCGCCTGCCACAGGTAGTCGGTCGTGATCGGGGCGCACTCGGCGATGTTCGCGCCGGCGACGAGGATCACCTTCGCCTTCGGGATGTCGCTCCACGGGTTGGCGCTGCGATCGATGCCGAGAATCTTCTTCGACGCGGCGGCCGCCGAGACCATGCAGAGCCGGCCGTTGTAGTCGATGTTGGCGGTCCGCACGGCGACGCGCGCGAACTTGCCCATCAGGTACGCCTTCTCGTTGGTCAGCGACGCGCCGGTCAGGATGGCGAAGGCGTCGTTGCCATACGCGGCCTGGATGCGCTGGATCTCGCGCGCCGTGCGATCGAGCGCCGTGTCCCAGTCGATCGGCTGGAAGCCGCGCGCCTCGTCGCGCGCGAGCGGCGTCAGCAGGCGATCCGGATGCTCGTCCTGCATGTAGCGCTTCACGCCCTTGGGGCACAGCTTCCCCTTGTTGAACGGGAACGCTTCCCACGGCTCGAAGCCGACGATCTTCTCGTCCTTCACCTTGAGCTGGATGCCGCACTGCTGGCCGCAGAAGCAGCAGTGGGTCGGCACTGATGCGGTCGGGATCGCCGGTGTGCGTGCCAGCCGCCGGCCGGCTCGCGATTGAGATGCGGGCCGAACTCGTGCGACGAGGTCGGGATCGACGCCGGCAGTCTGGCCATCAGGCGCCGCGCCTCCACAGCGCGTCCTGCGTCAGCGCGAGGTTCTTGCGGCGGCAGGGCGGGCAGACGTCCTGATAGTGCGCGCGCCCGGCCTGCGTGCCGTTCGACCGTCGGCTCGCATCGCTTCGTAGCGGATCCCGAGCTCGCGCTCGACCTGTTTCAGATCGTCGATGTGCATCCGCGAGGCGAACGGCTCGCCGCAGCGAGCGCACCGGGCCGCTTCGCCGTTCGCGCCGACCGCGCGATAGAACGCCACGCCGAGCTGCGCGGGCCGCTGGAAGATGTGGAAGAACTTGCCGAACGGCAGGTAGAGCAGCGTGAAGATGACCGTGACGGCGTGCAGCTGCGACAGGAAGACGAAATGCAGCCCGCGCATCAGGTGGGTCGAGACGGTCAGGAAGACGCCCGTGATCGACACGGCGAAGAGCATCACGAGCGGCAGCAGATCGTCGCCGAACTGCTGCACCGCCAGCGCGCCGCGGTCGCGGCCCCGCCGCCACATGGCCATCGCCACGCCCGCGATCACCAGCACCGCGGAGATATCGAGGACGTTGAACACGAGCGGCGCCAGCGGGCTGTCGAGATCGAACGAGAACACGTGGACGCCGAACACGAACGCCTGATACCGCTCGAGCGCGGCGCCGGCCGGTCTCGAAGTGCACCCACCCGAACGACAGCGGAAACGTGACCGCCGCGGCGAGCACGCAGCCCCAGGCGAGGCACCAGTGTGCGGCCCAGCGCAACGGCGATCGTTTCTCGATGAAGCGCTGCGCGACGATGTTCACGGCGAAGAGCGCGGTGAGGCGCGAGAGGTTCTGCGCCACGCTGCGAGGGCGCGAAGAACAGCCGCCAGCCGCGCCGCCAGTAGAGACGCGTCGGCGGCTTCGTCAGCCACATCGAGTAGCGGTAGCCGAGGCCGAACGCGCGAGAACACGCTGGCGCCCGCGTAGGGACCAGCGCCGCGTCGAAGTCCCGCAGCCGCCGGCTGCCGACATAGATGCCGGCGAAGGACGAACGAGGCAATCAACAGGCCCCATCCCATGGCGCCGGCGACGTCAGCGCGGCGGGATGCCGTCACGCCGCGAAGTATAGGTCGTCGCAAGCGCGATGGATGCCCTGACGTTGCCTCCGATATTCCGGAGCCGCTCCTCCCTCGCTTCGCCGGGCGCACTCTCAGACGGTCGTGAAGCGGATCGTGCTCCGCGGCGGGTTTCCATCGGAGCAGTCGCCGCTCCAGTGCACTGATGGCTCCTCCCACCAGCAGCACGCCCGCCGCGAGAACGGCCATCCCGCAAACACTCCGGTCGTATCGAACAGCACCTTCCGCCTGGGCGATGAGATAACCGATCCCTCTCGAGCGCGCCGAGGTATTCGCCCACTACCACCGCGATGATCGCCATCCCGATGCTGATGTGAAGGCTGGAGAAAATCCACGTCAACGCGCTCGGGACGAGTACGTGGCGCACCAGCTGAGCGCGCGATGCGCCGAGCATTCGCACGTTGTCGATCATCGCGCGATCGACCTCACGAACGCCGCGATATGTGTTGAAGAACACGATGAAGAAGACCACGGTGATGCCGAGCGCCACCTTCGACCAGATGCCGAGACCGAACCACAGCAGGAACAAAGGTGCCAGGACGACGCGCGGCAGCGCATTCGCAACGCCGGATGAATGGATCCAGCAGCGCGCCGAGGATCGGAGCGCCGCCAGGACGAACCCGAAGAGAGCGCCGAGGAAGCCGCCGATGACGAGCGACAGCGAGGCTTCGGCAAACGTCGTCGACAGATGTGCGGCCAGAGAGGTTCCGGCCAGAAGCCACTGCGTCACGCGCACGGCGATGTCACTCGGCCGGCTGAAGAAGAACGGATCGAGCCTATGGGACGTGACGGCCCATTGCCACGCGAGCACCATCGCGGAAGCCAGCGCCAGCTGGCAGACGACCAGCCCCGCGCGACGCCTGGGAGGTTCGCGCATGACGCTTCGCAACCTCCACCTACTTCAGGGCGAATTCGTTGGTGTAGATGCGGGATAGATCGATGTGCGCCGCGCGGACCGCTGGATTGGAAACGGCCACGAACCCTGGCGACGAGCTCCACGGACCCTGGCGGCATCTGGCCATCGATCGACATGACCCGTTGCGCGTTGCGAATCGATCGGAGGTCCTGGTCGAGCGTCATCCGGGCGCCTTCGGGGAGCATTTCCCGAACCTGTTCGGCGGGCTGGGTCCGCACCCACCGCAGACCTTTCTTCACGGCTCGCACCAGACGCTCGGCACTGTCCCCATGGTGCTCCAGCCAGCTGTCTTGTGTAGGGAGACTCACCGACGGGAAGAGTTCAGAACCGAACACCTGACTCGCCCCCTGCCGGCGTGCGCGTGTCCGCAATGAATCCTGCGGCGCCGTGTCGATCCTCGAATGCCGTGATCGCGCTGGCGATCAGGACTGCCGCATCCACCTGCTGGTGCTCGAGCGCGGCGATGGAACTGCCCGTCATGCCCACAGAGACCGCGCTCACGTCATCCGGGAGCAGACCGTTGGTCACCAGCAGGTAGTTCAGCAGTTGGTGACTTGCCGATCCGGGAGCCGACACGCCCACCGTCCGGCCCTTGAGATTCCTGACACTTCGAATCGTTCCGACCAGGCTCGGCGCAACCACCAGCGCAGCAGTCGGACGTGTGCAGGGAGCACAATACCGCGTGCGCGCGACCCGCGGCGGCAAGCGCCACGGCATCCGACATCGATCCGGCGGCCACGTCGACGCTGCCGCCCAGGAGCGCCTCGATGGCTTTCGTTCCGCCCGCCAGTTCCGACAGTTCCACCGTGAGCCCTTCTTGCTCGTAGTACCCGAGCGTCTGAGCCACGCGCATCGGGAGAAAGGCGATGGGATCCCGGTGTATCGCGATCCGGACGGTGTGCGCGCCGGCCGGCGATTGCGCGCCGTGGCAACCCAGGAACCCCGCAGCGACCAGGACGAGTGCGGAACGGCGCATACCTCTCTTCCTACAGCCGGCGGCCCCAGGCGGTCCACATGATCGGCGACGGCATCATGAAATCGATCGTCTCCATTCTGGCGAGATCCGCGTCGAAGTCTTCGCCGCTGATGTAGCCGGCGGCAATCATGGACTCGCGACGCAACTCGTAGCTCGCACGCAGTAACCTGGCGACCGCCGAGCCAGCATGCACCATCGTCATGTGCGCGTCCGCGCCAACGTCGGCCAATCCCAGTGCTTCGGAATTGGCCGAACATCAGCCGGTCGTACCGCCGGTCGACACCAGCGGTCGTCGCTGATCCGCCGCATGGCGTCGTGGGTTTTCAACACAATCTCACCTGGGCTGACACCGGCATCCGGCGGACGCGGATTCACCGTCGAATTCCTCGCACACGAGCCAGCCGCCCGGTTTGAGCGCCGCGGCGAGCCGGCGGAGAACGGCATCGCGTTCGGGCAGGTGGATCAGGATCATCCGGGCGTGAATCGGATCAGAACACCCTTTCGGCCAGTGGATCGCTTGTAATATCGTGGCGCAGGACCTCGATATTCGGGCGTTTCAGCGATTCAAGGAACCGCGTATCGATATCGGTTACGACGACGCGACCGTGGGCGCCAATCCGCTCGCTGAGCCAGGTCGCGATCGTTCCACTCCCGCCGCCCACCTCCAGGCAGTGCCATCCAGCCGCGACGCCGCGGTTCATCAGATGTCGCCTGGTGCCCGCATCGAAGCAGTCTGCAAGGGCGGCGAACCGCGTCGAGGCATTGCTCGCCAAATCGATCATCGCACCGCGAACTCTAGACTCCGGCAACTGTTGAAACAAGTTGAATGAATTCATCAACTATTGAGAAAATCTCAACGAATGGATTTCACGTCGAGACAGCTCAGGGCGTTCCTGCTCGTGGCACAGCATCACAGCTTCGCCCGGGCCGCAGAGGCGCTGTTCGTCACGCCATCCGCATTGAGCCTCTTGATCCGCGAGTTGGAAAATCAGCTGGGATTCAGGCTCTTCGATCGCACGACTCGACACGTCGCTCTGACGGCGCACGGCGGCCAGCTGCTCGCAATGCGCGCGCCGAAGCCTGGAAGAGCTCGAAGGCGCCACGTCGCGCATTCGACAGACCGCCCGTGACGACTCGGGCACATTGTCGGTCGGTGCGGGACTGTTGATGGCCGCCAACATCCTGCCGCAGGCGATCAAGGAATTCCGGGCGCAGCGGCCGCAGTTGCGTGTTCAGTTGTTCGATGCGAGTCCGACGACACTGATGCAAAGGGTCAGGGCCGGGACCCTCGACATGGGCCTGGGTTTCTTCAAGAGCGCGCCCGGCGTCAAGCGCGTGCCATTCTTCCGGTTTTCCCTGATGGTCGTCCGGCCTGAGACCGAGTCGGCCCCGCATCGGGCGACGACGACGTGGTCTGCTCTGAGAAGCGAACGCTTGATCCTGCAGGCTCCGCCGGCGCCCGTGCGTGAATTGATCGATCGGCATCTGACGCAGGCTGATATCGATCCTCGAACGGCGACGTCTCTGAACCGCCTGGACACGGTCATCGCGATGGTGGAAGCAGGGGAAGGGGTTGGAATCGTGCCGTCGTTCGCTCTTCCCGTGTGCCGGCGTCGAAACGTGATCGTCAGCCGGCTGATCAATCCGATCGTGCCGGTGGACTTCTTTCAGATTCGAAACCGGGGCCGCAAACTGCTCTCCCAGCCGGCGAAGAGTTTACGACGTTCCTCCAGGGCTACATCGCGCGATGGGCCGGGCGCGCCGGAGTCGCTTGAACATCAGCGCCGCGGACGCACCCCAGTCGAGAACATCTGGTCGCAGCGCCCGGACTCCAGGAGAAGCCGCTTCGTCCGGCGGTCTGTGCGATCATCGTCCCCCCAATGGCCACCCGGTCGACGGCTTGTCGTCGCGCTCGTCGGCATCCCGCTGATCCTGCTGGCGGCGGTCGCGGCGTGATCGCCAAGCAGCTGCCTTCTCGGCGGGCGCAAACGGGTTACTGCGTCCAGCGCGCCGCCGAGCGACAGGGTCTCCCACCTCCGGCCTGTCAGGACGCGACGTTTGCGGCCGAAGGCGTGACTCTGAAGGGTTGGCAGTGCCGCGCGCGTCGACCCTACACGTCGCGGCACGCTGGTGTATCTTCCACGGCATTGCGGACAATCGCACGAGCGGAGCCGGAATCGTTCAGCGCTTTGGGGGACGAGGGTTCGACGTGGTGGCGTACGACAGCAGGGCGCACGGGGAATCAGACGGCGACGTGTGCGCTTGCGGGTTCTTCGAGAAACACGATCTTCATCGCGTACTGGACGGCGTTGCCCCCGGACCGATCGTGTTGATGGGGACCTCTCTCGGCGCGGCGGTTGCGCTTTCAGGAGGCCGCGCAGGATGCGCGGGTCACGGCGGTCGTCGCGGCGGAAACATTCTCCGACCTGCATGCGGTCGCCACCGAGCGGGCGCCTTTCCGTCTTACATCCGGCGCCATCGCGAGCGCCTTCCAGATCGCCGAACAGCAGGGTGGCTTTCAGGTCGGCGAAGCCAGTCCCGTGGCGGCCGCTGCAGCGATCAAGATTCCCGTGCTGCTCATCCACGGATCGGCGGACTCGGACACGCCGCCCGAGCATTTCGCGACGCGCTTCTGGCCGCGCTCGCGGGGCCGAAGCGTCTGATCTCGTCCCAGGCGCCGGCCACAACGAATCTCTTCGCGGTGAGGTCTGGAGCGAGGTGGAGCGTTGGCTCGACGGAGTTGTTCCAGGCGCCGCCTCTGAGAGGCCCTGCGGGTACATACGACTTCGCGATAGGAAGATTCACATGCCGAAGCCAGATTTCAGCGGCGGAATGGACGCTGAACCGCGAAGCGTCCGCGCTCAGTCCTGTCGTCGCGCCGGTTGTGCGGGGCGGTTTCGTGAAGATCGAGCATCGCGAGCCCACCGTGTCCGTGCACCTCAGCATCAACATGGACGGCAAGCCGTTCGACGCGCGATTCGAGCGGAGTTCAGAGTGGGACGGCGAGGCGCTGGTCTTCGCAGACAGGATCCCGACCCTGACCGGTGAGATGACGATCGTGTTTCGCTATGAACTGCTGGAAGGCGGACGCCGCCTTCGCGCGGCCGAACAGCTGCGCGCTCCCGACCGGGAGCAGGACAACGTGTGGGTGTTCGACCGCGCCGGCTAGGACGGGATCTTTGCCGGAACTTCCTGGCCCGCCCGGCGAGCGTCGTCAGCCACTGGATTTCCAGGTCGGTGCCCGTGCGGAACAGCTCGATCCACTCCGGCGGGAGCACCGAGAAGTCGATCTTGTGGCGCCCCCAGTCGGGCCGCCGGCCGTCGTAGTCGGTGAAGCCGTAATCGCGCGACAACTCCCACGAGCTGAAGAGCATGCCTGTGCGGCTCCGCACGCTTCGGGATCCGCGGCCAGCGCGGCGATCGCGCGCCCCACGAACAGCGGCGACTCGGAGACCAGGAAGTTTGGATCCTTCTTGCCCCCCTCGCGCCAGGTATCTTCAGTCACCCCGAAGTGCTCCAGCATGGACTCCGAGCGGAGAAAGCCTGGCGTGATGGCGAGGACGGCGATGCCATGCGGCGCCAGCTCGCTGGCCCACGCGAGCGGGAGCAGCTTCTGCGACAGCCTTGACGGCATGGGCGATCGGGTTCGCGCCGCCGCCGACGATGTCGTTTTCCGTGATTTCCACGATCAGGCCGCGCTTCGCCGGCTTCATCGCCAGCGCGGCATGCTTGGCCGTGATGATGCGCGAGGTGAGTCCCTGCCGGAACATCGCGTCGGCGTTCTGGAGATCCGCCTGCCAGAGGAAGCCGTACGGCTTCAGCAGCGGATCTTCTCCCGCCACGCTGTCGACGACGACGTCGAGGCGGTGGTGGGCGCGGAGGATCCGGCGGAACAGCGCCGCGACCTCGCGCTCGCTCGTGTGATCGACGCGCACGGCGATCGCCGTGCCGCCGGCGTCCTTGATCAGCGACGCGGTCTCGTTGATGGTCTCCGGCCGCCGCGCATGGCGACGGCTTGCCGGTGACGCTGCGTCCGGTGCAGTAGACCGTCGCCCCGGCTTCCGCGAGCGCTCGCGCGATGCCGCGGCCGCGCGCCGCGCGTCGCTCCCGCCACGAGGGCCACGCGTCCAGCCAGCGGCTTGCCTGAAGATGTTTTCCTGGCCATGGTCGCCTCCGAATGCGTTAAACTAAACGACCGTTTAGTTTATGTCAAGAACGAGATGAGTCCACGGCGCCGCAAGGCAGAGGATGTCGATGTGTTCGCGGCACTGGTGCGCGTCATGCTGCGCCGCGGGCCCGCTGAGCTGACGCTGCGTGCGATCGCCTCGGAGGCCGGCGTCACGGCGGCGCGCGCTGGTGCAGCGCTTTGGCTCCAAGCGAGCGCTGCTGCACGCGCACGCGCCGTCATGCCGCCGCCACCGGCGACATCGGCGTCGGCGCCCCGCTCGACTCCCGGGCGTCTTCGCCGCTCCAGGCGGTGCGTGCCGTCACGGCGGTTCATGCGATGCTGGCGGAGTCGCCTCGCGCCGCGCTGCGGAATCTCGCCTACCTGCAGAACGACCTGGCGGATCCGGTGCTGCGGCGTCACCTGCTGCGGCTCAAGCGGGCGGCGCGGGCTCAGCTGCGAGCAGCTGCTGGCCGATGCGGTCTCCGCCGGCGAATTGCGGCGCGACACCGACGTTCGGACGCTGGCGCGCATGATCGAGGTCACGCTCGACGGTTCTTTCCTGGCGTGGACGCTGTATCGGGAGGGCTCCGCCGCCGAGCGCCTGCGCGACGACCTCGAGTCCACGCTGCGGCCATACCTGGTGCGTGGTGTGAAGCGGAAGAGGTCGAGGAGATGAGAGGCGCACCGTGCGTGGTGAGCGTGGCCGACGCATACCGGATGGGCGCATGTGATCTGCGTCGCGGCGCCTGGTCTGGTGCCGGTCGTCGTCGCGCGGCGGCGGGTGACGCTGATCGATCCGGGCCTGCCGACGATGCCGTCACGAGCACGAATCGGTCGGCATGAAGGAAGCCGAGGCCGATCGCGCTCGTTGCGCGTGTGCGTCCGATCGATCGCAGCGTCGCACGACTCTCGCATTGAAGCGCCTGGTGGCCGAGCTGTCGCCGACCTACGCTGCCGTGGCGCTCGCCATCAGGAAGCCCCCGTTTCCCGAGCTTCCGGCGACGGTGCGTGCGGTGTGGACATCGTACAGTCTGGAAATGCGCTGCGGACGGGATGCTGTATCAACTGGCCATCTGCGACGCGGCCAGGCAGCTTGGCCTCGAGGTGCAGTTGTGCCGCCGCGGCGATGAAGCGGCATCGCGGCGGCCGCAGTGCCTGAGCGTGACGCGCTGGTGACGTCGAGGAGTTCGTCGACCGGGCGCGGCCGTCCAGCGGGTCCGCCGTGGACGCAGGAACATCGGCGGGCGTGCGCGGCCGGCATCGCCGCGCTGGCGCCGCACGCGCGCGAGCCTCTCAGGCTTGCCGCAGGAGCCGGAAGGCCACACTCTACGATCTGACGTTGCAGCACCGGCTCGAGAAGACGGAATATTCTGAAGGAGGAGCTTCCCATGAAGGCGTTACTCGCGCCCGTCGCTGTCGTTCTCGCGCTGGTCCTCCCTGCAGTCCCGCTGTCTGCGCATCACTCGTGGCCGGTGAACACATCCAAGCTCGTCACGGTGAAGGGCACCGTGATGGAGTTCGTGTGGGAAAACCCGCACCCGATGATCACCCTCGAGGTTCGGACCGATGACGGCAAGACGGAGAAGTGGATGGTCGGCGGGCCCGCCATCAACCGGATGGAGGCGAACGGCTGGACCAAGACGACGGTCAAGCCCGGCGACGTGATCACGGGCATCGGCTATCAGTTCTCCAACGGCCAGAAGGTCGTCAGGCTCGAACGCGTGGTGCTGGCTGACGGCAGGAACTGCGCGTATCGGACGCACGTAGGGGACAACTTCAGGTCGTCCGCGGCGAGCCTGAGCCCGGCCTCCACAAACTTGAAAGATTACGCGCGGGGCGGCGAGCCGAGCCTGATAGAATCCGCCGCATCGGAGCGTTGCCCCATGACCGGGACCGAGTGGATCGTCGACGCCTACGGATGCTCGCCGGATCGCTTGCGCGATCTGCCGACGCTGCAGACGCTGTTCGCGAGGTTGATGCGCGACCTCGACCTCCACGCCTGCGGCGACGGGCGCTGGCATCAGTTCCCCGACTCCGGCGGCATCACCGGGATGACCGTTCTCACGGAGTCCCATCTCGCGTGCCACTCGTTTCCCGAGTACGGCACGCTGTGTCTGAATCTCTTCTGCTGCCGCCCGCGACCTGAGTGGGATTTCGCCGGGCTGCTGCGGTCGATCGTCGGTGCGCAGACCGTCAACGTCCGCCGCCTCGATCGGCCGCATGCGCGGCATCGCCCGAGTCTGCCGTCGTCGCGCCCAGCGCTTCAGGTGTTGCACGCGGATGACTAGCCGCGCCGCGAGCTGTCCGAACTGCGGCGCGCCGCTCGTCTATCGCTGGTCGAGCAGCGTGCAGACCGTCTGCGAGTACTGCCGTTCGATCGTCGTCCGCACCGGATGTCGATCTGAAGAAGGTTGGCCAGGTCGCCGATCTGCCCTACGACGCCTCGCCGATTCAGCTGTCGACCGAAGGGCGTTACGGCGACAAGGGATTCGTCGTTGCCGGCCGCATTCTCTATCAATACGAGCAGGGCACCTGGAACGAGTGGCGCATCGTGCTGGACGGCGGCGCCGATGGATGGCTCTCGGACGCACAAAACGCGCTCGCCGTGTCCTTCCTCACCAACGGCCTCGACCATTCCGACGCTGGCGCAGGCCGCGCTCGGGCGATCGTTTGTCTGGAACGGCACGCCGTTCACGGTCGTCTCGCGCACGCTGGCGCACTACGCCGGCGTCGAAGGCGAGCTGCCCTTCGAATACTGGGACAAGACCGAGGTCACCTTCGTCGACCTGCGGTCCGAGGGCGCCGACTTCGCCACCATCGACTACAGCGACGAGGCGCCGGCGCTCTACATCGGCAAGGCGGTGGATTTCGACACGTTGCGGCTGAAGAACGTCCGCACGTTCGAGGGCTGGTGAGGTGGCGGAGGCACCAGGTCGCCGGCCGGTCAGCGTGCGCTCCGTCAACTGTCCCAACTGCGGGGCAGCGACCGCGGTCCGCACGTTCGGCCACGCGGTCAACGTCGTCTGCCAGAGCTGCCGCTCGATTCTCGACGCCGCCAATCCCGGCGTCACCATCCTGCAGCAATACACCGACGCCGTTCGCGAGGAGCCGCTCATTCCCCTGGGAACCAGAGGCAAGCTGCTCGATATCGAGTGTGAAGTCGTCGGGTTCCAGGTCCGCCAGATCGTCGTCGACGATGTGGCGTACCAATGGCGCGAGTACTCTGCTCTTCAACCCGTATCGCGAATTTCGCTACCTCACGGAGTACGCGGGACATTGGAATGTCGTGTCGACGATCAACGCGCTGCCGGAAGGCGGCCCGACGCCGGAGGGCTCGGCGCCGCGGTCGTATGGCCGGCAGAAGTACCGGCACTTCCAGACCGCCGTCGCGACAACGACGTTCGTGCTCGGGGAATTTCCGTGGCAGATTCGCGTCGGCGACACGACGACGGGCAGCGACTACGTCGCCCCGCCGCTCATGCTCTCGGCGGAGGTGGACGCCGACAAAGAGGTCACCTGGTCGTTGGGCCGGTATGTGAGCGGCGACGAGATCTGGACGAGCCTGTCGTTGCCGGGCAAGCCGCCAGAGCCGGTCGGCATCTTTGCGAATCAGCCGTCACCGTTTCGCGGCGTGACACGCGCGCATGTGGCGGAACGCGGCGCTGCTCGTCGCGCTCGCCACGTTGCTCTGGCTCGCCCACCTGGCCAGCGCGCGCGGCAAGCAGACGTTTGCGCAGAACTATGTGTTCGACCCGAGGACGGCACCGGACGCATCCCTGGTCACGCCGGTCTTCGAGCTCGATGGCCGGCCGACCGCCGTCGAGATCGAGACGGCGACGAACCTCGACAACCAGTGGATGTTCGTTGGCTACGCGCTGGTCAACGACGAGACGGGACAGGCGTTCGAAGTCGCGCGCGACGTGTCGTATTACCACGGCGTCGAAGACGGCGAGTCGTGGACCGAAGGGTCGCCGACCGACACCGTGGCGCTGCCCAGCGTTCCGGCCGGCCGCTACTTCCTCCGGATCGAGACCGAAGGCGATCGGACGGCATCGCCGATGCGGTATCGCGTGCGGGTCGTGCGCGACGTGTCGACATCGCTGTGGTTCATGGTCGCGCTGGTCCTGATTGCGGTGCCGCCGATTCTGGCGTCGTGGCGCGCGTCGATGTTCGAGCATCGCCGGTGGCAGGAAAGCGATCACGGGTGAGCGGAACCATCTGAGGACGAAGAGAATGATGACCAAGTTGTATCTCCTGTATGGGCTCGTCGTCGTCGGCCTGATGGGTGACCGCGGAGTATCGCGGCTGGCGACTGACGTCATTCAACGAGGCGCGTACGGTGCCGAGGTCGGTGCGGGACAACCCCGGGTCGTACCGTCCGGTGTACGGCGGCTTCCGGCGCTTCACTGGAGGAAAGTGATGGATATCGTTCACGAACATCCAGGCAGCCCTGGTGTTCGCGGTCATCGGCATCGTCGGTCTTCGTCGCGGCGTTCGTCGCCATCGACAAGATGACGCCGTATCACTTGTGGAAGGAGATCGTCGAGGAGAAGAACCTCGCCCTCGCCGTGCTCGTCGGTGCGATGTCGATCGGGATCTGCATCATCATCGCCGCCGCGGTCCATTAAGCCCGTGTCGATCGCGCTGTTTCTCTCGATCCTGCTCGTCGCCGCGTGCGGGCTCATCTACGAGCTGATCGCCGGCACGGTGGCGAGCTATCTGGTCGGCGACAGCGTCTTCCAGTTCTCCACCGTCATCGGCACGTACCTCTTTGCCATGGGGATCGGCAGCTTTCTTTCGCGGTTCGTGCGCGGCAACCTGGCGCGGCTGTTCGTCCGGATCGAGATCCTCATCGCGGTGGTCGGCGGGTTCTCCTCGAGCGCGCTGTTCGTGGCATTCGCGTTCACGCAGGGATTCCAGCTCCTCCTCTACTTGATCGTGCTCGTCGTCGGCACGCTGGTGGGCCTCGAGATTCCGCTGCTGATGCGCCTCGTCAAGGATCGCTACCAGTTTCGCGACGCGGTGTCGCACGTGCTGACGTTCGACTATCTCGGCGCCCTGTTCGCGTCGGTGCTGTTTCCGCTGGTCCTCGTGCCGAAGCTGGGATTGATCCGCTCGGCGTTGTTCTTCGGCATCGTCAACGCCGGGGTCGCGCTGTGGAGCACGCGGCTCTTCGCCGAGCAGATTGTCAGGCCGCGGCGTCTTCAGGCCGCGTGTGTCGCCGCGATCGTGGTGCTGTCCGCGGCGTTTGCAGGCGGCTCGCGGATCAACGCGTTCGCCGAGGACAACATCTACGCCGACGACATCATCCTCTCCCGCGATACGCCGTATCAGCACATCGTCCTGACCCGGTGGAAGGACGATGTGCGGCTGTTCCTGAACTCGCATCTGCAGTTCAGCTCGCGCGACGAGTATCGCTATCACGAAGCGCTCGTGCACCCGGGATTGGCGTCCGTGCCAGCGCCGCGCCGGGTGCTGGTGCTCGGGGGCGGCGACGGACTCGCCGTCCGCGAGATTCTCAAGTACTCCGAGATCGAGCGCATCGTGCTCGTGGATCTCGACCCCGAGATGACGCGGCTGTTCTCGGCCAACCCGCTCCTCACTCGGTTGAACGATCGCTCGCTGCTCTCGGCCAAGGTGCAGGTCATCAACGCCGACGCGTTCCTCTGGGTCGACTCGGCTCCCGATGTCTTCGACTTCATCGTCGTCGATCTTCCCGACCCGACGAACTACTCACTGGGCAAGCTGTACACCACCGTCTTCTTCGCGCGCGCTGGGGCACCATCTCCGCGAGCGCGGGGCGTTCGTCGTGCAGAGCACGTCGCCGATGTTCGCGCGCAAGTCCGTTCTGGTGCATCGACGAAACCATCAAGCAGGCAGGCTATCGGACGTTTCCGTACCATGCCTATGTGCCGTCGTTTGGCGAGTGGGGGTTCGTCATGGCCAGCGGCGTCGGCTACACTCCGCCAACGACCTTGCCGAATGGACTGCGATTCCTGGCGGCCGCCACACTGCCGAATCTTTTCGAGTTCCCGTCGGACATGGCACGCGTCTCGATGCCCGCCAACCATCTGAACGATCAGGTGCTGGTGCGCACGCTCGAGTCGGAATGGCGCGAAATCAGCCGCTGACGCCGACACGCCGCGAGTTCTGCGTCGCGTCCGCCGCGGCGCTCGTCGGCCTGTCGATCAAGGGCGATCGCCCGCTCGCCGGCGGATTCGTCAACGACGACATGCCGATCGGCCACGCACTCCGCGGACGCGCCGCCGTCGGCGCCGCAGCGACGACGGTTCGGATACCCATCGTCATCGTCGGCGGCGGCATGGCCGGACTGTCTGCCGCGTGGCGTTTGCAGAAACGCGGATTCGATCGGTTCGTGCTGCTGGAAATGAGCGGGCAGCGCGGGCGGCAACTCGCGCTCCGGCCAGAACCAGACGACGGGCGTATCCGTGGGGTGCGCACTACGTGCCGATCCCGGACGAGCGCGCGACGTATGTGCGCGAGCTCTTCGCGGAGCTGGGCGTGCTGAAGCCGGATGGCACCTGGGACGAGCGCCATCTGTGCATGGATCAGCAGGAGCGGTTGTTCATCCACGGGCGATGGCAGGAAGGCATCGAGCCGGCGGTCGGGCTGACGGCTGCCGACCGCGAACAGTTCCGCCGGTTCGGCGAGCGTGACCGCGGCGCTGCGGGCGTCCCGGCGCTTCACCGTGCCGCTCGACAACGGCCTGTCCAACGAGGACGAATCGCTCGATCGCCTGTCGTTTGCCGCCTGGCTCGCGGAGCACGGTTTTGATTCGAAGCCGCTGCTCTGGGTATCGCGAACTACGCGTGCCGCGACGACTACGGCGCTCTGGCGAGCTGACGTGTCGGCGTGGGCGGGCCTCCACTATTTTTCGTCACGCGACAACGACGAGAAAGGCCCGCTGACCTGGCCGGAGGGCAACGGCTGGATCGTCAAGCGGTTGCTCGAGCGCGTCGGGCGATTCGTCCGCCCTGGACAGCCGGTGCGTGCGATACGGCGCGAGAAGTCCGCGTTCCGCGTTCGCGCCGGGGAAACCGACTATGTCTGCGACGCGCGTGATTTTCGCCGCGCCGACATTCCTGGCGCCGTACATCATCGAGGGCCCGCCGCCGCTCAGCGGCTGTGAGTATTCGCCCTGGATGACCGCGAACCTCACCCTCGAGACGATTCCCGATCTCGATCGCGGCGAGCCGGCCTGGGACAACGTCATCATGAGCTCGCCGGCGCTCGGCTACGTCGATGCGATGCATCAGTCGTTGCGCTCGGTTGCCGGCAAAACCGTGTGGACGTTCTATTGGGCGCTCGCCGAGATGGAGCCGTCGGCCGGCCGTTCATTCCTCGTCGCGAAGGACTGGGCCTACTGGAAGGAAGCCATCCTGACCGACCTGGAGCGCGTGCACCCGCGCATACGCGCGTGTGTGTCGCGTCTGGACGTGATGCGGATCGGCCACGCGATGGTGCGTCCGACGGTTGGCGCGGTGTTTTCGGCGCAACGTCAGGCGCTGAAGCGGTCACGCGATCGCCTCGTCTTCGCCCACTCGGACGTGAGCGGCCTGTCGCTCTTCGAGGAAGCGCAATTCCGCGGCGTCACCGCCGCCGATCGCGTGCTGCGGCGGCTCGCGTAGTCGCGCGTCGGTTCACGGCACGGGCAGGAACTCGTTCGTATAGGTCTGTGCGAGATCGATGGTTGCGTTGCGCACGCTCTCGATGGACGTCGACAGCACACGCTGGACGACCTCGGCCGTCCCGGCGGCCATCCGTCCATCTGGCGAGAACATGGGCACGAACGCGCGCATGGCCGCCAGATCCGTGTCGCGGTCGGTTCGATACGCAGCGGGGAGCTGCTCCAGAATCTCTTCCGGTTCGTGCGATTGAATGAACTGCAGGCTGCCGACGATGGCCCGGGCGACACGCCTTGCGGTGTCGGCGTTGTCGTGCAACCACTCGGCGGTGGCCAGCAGCGCGGCCCCCGGATACTGATCGACGCCGAGCGACTGGCGAACGCCCCGCGGCGAAAACGTTTCTGGCGAGGACCACGAGATGCGGAGCGCGCCGCTGCAGCGCGATCATGGCGCTGCCGACAACAGCGGCGTCGACCTTTCCGCCTCGAGGGCCACGACGGCCGTGGCCGGCGCACCGATGCCAACCACGCCGACGTCGCCGCCGCTCATGCCGTGCTGCGACAGGATGTGGTTCAAATAGAAGTGCGTGGGAGAACCAGGCGTCCCGACACCGACCTTCAAGCCTTTCAGGTCCTCGACCCTGGTGATGGGGCGGCTCGGCCTTCGGCGACACCACCAGCGCCATCCCGGGATATCGAAGCATGATCAGGAATGAAGCGGAGCGGCTTCCCGGCGGCGGTGATTTCGATGGCGTGCTCGTAGAAACCGGCCGCGATATCCGCGCTGCCGCCCATGATCGACTGGATCGCTTGCGCGCCGCCCGACAACTCGGCCACGGTGACGCTGAGCCCTTCCTGCTTGAAATACCCCAACGGCTCGGCGAGGTAGACCGGCAGATAGGTGAACGGCGAACGCGCCACCGCGAGCCGGACCGGCGTCGCGCCGGCTGGTCGATGCCCGCAGCCGAACAATGGACAGGCGAGGAGCGCGCACGCCGCCAGCGACATCATTCTCATCGACGGTGAATTGTAGCTGTGACCAGCGGGACCGACGCCAGGGGCAGCGCTCCAGCGTCGCGGCTGGCGCGAGGCGCGGCGACAACTCGCGACACATCGAACGCGTCGCCCGGCGATAATGCCAGCCGGATTGCCGGTCGTTTGGGGATGAACAGGAGGATCGAGTATGCGAGCGTTGCTCTTCAGCGTGTTGGTCTCGCTGGCGATCGTGTCGACGGCGGCCGCGGACGGCCTCAGGTGCGACATGACGCAATGCTAGGAGAGCGCCGGCCTCACGGCCGTCCGTTGAGCCAGGACGTGCTCGACGTCACGTGGGCGGGCCAGGCGGAAGCCGACGTGCGGGCGCGGTACGCCATCGAGAATGGCCAGCCCGTGGTTCGTGACCTGTCGGTCCGGAAGCAAGGCGGCCAGTGGGCCACGCTCGGCCAGAATCTTTCACCGGAGTATCACGTGGTGAGCGGCCTGCGGCGGATGTCCAGCGATCACGTCGGTTCGCTGCCTGCCGCCGGCATCGCCATTGACACCGGAGGTGGTGGCGAAGAACCGCTGGTACGCGTTCCACGACGCGCCGCTCGAAATTCCCGGCCAGAGCGGCACCCAAATGCCGCCGCTGCCGCGCAAACCCGAAGAGATCCGCCGCGCCGACTCGACGTTCAAGGCACACGGGCTGCAGCGTGAAGAGCCGACGGCGGACGCCTCGAGGTGAATTTCCCGGGTCTCTCGATGGGGATTTTCGCCGGCAGTCTGCAGTTCACCGTCGTATCGCGGCACCAACTTGATTCGGATGGACGCGCTGGCGAAGACCGAAGAGCCGTTCGTCGCGCTACAAGTTCGACGCCGGCCTCAAAGGGCTTTTCGACCGACGTGCTGTCGCGCGTCATCTGGCGCGACACCTCTGACGAGCGCGCAGCAATACCAGTTCGGCGGCGTCAAGAACGACACGCATCGTGCCGCTCAAGGCCAGGAACCGCGTGCTGGTTGCCGAAGGCAAAGGCGGGATCGCTGGCGACGTTCCCGCCGCCGCACAAATTCTTCTGGGCGCGCGAGATCCACAAGAACCTCGGGCTACGTCTGGTATCGCAAGGACGCCGACAAGCAGTTCGGCATGGGCGTTCGACAGGCGGAGCACGAAGAGTCAACGAAGACGAGGAGAGATCGACGATTTCGCGCTCTACAACGCGCCGCCGGGCACCTGGCAGCACATGGGGATGTATTTCTACGTGAGCCCTGACGCCGGCGAAGTCGACGCGGCAGTCGGTGCTGGCGTTCACGCACGGCGACACGCTACGCGCCGCTGGCCGGGCTACAAGACGTTCACGCAACCACTGGCATCTTCGGTTCACCGAACGCGTGCGGGCAACCGGGTCGCTCGACACGCCGCTCCCGGATCTGGCCGCCATGAAGGCGCTCGGCCTCAACATCGTCGGGCTGAGCGATTTTCACGGCGACATGCACGGCAACGATCCCGGCGCGCTGCGGTTCAAGGATCGAGAAGGACTACGCCGAGGCCGTCACGCCGGGCGTCCGACAAGGATTTCCTGGTGCTGCCGTGGGAAGAGCCGAGCATGTATGCTCGGCGGGCACTACAACGTCGCTGTTTCCAAGCCGGTGTACTTCACGAGAGTGCGCAAGGAAGGGCAGCCGTTCAGCGAGCAGCGATCCGGTCTACGGCAAGGTCTACCACCTGGGCAGCTCGGAAGACCTGCAGAAGCTGCTCGAGGCCGAGAACGGGTACTGCACACCTCGCACCCGCGGACCAAGAGCTCGGGCGGGCAACCTGACGTGCACTGGGACAAGCCGTTCGCGAAGAGCGATCACCTTCCTGGGGCTCGACTTCACTCAGGCGATGGGGACGGATCTGTCCGAGAAGCGGATGACCGAATACCGGAGCTTCGACGCGTCGGACACGATGAACAACCTGCAACGCGAACTCGGGGTCTGAAGCCGAAGTATCTGCTGCCGGACATCGACACGTACGTGCAGGGACCGGAAGACAATCTGTATTCCGGATACCAGACCGCGTACCTGAAGCTCGATCAGGGTTCCGGGCCCGGACGAGGACTGGAGTCCGGTCTTGCGCGCCATGCGCGACGGGAACTTCTTCGTCACGACCGGGGAGATTCTGATCCCCAAGTTTGCGGTCGAGGGATCCGGGAGCAAGCGGACACTGACAGCGGACGTGAGTTGGACGTTTCCGCTCGAGTTCGTCGAAGTGGTCGTGGGGTGACGGCAAGAAGATCGACCGCCAGATCATTCCGGCCACGGACCTGCCGGCATTCGGCAGCAAGCATTTTTCCATTCCGTTCGACGCAACCGGGAAGTCGTGGGTGCGGCTTGCGGTATGGGACTCGGCCGGCAACCCCGGTTTTGTCAATGCCGTCTGGCTGAATGAGAAGCGAATCTCGACTTGATTGAGTGATCGCAGAGACGACGTGGCAGTGAACCTTCACGGCCATATGCCATCGTGTTGGCGGCCATCAGCCGGATGGCGTATGTGGCCTTCCATCTGGGTACCAATCACCGTTGTCGCGGTTGAAGGCGACTTATATCGAGCGATGCGTGCCGCAAGGTAGCCGCGGCGATCGCGTAGGGTCGATCGCTTCGAGCATAAGGGTGGACCAACGAAGGCATCAGCGAGCCTGGGCGGACGAAGCGATCGCCGTTCATGCCGTCGTGCTGGTGCGATCGGCATCGGGCCGGCCGTGGATGCAACACGCGCGTCGCGCCGCCTGCTCGTGCTTGTGGTTGGCGTCAGCGTTCTCGGTGCGTGCTCGCGCCCCGAGCGGGAGGAATCGCCGTTCGCCGGCACATGGATCCTGAAGTATCAGCGACGCAATCTCCTCTCGCTGACCATCTCGGTGGACCGCCAGCGTGATCTCCGGGTTCGCACTCTCCGTCCCAGCGCACTTCGTTACGACCAGGGACGGCGATTTCAGCGCCATCAGCGCCGAGCACAAGCAGGGAATGGTTGTCGAGCCGACAATCGTCACGAACCGCCTTATGCCCGTCAGCGGAACTGGTGCCGACCGAGACAAGTTCTCCATGACCTGATTGACCCCGGATCACGCCAGGCTGGTGCTGGTCGATGTTCCGCTGCCGCCGATGTCGCTGGAGCGCGCCGGTCCCGGCGACCGCGACATCGCGGTGCGGCCAGAACAGCATTTCAGTGATTTGCGTCGCCGCCCCGTGCGGGCGATACTGAAGCGCATCGCGACGAGGATCAGGAAATCCGAACGCGATCGTCGCTGTCGCCGACCGAGGTCGATCGTCGACATCGTCCTGAGATCGATCGCATCCATGAACAGTACGGATGGCTTAGCTGGCGTCGGTCGCCGGCAAGGACGCCGCGCACATGTTCTGGTTGCTCGTCCAGCATCAGGATGCCGAACTCCAGCGGCGGCTGCTGCCGGAAATGGAGCGCGCGGTCAGTGAGCGGAAGCGTCGCGAGCCGACTACGCGCTTTGCATGATCGTATGGTCGCTGGGGCGCAAGCTGCAACGGTGGGGTTCGTGACGAAGTGCGTCGATGGTGCGCGGTCCTCGATCCGGTGGAAGACCCCGCGGGTCTCGACGAGATCGTCGTCGCGCGCCGTTCGCGTGAGTCGCGTCGAGCAATATCTGGGACTTATGATTTCTGGATATGTTCTGCTGACGCCAGGCGAATGTGGCGTCGACAGCGCGGGCGCGCGTAGCTTCCGTCGTATTCCAATCAATACGCGCCTGCTCTGCCCGAGCTCCACTTCGATATTCGCATTCAGATCGGACCCGCCTAGCGAGGCGGGTGGTTGTCAAGCCCCGGCGTTTGTTCGTAGTCAAGACATACCTCTATCGAGGCCGTCGGAGTGGGTCCTTCATAAGCCAAGGGCCCACGTGAGGCGGCCGAGCCTGGTTGCCGCGTCGTCACGTGCGTGAGGTCTCAGCGCGCGTCCGTTTCGCTGGCGGCTTCCGGGCGTGGAAGCGGTGGCTCCCACGCTGCTCCTATCCGTGCCGGTGCGAGTCGCACCGACGACCAGAGACTTCGTTCGTGAAGCCTGGACGCGAGCCCCGCCTTCTAAACGTCGATCCACGCTGTCCGTGAACCCGCGAACCTACGGGGGCTCGCCCCAGCTCGCGCGCGCCTGGGGTCGACCGCGGTCGACTTACGCGACCGTCACTTTGAGCCGCGCTCCCTCAGGCACGATAGCTTGATCGACATAGCGCCACAGGGCGATCAGAAGTTTCCGCGCCAACGCGACGATCCCAATGCGCCGCTGCCGCGATCCGCCGGTGGCAAAGCGGCGCTGATACCACTGCGCCAGCGCACTGTCGGATTGCCACCGCAGCCAGCCCCACGCCAGTTGCACCATCATGCGCCGCACGTGCGCATTGCCCGCCCGCGTAATCCCGCGATCGCGCTGCGTCGCCCCGCTCTGATACAGCGCCGGCACCAACCCGGACGAGCGCGCCGAGCTGCTCGCCCATTTCGGATCTCGCGCCACCCAAAATCTCCGTCGCCAAGACCCAGGCGCCACCCGCCCCGATCGCCCGCACCTGTTGGAGCGCCTGCACCGCACGGCCGGTCGCGGTGGCGGGATCGATCCGGAGGCGGGCGCGCGCGGCTTTCACCGCCGCCACCTGTTCCTCAATGCCTTGCAACTGCGCCCAATCGTGCGCCAGGCGCTCGCACGCCCCCGGCGGGATTGCACTCCCATCCCAGACGCGCGTGGCCGCCACCTGCTCGAGAAAGTCGGCCGTGATCGCCAGCCGCACGCCGTGGGTGGCCAACACCGCTTTGAGCCGATTGATCACGCGCGTCCGATCCCCTGCAGCGTTTCCCACGTCCGGTGCAGCTGGCGCGCGTCTTCGTCCGCCACACTCGGGACCCGCAGCACCCGCCAACAGCGCCGATCGCCGGCCACATACCGCGCCAGCAGCGCCAATAATCCTCGCAGATCCACCGCATCCGTCTTCGTCCGCCGAGCCCGCCGATCGACTTCGATGCTCGCCGAATCCACCACGTAATTGGTGTCGCCGCGCCCCGTCAGATACCGGTGCAGCCAGAACCCATCCCGACCGGCTTCGTAGCAACTGATCACCCGCGCCTCCGCCGCCAGCCCAAACATCTGCTTGGCGTCGGCGATGGCCTGGGCCAGCGGCTCGAGCGCGCCTGCGGCGATCCGGCGCGTGCGCACCCGGTGCCCCATACCCGTCGTAAAGCCGACCTTCCACCAGCGTTGGCTCAGCTCGAACGCGACCAACAAGTCGCCGGTCGCTGCGCTAGACTCGTTTCCGCGGGTCGTGGTCTGCATCATCACGCCTCCTCGTTGAGTGAGATCTGCGTGGAGCGTAGCAACCATGCCCCGCACTTGTCGCGCCCTGCATAGTGTCTAACCAGATTACGCCAAGACTGAATTTGGGATCGCCACCCAGAGAGTGCGCGCGGTCGGCCTTTACAGGTCAATGACGACGTCGCGAATCGGTTGCGAGCAGCAAACGAGAAGGTTGCCGTCGGCGGGCTTGTCGAGTGGCTCCGGTTCGTAGACGACCGCCCCGAAACCAAACCGCTCTCACAGTTGTGACAAACACCGGTCCGGCACGACCAACGGACCGGGACGTCGCACGCCTCGGCCAGCTCCAAAATGCTCTGGTAGGCCGACGCCTTCCAGTGTGCGGCGATGCCGCTGCGCGCGAACGACACCAGCGGACCGGTGTTGGCGTCGTCCGCGGGCAGATGCGGAGCTCGCGTCGCTGCGCCGACGACGCCGGGAGTCATCGGCTCGCTGCCGTTGAAGATCTCGACGTGAATCCGCTCCGGCGCCACGCCCAAGGTTGCGAGCGCCTCTTTCATCTCTGCCATGAAGCGAGTCGGCCCGCAGAGGTAGACATCCGCCTCTCGCGGGACGCCGACCTCGTCGAAGACCGATCGCGACAGGTGACCGGTCGCGTCGAAATCCTCGCCCATCTTGTCGCGCGAGCCCGGCCTGCTGTAACAAACATAGCTGCGGCCGTGCGTGAAGCGCGAGCATGAGGCGGCGGACTTCGGCGGCAAATGGATGATGCTGCCGATCGCGAGCCCCGTGCAGCCACAAGACCTGCCGTGTCGAGCGGGCCGCCGCCAGCGCGTGCAGCATCGCCAGAACAGGCGTCGCCCCGATTCCCGCGCTGAGCAGCACCACCGGCCGCTCTCCGGACTGCAGAATGAAGCTTCCGCGCGGCGAGCTGACGTCGAGAGCATCGCCCACCCGGACATGCTCCCGCAGATAGGTTCCAGCCGACCCCGTCCGGCTCGATCTTCACGCTGATTCGATAGCGCTCCGTCGAGAGCGGGACCCGAGAGCGAGTAGCTGCGAAACAGTGGCGGCGCCGCCAGCGGTGCGCTGAAGACGCACGACCACGTACTGGCCCTGGCAGAGCCGTTCGCAGCGGCTGACCGTCGGCGCTCTGCATCGTCAGCGAGACGACGTCCGCGGACTCGTGATCGATCGCGGTCACTGAGCAATACGTAACTGAACGAAGTAATACC
>ERZ1370068.5883-contig-4887_pt1 | contig 57767 bp, 79 predicted proteins | sample MGYA00561227_ERZ1370068 | MGnify/ENA primary metagenome ERZ1370068 (study PRJEB38410, sample SAMEA6850437) | metagenome | study: Metagenomic assessment of the ecological functions of the soil: analysis of the soil microbiota associated with the... | reverse complement strand
GTAATACTTCGAATTCGGTTACGCATGTGCTGGCCCGGCCGAGCGCCATGAAGGCGCTCGCCTCCAGCCGAGGCGGTGTGTGTCGCGTTCACGAATCGCCGCTGCGGTAGCCCGCTCGGGGCTTGCGCGTGCAGGCGGGCCCACATCCAGCCTCGGGCGACCGCGTGAGAAGCGCGGCGATCTCATCATCGCCACGCGCGTCGTCGACGTTGCTCACCGTGCCCACGACCGATACATCGTGTTGTTCGACTTCAAGCAAGACGCGGGAGGACCGGACCCCGGCAGGGTCCGCCTTCTCGACGACCCTCGAGCTCGCCGCGCCCCAGTACGTGAACAATCGCGCGGTCTCCCAGCCGAGCGCAGGGGACTACGCCCGGCGCAGGGCGGCCAGGCTGTTCACCGCCGTCCTGAAGCTCGCCCCGGGGTTCGCCGCGGCGGAAGGAAACCTCGCGGCGTCTCACTCCGGCGAACTGCGGGGGGGTGACATCCCGGTGCGCTCTGACGCCTACCGGAGGGCTTTGGCGCTGGCGCCGCGTGATCCGTCGATCCTCGAGGCCTCGCGGCGCTCTATTCCAGGCTGGGCCGGCATCGCGAGGCGAAGCGGCGCTGATGCTCGCGGATCCTGCGCGTCGCGACGCCGTTCACGATCCTGGCCCGCGGCGATCTCGAGGCCGCGGACGGCCGCGTCGACGACGCGTTCCGGCCACTACCGCCGGGCGGCGCAGCGGCAGTGGTCCGAGGCCCCTGACGCCCATAGCCGGCGCGATCGCCCGCCCGGCGCGTGCCACCGGACGCGTCGACGAGGCACGCCGCGCAGAGCGCGGCCTCGGCCTCAAGCTCGATCCCGAGAATGCTGGCGGCGCGGGAGATCATCGAAGCGCTCCTCCTCCTGGGCGCCGGAGCGCGTCATAACAAGCCCCAGCTGCTGCCCCAAGAGCCCCTCAGCCGGAGCAGAGACGTTCTGGCGTGGTTGGTCTGCTGGAGCCAGACCACCGAGAACACAAACCTGCTGAAAGTCGGCCCCCGGGATCACTGGCGGCGTCCTTCCCCTTGACGGTGACGGTGACGCCGCCGTCCAGGAAGGCAGGTCAGAGGCGATGACATACCCCTTTCCGGACGTCGGCCGCTGGCGGCGCGAGGGTCGCCAGCCTTCCGGTCAGGGCGGCGCGATCGGGGCCGGCGTTCTCGTCCGAAACCGTCGGCAAGAAGCTTCCGTCAGTTTTTTCCTTGCCGACGCTCCGCGCGGGCATCACTACGATCTGCTTGGGCTGGCCGGGCGAAAGAACGAATGGCGGCGAGGTCCGACGATTTGGCCTCGAGGTAGAGCCTCCCCGCGACGTAGACGTTGACCGACAGGACCGTGGCCTCCTGCAACCCCCAGGCCGTTCAGCACCAGAGCCGCGGCCCGCGACCCGCGAAACCGGATCCGGGTGAGCCTCGACTTCCTCCGAGCCGACCGGCGGCCGCGGGGCGTGCGAGAACGAGCGCGAGCAGTGAGGGGGCGTGGCCGTCCTCATACGCCAGCCGGGCGGGGACGCGGCCTTGATAAGACGTCTCCGAGCCCGGTCCGCGCAGCGTTTTGAAATTCCTCGCGGAACATCCCGGCGAGCTTGCCGGCCTGCGCGTCGTGCGCTCGCGTCCGCCCAGGTGGCGCGCGCTTGGATTCGGGACGCCATCGGGCACCGCGCGGGGACCGCCGTGGGCACATCGCAGTCCGAAGACCGGGTCCACAGTGAGCGTCGCGTCGGCGATCGTCCCCGGCGAGCGCGGCGCGGATCATCGCGCGGGTATGCGGGATCGCCATGCGATGGCCGACGCCGTACGGTCCCGCCGTCCAGCCGGTGTTGATCGAGCCAGACGCTGGGACGCGTGGGCTCGGATCTTGTCGCCCAGCATCTTGCGCGTACGTCGGTGGGGCGCAGCGGAAGAACGGCTCGCCGAAGCAGGCCGAGAACGTCGCCTGAGGCTCCTTGACGCCGCGCTCGGTCCCGGCGACCTTGGCGGTGTAGCCGGAGAGGAAGTAGTACATCGCCTGCTCGGCGGTGAGCTGCGCGATCGGCGGCAGCACGCCGAAGGCGTCGGCGGTCAGGAAGACGATGGTTCTTCGGGTGGCCGCCGCGTCCGCTCGGCGACGATGTTCGGCGATCTGGTCGATCGGGTAGGCGGCGCGGGTGTTCTCGGTCATCGCGTCGCTGTCGAGATCGAGCGCTGCGTCGCCGCGATCCATCACGACGTTCTCGAGCACCGTGCCGAAGCGTGCGGGTCGTCGCGTAGATCTCGGGCTCGTGCCTCGGCGTTGAGCCGGATCACCTTGGCGTAGCAGCCGCCCTCGAAGTTGAAGACGCCGTCGTCGCTCCAGCCGTGCTCGTCGTCGCCGATGAGCGGCCGCTCGGGGTCGGCCGACAGCGTCGTCTTGCCGGTGCCCGACAGGCCGAAGAACAGCGCGACGTCGCCGTCCGCGCCGACGTTGGCGGAGCAGTGCATCGGGAACACGCCGCGCGTCGGGAGCAGGTAGTTGAGGACGGTGAAGATCGACTTCTTGATCTCGCCGGCGTACTTCGTCCCGCCGATCAGCACCGATCTTCTTGGTGAAGTTGAGGACGACGAACGCCTCGGAGCGCGTCCCGTCGCGCGTCCGGGTCGGCGACGAACGACGGGGCGTGAAGGATGTGGAACTCGGGCTTGTGCGCGGCCAGCGCTCCGCCCCGTCGACGCGCAGGAAGAGATTGCGCGCGAACAGCGCGTGCCACGGGCTCTCGGTGACGAGGCGGATCGGAAGCGTCTGGCGCGGATCGGCGCCGCCGCGCATGATCCTGAATCCAAAGCTCGCGCGCCGCCAGGTGCGCGCGCGCATCGCGGTCGAAGAGCGCGTCGAAGCCCGACGCCGTCGAACGGCTGGTTGACCGTGCCCCAGGCCACGAGCTGGCCTCGGTTGTCTGAGTCCCTGACGACGAACTTGTCCTTGGGCGAGCGGCCGGTGTACGGCGTCGTGTCGACGACGAGCGCGCCGCCGGCTCCGATCCGTCCGGTGCCGCGTCGGATCGTCTCTTCGTAGAGTGCCGGGGCCAGGTCGTTGCGGTGAAGTCGCCGGGGCCCGGTCGAGGCCCATGTCCTGCAGGGAATCGGGGGCGGCGGTCGTGCTCGACATGTCCGTCCTTTCGATGGTCGCCCGGGCTTAAGAGCGCTCGTGGCGCGCTCCGACGCCGCGTGCGGCGCCAGGATAGCGCGGCCTGCCCAGCGCATGTCGACCGCGACCCCGCGGCTCCTCGGCGGGGTTGGCGCTGACCCGGCCGACGCGGAAGCGTACGGTCCACGGCCCATGGAGCGCGCTCTGGATCGACTCGACCGAGGCCCTGAGGGACTGGGTCGCGGGCTCAGGCGGTGGACCGCTCGCGGTCGACACCGAGGCCGACTCGTTCCATCACTATCGCGAGAAAGTCTGCCTCGTCCAACTGTCCGCCGGCGGCCGTCACGCGCTCGTGGACCCGCTCGCCTCGACTCGACCTCGCCGCCCTCAACGCGCCGTTCGCCGACCCGCGCGATCCGGAAGATCCTCCACGGCGCCGACTACGACATCCGGCTGCTCTCGCGCGATTTCGGCCTCGCCGTGTGCCGGCGCTCTGCGACACGATGATCGCGGCGCGCCTCCTCGGCGAGCCGGCGCTCGGCCTGGCGGCGCTGCTCGAGAAGCACCTCGGCGTGACGCTCGACAAGGCGCACCAGCGGGCCGACTGGTCGAAGCGGCCGCTGCCGGAAGCGCATGCGCGCCTACGCGGTCGACGACACGCGGCACCTCGAGGCGCTCGGCGTCGATGCCTCGGAGAGCCGGCTCGTCGATCTAGGCCGGCTCGACGTGGGCGCGCGAGGAGTGCGCGCCGCTCGAAGCGCGTGCGCTGGCGCGACCGGCGCGACGACCGACCCCGAGCCGTTCCGGCGCACGAAGGGCGCGCGCGCGCTCGATCGGGCGGGGCTCGCCGTGCTGCGCGAGCTGTGGAGCTGGCGCGACGCGACTGGCGCGCAGGCGGGATCAAGCCGCTCTTTCGGGTGCTCCGCGACGAGACGCTTCTGGCGCTCGCCAAGGCGCCGCCCGCCGCGATCGGCGACCTGGCGCGCGTCTCGGGCTTCCGGACTTCGTCCTGCGATCGCCGTCGGCGAACGACCTGATCGACGCCGCGCGCCGCGGCGTCGTCCTGCCCCGAGGCCGATCGGCCGGAGCATCCGCGTCGCAGTGAGGAGCGGCTGTCGCCCGCGGTCGAAGCGCGCATCGCGCCTCATCCGGCAGCGGCGCGGACGAGCTCGCGCGCGATGCTCGAGCTGGATCCGACGCGTGCTCGCGAGCCGCGGCGATCGTCGAGGAGATGGCGAAGCGCTGGGAAGCGGGGGAAGACCCCTGGGAGTCGCGGAGCTGCGGCGCTGGCAGGCGGGGCTGCTACGGCCCGCGCTCGTCTGACGGCGCGCGGTCCGGGAGGAGCGTCGAGCAGATCGGCGAGCGTCGATCACCGGGCGCCCGGTGCGAAGCAGCTCCTCGCCGGGGCGACGAGCCGCCGCAGACGAGGACGACCGGCACGCCCGCGCGCGCCCGCAGTCCGCGTCGAGCGGCATGTCGCCGACGTAGAGCGCCTCGTCGTTCGCGACGCCCATCGCGCGGAGGCAGGCGAGGATCATCGCCGGGTCGGCTTGAGCCGCGCCCGCGGTCTCGGGTCCTTCGATGGCGTCGAACTGCCCGCGCACGCCGAGCCGCTCGAGGATTCCGGATCGAGTAGATCGCGGGCTTGTTGCTCGCGACGCTCAAGCGGAAGCCCGCTCGCTTGAGCGCGGCGAGCGTCGGCGGCGAGCTCGGGAACGGAGCGCGTCTGGTCGACTCCGACCCGGTCGTAAACCGAGCGAAAAACCGCCGCGCCCTCCGACGGCGCGCGTCCGGCCGAGGACGTCTTCCATCAGGTGCGCCAGGCCCAGGCCCACGCGCCCGCGGACGTCGGCGGTCGTCATGCGCGGGGAGTCCGAACGCGGCGCGAGCGGCGTTGACCGCGGAGGCGATTCCCTCGTAGCCGTCGACGAGCGTCCCGTCGAGATCGAAAACGACCCCTCGCACGCGCGCCGTGCCGATCTCGCGGCACTGCGGCCAACGGTTCCTCTAGTCGCCGGCGGCGAGGCGCCAGCGGACCCCGCGAAGCGCCTCGGCGTGTCGCTTCAGGTTGAACCGCCCCTGGTCGCAGCGCAGGCAGCCGTCGGAGGTGCGGAATCGCGTGCGGATCGCGCAGTCGTACGACGGATACCAGACGCGATAGCGGATGCAGAAGAAATCGTCGTCGACGGAGCGGCTGCCGGCGGGAGCGTCGTTTCCGGCGCGTCGTCGGCGTCGTCAGCGTCGTCAGGTGGGTCGAACGTCTGCATGGTCGTCGAGGTGCCTTTCCGTGCGCGCGAAGCGCGCCGAGTATACTACCCGCGCCGGAGACGCATTTCGTGCGGCCGTATCACGTCGGAATCGCAGGAGCCACGGGGCTCGTCGGACAGCGCCTCGTCGCGCGCGGTCGCGGAACATCCGTGGTTCCGGCTCGCGGCGGTCGGCGCTTCGGGCGCTCGTCAGCGCAGCGCGTACGGCGACGCCACGCGTTGGATGCTCCCGGAACCCGATCCCCGCCTCGGTCGCAGGCGCTGATCGGTCGGCGGATGCCGGGCTTCGGATTTCTCCGCGTGCGACCTCGTCCTGTCGGCGCTCGACGCGCCGGTGCGCCTCCGAGGTCGAGCCGGAGCTCGCGCGCGACAGGGCTCGCCGTCGTCAGCAACAGCTCCGCGTTGCGCATGGCCCCGGACGTCCCGCTCCTCGGTGCCCGAGGTCAACGGCCGACGCGGTCATTCGCGTCGCCGCGCGCGCCGGGCGGCGGGGGATTCGTCGTCACGAATCCGAACTGCTCGGTCGCCGGGCTGGCGCTGGCGCTGGCGCCGCTCGATCGCGCGTTCGGCGTCCGTCGCGTCGTGGTGACGACGCTGCAATCGGTCTCGGGCGCGGGGTTGCCGGCCCGCGCGCGATCGAGCTGCTCGACAACGTCGTTCCGTACATCCCCGGCGAGGAGGACAAGATCGAGGTCGAGCTCGGCAAGATCCTCGGGCGCGCGACCGCGGAGGGCTTCGTGCCCGCGCCGATCGCGGTCGCCGCGCACTGCCATCGCGTGCCCACGCTCGACGGGCACCTCGAGGCGGTCTCGGTCGAGCTGAGCCGGCCTGCGTCCCCGAGGAGGCGATCGCGGCGCTGACCGTCGTTCCGCGGGCGACGTCGACGGGCTCGAGGCTCCCGACGGCGCCGTCGCATGCCGATCGTGGTGCGCCGCGAGCCGGACCGACCGCAGACGCAGGCTCGACCGCGACTGCGGAGGCGGGATGAGCGTCGTCGTGGGGCGCGTGCGCGCCGTGTCCGGTGCTGACGCTGCGGCTTCGTCGCTGCTCTCTCACAACATGGTGCGCGGCGCGGCGGGCGGCGCGATGTTGAACGCCGAGCTGCTGGCGGCGCGCGAGCTGCTGCCGCGGAGGTCGCGCGGGTGATCGTCATGAAGTTCGGCGGCACCTCGGTGGCCGACGCCGACGCGCATCGAGCCGCCGCCGAGATCGTCAGGGGGCGCCTGCCGCGACGCCCGGTCGTCGTCGTGTCCGCGCTGGCGGGCGTGACCGACCTGCTCGTCCGCGCGGTCGCCTGCGCGCGCAGGACGGCGAGCGCGACGCGCTGGAGCCGATTCTCGCCGACCTCGAGCCGCCGCCACCGGTGGGCGGTTTCCGGCTGCGTCGAGGACGCCAGCCGGCGCCACGACCTCGGGCTCGAAGTCGACGCGCTGTTCGAGGACCTGCGCCAGCTCTTGCGGTCGGTGCGCATCCTGGGCGAGGGCACGCCGCGCTCGTCGGACGCGCTCCTGGCGTTCGGCGAGATCCTCGTCATCGCGAATCGTCGCGGCGGCGTTCGCGGATCGCGGGACTCCCGTCGCGGCTCGTCGACGCCCGCGAGGTGATGATCACCGACGAGCGCGTTCGGCCGCGCGAGCCCGCAGCTGGACGAGGTGGCCGTCGCGCGGCGCGACGCCTGCTGGCGCCGCGGTCGCTGCGCGGCGAGGTCCCGATCGTCGGCGGGTTCTTCGGCGCGACGTCGGACGGGCGCACGACGACGCTCGGTCGGGGCGGCTCGGACACGTCGGCCGCCGTGATCGGCGCGGCGCTCGGCGCCTCGGAGATCGAGATCTGGACCGACGTCGACGGCATCATGACCGGCCGACCCGCGGCGCGTGCCGACGGCGACGCGGCGGGCGTCGGTGTCGTTCGCCGAGGCCGCCGAGCTGGCGTACTACGGCGCCAAGGTGCTGCACCCCGCGTCGATCGCGCCGGCCGTCCGGTGCCGCATCCCTGTTCGCGTGCTCAACGCGCTGCGCCCCGAAGGGGAGGGCACCGTGATCCTGGGCGAGGTCGGCGGCGGTGCGCGCCGCTGGCTTCGGTCGGCGAGCCGGGGCGGCGTGACGGCCGTTCGCGTGTCGCTCCCGCACGCTGCGCGTGGACCCCGGCTTCCTGCCGCGCGTGCTCGCCGCCGTCGACGACGAGGCGCTGGTCCCCGATCTCGTCGTGTCCTCCGAGGTCGCCGTCACCCTCGTGCTCCCCGCGCGCGTGCGTCAGACGCGCTCTGGCGAGCGCGTCTGGCGGCGTTCGCCGAGATCTGGAGCTGCGCGAGCAGCGCGGGCATCGTGTGCGTGGTCGGGCACGGACTGGCGCAAGACGGGCACGACCCGAGGCCGCGTGCTGGCGGCGCTCGCCGCGTGGGATCCGGAGCTCGTCGCGCTGGGCGGGTCCGCGACGAGCGTCGCGGCGCTGGTCCCGGAAGCCCGACTCGACGCGTGCGTCAGGGCGCTCCACCGCGAGTTCTTCGAGGTCTACGGCGGCATGAAGTACGCGCTCGTCGGCTACGGCAAGATGGGGCGCGCGATCGAAGCGGCGGCTGCCGCACGCGGTCACTCGGTGGGCGCGATCGTCGACCGCCAGGGCGCGGCCGGGGCATCGTCCGCACGCTCGCCGAGGCGTCGTGGCGCGGCGTGACGGTCGCCTTCGAGTTCACCGAGCCGGCGCACGGCGAAGGACCACGTCATCGCGCTCTTGCAGCGCGGCATCGCGGTCGTTTGCGGAACGACCGGGCTGGGACGCCGATGACGCCGCGCTGCGCCGCGCGGCGAAGGCGTCCGCGGCGGGCGCCGTGATCGCGCCGAACTTCTCGGTCGGGATGAACCTCTTCTACGCCGCCGTCGCCGACGCTGCGCGGCGTTACCTCGCCGTCGGCGGCTACGATCCGTGGATCGCCGAGTGGCACCACCGCGCCAAGGCCGACGCGCCGAGCGGGACCGCGCGGCGCCTCGCCGGCGATCGTCGCCGCGCAGCGGCGCCGGGCGGCGCGGCCGTGCATCGAGGGCCTCACGGAAGACGCCGCCAGCTCCGGGGACGTTCACGTCGCGGCGGTGCGCGCGCGGGAGCCAGCCGGGGCGTCACCTCGTCGGGATTCGACGGGCCGGACGACGCGGTGACCCTCGAGCACGTCGCGCGCGGCCGCGAGGGTTCGCGCGCGGCGCCGTCCTCGCCGCCGAGTGGCTCCGTGGACGTCGCGGTCTCCACGGGTTCGAGGAGGTGCTGGACGACTTGATGCGCGGCCGCAAGCGGCGAGGAGCGCGGCGATGACAGAACGACAGCAGACGCCCGGTTCTTGCGCGGGGCGATGACCGCGATCGTGACGCCGTTTCGCGACGACGGCGCCGATCGACGCTCCCGCTTTCGAGCGGCTCGTCGCCTGGCAGATCGACTCACGGCATCGACGGCCTCGTGCCCTGCGGGACGACCGGCGAGGGGGCGACGCTCCGTCCCGAAGAGCACGCGCTGGTCGATCGAAACCGCCGTCGCATCGCGCGCGGGCGCGTGCCCGTCATCGCCGGGTGCGGAACCAACGACACGCGGACGACGATCGTCGGCGCGGAGCGGGCGGCCAAGGCCGGAGCGGACGCGCCTGCTCGTCGTCACGCCGTACTACAACAAGCCGAACCGCTCGGGCATGCTCGCGCACTTCGCGGCGATCGCCGCGGCGGTCGATCTCCCGATCGTGGCGTACAACGTGCCCGGCCGCACGGGGCAGAACCTGGGCGTCGAGCAAACCCTCGGCTCTGGCGGAGATCGCGGGCGTCGTCGGCGTCAAGGAGGCCGCGGGGAATCTCGAGCAGCTCGCAGCCGATCGTCGAAGGACGACCCTGCGGGCTTCGCCGTCCTCACCGGCGACGACACGCTGGCCCTGCGCGGCGGTGTCTCTCGGTGCGGACGGCGTGATCTCGGTCGTGTCGAACGAAGCCCCGGGTCTCATGTCGAGATGATGCAGCGGCGTCAGGCGGCGATTTCGCGCGCGCACGGGCGATCCACTATCGCCTCCGGCGGCTGATGCACGCCAACTTCGTGGAGTCGAACCCCGTCCCGGTGAAGGTGGCCTTGGCGCTCTGTCGCGCTGCGGCGAGATCGGTGCGTCGCCGCTCGGTCCCGCCGAAGCCGACACGCGACGATTGATCGCCGACGCCCTGCGGCACGCGGGCCTCCTCGAGGAGCCGCGTGACGCACGACGAGCTGCAGCGAGGTGATCGAGCGCGCCTCGCGGCGTGAGGCCGAGCCCGACCGCGACGACGTCCCGCGCGGCCGTCGGCTCGCTCCTCGACGCATTGGAAGCCGGGACGGTTCGCGCGGCGGAGCCGACTCCCAGGGCTGGGTCGTCAACGGCTGGGTGAAACGGGGACTCGCTTCTGGCGTTCCGTTGTGGCGGAAACGTCAGCATCGACGCGCCGCCGTTCCACTTCCGGGATCGGGACACCCTGCCGACGCAGGACCCGCCGCGCGAGGCGGGAGGAACGTTCGCGATCGTGCCGGGCGGATCCACCGTGCGCCGCGGCGCCTCATCTCGGCGAGGGCGTCGTCGTCATGCCGCCGGCATTCGTCAACGTCGGTGCCTACGTCGGCGTGGGCACGATGATCGATTCCCACGCGCTCGTCGGATCGTGTGCGCAGATCGGCGCTCGCGTCCACCTCTCGGCGGCCGTCCAGGTCGGGGGAGTGCTCGAGCCGGTGGGCGCGATGCCCGTCATCGTCGAAGACGACGCGTTCGTCGGCGGCGGGTGCGGCCTGTACGAGGGAACGCGCGTCGGCGCGGGCGCGGTCGCTGGCTCCCGGCGTCGTTCTGACGCGGGCGGTCGGCCTCCACGACGTCGGTGCACGAGCGCACGATCGTCGCTCCGCCTCCGGCGTCGCTCGCGATCCCCGAACGCGCCGTCGTGGTTCCCGGCAGCCGTCCGGCCGGCGCGCCTGGCGCGCGATCGCGGCTTGAGCCTCTACGCCCCGGTGATCGTCAAGTACCGCGACGCGGGAACGGATGCCTCCGCCGGCGCTCGAGGAGGCGCTGCGATGAGCTTTCGCGTCGCGCGCCGCATGGACGGCGTCGAGCGCACGCTGATCCGGCGGATTTTCGATGCGGCACCTCCGGGCTCGATCAACTTGGGCCTCGGCCAGCCTGACCTGCCCACGCCCTCGCGGATCAGTCTCGCCGGCATCGACGGCATCGTCAGCGGCAAGACGGGCTATACGGGACGGCGGGCGATCCCGCGGTCAGGGCCGCGGTCGCCGCGCGCTATCCCGGATTCGCGACAGGGGCGGGAAGCGTCGTCGTCACGATCGGCTCTCAGGAGGCCGTGTTCGTCGCGGTGATGACGCTCGTCGACGCCGGCGACGAGGTGATGGTCCCCGACCCGGGCTACCCTGCTTACCCCGGTCGTCGCGCGCCTCTTGGGCGCGACCCCGTGACCTATCCGCTGCGGCCGGAGCGCGCTTTTCGGATCGACCCGGCCGACATCGTCTCCCGCCTCACGTCGCGCACACGGCTGGTCATCCTCTGCTCGCCGTCGAATCCGACGGGGGCCATGGACCTCCACGCGGATCTCGACGTACTGGCGCCGGAGCCTCGCCGATCGCGGCGTCTGGTGGCTCTCGGACGAGATCTACGCGGGGTTCGCCTACGACCGCGAAGCGCCCTCGATCTCGCGCATGCGCGGAGCAGCTGGCGTCGTCGTCTCGGGCCTCTCGAAGGATCTCGAGCATGACGGGATGGCGGATCGGCTGGGTCGTGGGGCCGGAGGCGATCGTGTCGCGGATGGTCGCCGCCCACCAGTACCTGCGTCACCTGCGCTTCGAGCGTCTCGCAGGCCGCGGCTTTGGTCGCGCTCGGCCGCGAAGCCGACGCCGACCGCGCCGCCTATCTCGAGATCTTCCGTCACCGCCGTGCGCTGATGGCCGAGGAGCTCAACCGGATCCCGCGATTGCCGGTGACGATGCCCGACGGCGCCTTCTATTTTTCCTCGACGTCCGGACGTTCGGAAGCTCCCTCGAGATCGCCGAGCGGCTGCTCCGGGAGCGGCGCGTCATCGTGATCCCGGGCGAGGCGTTCGGCCCGGGAGGCGCCGGGTTCCTCCGCGTCTCGTACGCGGCCCGCGACGAGGACATCCGAACGGCGTTCGGGCGCTGGGCGAGGCGCTCGGCGCGTAGGCCGCTTCGGGTCGACTCAGTTTTCCGGGGCTGGCCGCCGCTTCCTTCGCATCGCGCGCGGCGATCGCTTTCTCGATTTTCACCGAGGCGACCGGATCTCCTGCGAGAGCGTCGGGTCGTCGTCACCGTGCTTTTCGAGGTACTCGTAGAGCGCTCCGAGATCGTACTCGTTCGCCACCGGCATGAGCACGCGGGCCGCGAGAAGGCGAGCGTCCCGGCTGGGCGCCTTCAACGCGTTCCTCAGCGGCAGTGCGGCCAGCCCGCCGATCTGAGACAGGGAGGACGCGGCCACGGGACGGAGCTCCGGCGGGCCTTCCATCATGACCTTCTCGAGGTAGAAGCGCGCCTGCTGGAAGCGCATCCTGCCGAGCGCCTCGATCACCTGGGGCGCCAGCGTCGGGTCGTCGATCGCGCTGTCGATCATCGGGGCCACCGACATGGGCGTGCGATCGTAGCTCAACGCATCGATCGCGAGCGCCTTGGCCTCATGGCTGCCGACCCAGAGGGCGTCGATGGCGGTGGCGATGTACACGGCTGCGGCCGGGCTGCTCGCCATGCGCTGCGCGCCGAGGGTGGTCGCCATGACCTCCACGGTGTAGTCGACCTTGACGGTGTTCATGGCCGTCCGCAGCGGGCCGAGCGCGTGATCTCCGAAATTGACGAGCTCACGCCGGGCGCGCGTGGCGACGGCTTCGTCGCGCTTGCCCGCCGGCCACGCGAGCCCGACGAGGTTGCGCGCCTGGCCCGGGATGTCGCCTCCGGCGGCGAGCGCCTTGACGATCACCTCGCGCGCGCGATCGTCTGCGGTGGCCGGGGACTTCTCGGTCGATCGAACGGGCGCCGACGAGGCGCTCGCAGAGCGCGAGCGCCGACCACGACGATGACGGGAGCTCTCACGGCGACCGCCGAGACTGTGAGTATACGGTCAGCGGGTCCACCCGCGCCGCAACCAGCCGATCAGTCCGCCGCCCTCGACGTCGGCCCAGCTTCCGTCCGCGTCACCTCCCAACGCGTGGAGGACCTTGTCGGCGACGCTCAAGAAAGATCCCGAGATCGTCGAAGCCGGATCCGCAACGACGACCGGCCGGCCGGCGTCGCCCCTCGCGGACCGAGGCGTGGAGCGGGATCTCTCCGAGAAACGGCGCGTCGAGGCGGGCCGCTCTCGCGCCGTCCGCCCCGTGCCCGAAAACGTCCGTCCGATTGCCGCATTGGGGGCAATGGAAGTAGCTCATGTTCTCGACGATGCCCAAGATCGGAACCCCGACCTTCCGGAACATGGCGACCCCTTGATCGCGTCGGCGAGCGCGACGTCTTGGGGCGTGGTGACGATGACCGCGCCCGACAGGCGGACCTTCTGGGAGAGCGTCAACTGGGCGTCGCCCGTGCCCGGGGGCATGTCGACGACCAGCACGTCGAGCTCTCCCCAGGCGACGTCTCGCAGGAGCTGCTCGATCGCCTTCATCACCATCGGTCCGCGCCAGATCACGGCGGCGTCCCGGTCGACGAGGAAGCCCAAGCGACATGAAGCGAACGCCCCAGCGTTCGAACGGCCTGATCGACCGGCCGCCGGCGTCGATCTCCGGCCGCTCGTCGGTGCCCATCATGATCGGAATCGACGGCCCGTAGATGTCGGCGTCCAGGAGCCCGACGCGTGCCCTCTTTGAGCGAGGCCCACCGCGAGGTTGACGGCGACCGTCGACTTGCCGACGCCACCCTTTCCCGAGGCGATCGCGATCGTGTGAATCACTCCCGGAAGCAGCGCGGCATCGAGCGCTCCGGGCGCGGATCCCGGTCGGGCCGGTCGAGGCGCCGTCTCGGCGTCGAAGCGGATGGCGACGGAGGTCACCCCTGGGAGGGCCGCGACCGCCGCCCGTGCCTCGCGCTCGATCGTGCCCGCGACCGCCTTGTTCCCGGGCCCGAGCTCGATCCGGAAGGCCACGGCCCCGCTGTCGATGGTGAGGTCTTTGACGACGCCGAACGTGACGATGTCCCGGGTAAACCCGGGGTATCTCACACCCGACAACGCCTGGATGACTTCCGCCTCGGTGACAGGCATACGATGACCGTTCGATCCGACCCTAGAACCGCCAGGAGATTCCCAAGCCATAGCCCTCGTAGCCGGCGTTGAGCGTCGTTCTCTGTATCGTACCGTCTGGCCTCGGCACCACGTATTCGCCGGCATTCTGGTAGTACAGGGTGCGCAGTATCAGGAACAGCTTGAGGCCCCGCCAGACCGTCCCTTCGACGCCGACGTAAGCGTCGTAGGTCACGCCGATCTGGTCGATCGCGTTCTGCCTGGCCGCAACGACGACGATCTGCTGATTGACGTCCCCGATGTGATTAGGGTTGTCGGGGAGGGTGGTGGGGGGTACCCACCGAGAGGATGGCGAAGAGTTCTTCCTTCGTCAACGGGACATCGACGTTGGGGGCCAGGAAGTAGTAGGAGCTCTGCGAGCTATACGAGCTCTCGGTCGCGCCGCGAATCAGGCCGATCGAGAGGCCCGACGTGATCGCAAATCGCGGGTGAAGGGGGAACTCCACATCGAAGGCCGCGCCGATGCCGTGCCCGAAGAAGCTCGATCGCTGGCTGACGAAATCGGGTATCGGTTGAAGGCGGAACGGGTCGGTGTCGGGCACGCTCGGTGGGATGAGGGGCGGCAGGTTGGGAACGAGGGCGAAATAGGTGATCCGGACGTCGCGATCGTGACTCAGCTGCCGATAGCCCGCTTTGATCGTCCCGCGCGCATGCTTGTTATCGAACGCTCGTCTTCGAAAACTCGAGCCGGAACTCGCGCGTCTTGCGCGTGATGTTGGATTCGACGCCGTCCGCGAGCCCGTCGTCGAAGGCGCCGCGCGCGAACGGAAACGCGCGCGACTCGAAGAAGTTGAACACTCCCGGCGTGAAATTCTGCACGATATCGGCCTGGTACATCGAATCGAAACGACCGACGATCGCTCCGGCGTCCTTCGGGAGATGGTAGGTCACCTCGGCGGATTCCCGGATGCGAGAGCTGCCCCCGCCATCAACGGCGTCACCGTGCCGCCCTCAGACGTCCACGCGACCTCTTCGTCGGCGCTGATCAGCCCTGGTTCCCACGCGGTGACGCTCAGCGTCCATCCGCCCCAGCGATGGAGCGGCGGATCCATGCTCTTCGAGCCTCGGCGGTTTCGACGGCCGCGGGGGCGCGGGGCCGTCTCGGTCGGCGGCGGTGGTGGCGGAGGCTCGGCGGGGACGGGCTCTTCCTGTGCCGCCAGCGGGAGCGCCAGCGCCATTCCGCACAGAAGGGCGACCGACCATTTCGTTGCTTTCATGCTCACCTTCCTGAAGGGGTCCGCCAAGACCGCGTGCGGCGCACGGGCAGCGTGTCCGCTCTACTGCACCGTGAATGAGAACGACAAGCTGGACCCGTCGGCGATCGAGGATAGCTTGGTCCCCGAGGGTTGACCGAAATGCCGCCGACGGTGAGTACGCCGTTGATCTGGATGTTCGGATTGGGGCTCGGAGGGATGAAATCGGGTGCGTCGGCGAAGAGTTGTTTGCGTGCGCGGACGATCACCGTGTCGCCGGAATTGACCTCGAAGTCAAATGAGGGCGAAGCGGTCAGGATATTGGGGTCGCCGAGAACGAAGAAGTTCGTCTCCAGCCAGAGGGGACTTCCGCGCGAGACCTTCTTACCATTCAGGAACTGCACCGTGCCGTACCCCGGCCTTCCTCGGGCGGCTTGAAGTCCGGCATCCGGTTCGGAGGGGTCATACGGGTCATGCTGATGAAATCGTCGATACCGTCCCCGGGTATGAGATGGTGCCGAGCACGCCGGTGAGCGACGTGACGAGCTCTTCCGTCGTCGAACCCCTATGAATGATGGTGATGCCCAACGAATACCGCCACGGCACGGCCCTATTCGTCGGTGTAGCGATGCTCAGCGGGGTCGCATTCATTGAACCCCTGGTACACGAGGTCGCCGTTGATGTCGTTCGCCCAGATCTCGATAACAGTTGAAGAGTTCCGTGGTGTCGAATCTGGCATCGATGCGCAGCGACGCGGTACGAGTTCCAAGAGTGTCCGGCTGCGTGGTCGAGCAGCCCGCCGCGGCGAGGATCGAGCCGAGCAGCACGACGGCTCGTACTCTCCAGTCGTTTCGCATGTTGTGAATGCCCCCGGAGAATTTCAAAAAATGAACCCAGAAGCTACAGAAACCGGGGATCGGAGTCAAGTCGCGTCGCGCCGCGCGCGCCGCCCTAATGCGGGGAATGACCCGCACCCGAGCGGTCCACGCGTTTCATGGGAAGCGATTCTCGGGACCTGTTACACTCCAGGTTCCATTTCCGGGGGCCGAATGTCACGAGCCGAGAGCGCGAGTACGTGGCCGATGCTTCGCGCCGCGTCGAAAGGTTTACGGCGTTCTGGCCCGCGTCTACGACGGCTTCTTCGATTGGGCGTTGGGCCCGGGCCGGCGCTACGCCGTATCGCAGCTGATGCCGCGGGCGGGGAGCGCGTCCTCGAGATCGGCGTGGGCACCGGGCTGTCGCTTCCGCTCTACCCGGCGGGTTGCGGGGTCGTCGGCATCGACATCAGCGGTCCGATGCTCGATCGGGCCAGGACGCGGCTCAAGGGCCTAGGCGCGCGAGCATCCTGCTCGAGCTGATGGATGCGCGCGCGATCGCCTACGGCGACGGGCATTTCGACAAGGTGCTGGCGCCCTACGTCATCTCCGTGGTGCCCGATCCCGACAAGGTCATGGCGGAGATCGTGCGGGTCTGCCGCCCCGGCGGAACCGTGATCGTCGTGAATCACTTTCAGAGCGCGTTTCCACCGCTGGCTTGGCTCGAGCATCTCATCACGCCGCTTTCGACGTGGGTCGGCTTCCGCATGGACCTTCCCGTGGAGGCGGTCATGCGAACGCCGGGTCTCACCTTCATCCGCAAGCAGCGGCGTCAACCTCTTCGGGCTGTGGCACCTGCTCGAGTTCCGTAGAGACTGACCGAGAGCGGCGCTCGCCGGGATCAACCGCTTTCAGTGCTCGGGATCCGGGTGCGGTCCGAGCGGCGGCCAGGGCCTCGCCGGGGGCGGATTGTTGACCTCGGCTTCGGCGGTGAGCCGGTCCACGCGGCGCATCTGGGCCATCACGTCCTCGAATTGGCGGTCGATCTCCTCGTTCGTGACGTTGTTGCGCGTGAGCATCTCGAGCCCTCGGACCTTCTCGCGCAGCGCGGCCGCTTCGACGCGGCGCCCCTCGAGCTCGAGCTCGGCCTCTCGCAGCCGCTTCCGCAGCTCGCCGGCCTCGCGTGCCAAGCGCTCCTTGATGCGAGTGTTTTCGGCCTGGGCGTCGTCGATCTCGCGCCGGCGCGTGTCGAGCTCGGCCTGCATCTCGAGCACCCGCAACCCGCCGGCCCGGACCATCCCGTACTGCACCAGGAGCTGCTCGTGCTTGAGCTGAAGATCCTGGAACAGGAAGATCGGCACGCTGTCTCTGAGGACGCGATCCAACGAAGCCGACGCGAGGGACGCGGGAGCCTCGAGCGGCGACGAGCGCCGACGCGGCGAGGTCGGGGAGTTTCGAATCGATCGACGGCGATCGCGAGTCCCTTCCATCGAGACCCGCGGTTTCGAGCTGCTCGACGGTGACGAAGTACTCCGGCCCGAACCGGCCCGGGAGCTTGTCGGCGGCGAGGCGCCCGCTGCGGATGTAGCGTCGCAGCGTCGTGACCGATCGTGACGTCCGTTCCGCGGCCATTCGCAGGCTGATGCGTTCCATGCGCCCCTCTACCCGCGCGTTTCTACCACAGTGAAAGGTCCCGGCTCAAGATGTACCTTGACGGATTCCTTCGCGCGGAGGCGGGAGCATGCGATGACGAAGGGCGAGACGGCATCGAGGCACTGGGCCGACGAAGCGGCCGACGCGGCGCTCGCCGCGGGACGGCCCGTCGTCGTCTCGAGCGGGATCTCGCCGTCGGGGGAGATCCACATCGGCAACATGCGCGAGGTGCTCACGGCGGACGCGGTGCTTCCGCGCCGTTACGGATCGCGGCGCCCCCGCCCGTTTCAACTACGTCTGCGACAACTTCGATCCGCTGCGGCGCGTCTATCCGTTCCTCGACGCCGGCGGTCTACGAGCCGCTGATCGGTCAGCCCCTGTCCCGCATCCCGTGCCCTTGCGGCGCGCATCCATCCTACGGCGAGCACTTCCTCGAGCCCTTCCTCGCTCGCCCTGCGAAGCTGCGCGTCGACGTCGAGCTGGAGCGCGCCGATCAGATGTACGCGTCGGGCCGGATGAACCGAACCATCGGCCTGGCGCTTGCCGGGCGTGACCGCATCGCGACGATCCTCGAGGAGCTCACCGGGAAGAAGATCGACGGCGCCTGGTCCCCGTTCAATCCGCTGTGCCCCGCGTGCGGCCGGATCACGCTGACCTCGGTGACGGGTTACTCCATTGCGGACGCCACCGTCGCCTTCACGATGCGCCTGCGGAGCCTCGGGGGATCTGCCGATGGCCGGCGGGGGCAAGCTGACGTGGCGGGTCGACTGGCCGGCCCGATGGGCCATGCTCGGCGTGACCGTCGAGCCGTTCGGCAAGGACCACGCGACGCGCGGAGGGTCGTACGACACCGGCGCGCGCATCGCCCGCGAGGTCTTCGACTACGAGCCGCCGCTTCCCGTGCCGTACGAGTGGATCAGCCTCAAGGGACAGGGTGACATGTCGTCGAGCAAGGGGAACGTGCTTTCGATCGGACAGGCTCTGGAGCTCGTCCCGCCCGAGGCGCTCCGGTATCTGGTCATGCGCGAGCGCCGCAGCGCACGATCGCGTTCGACCCGGGGCTCCCGCTCCTGCGACTCGTCGACGAGGTCGACGACGCCGCGTCCAGCGGAACGGATTCGCGCGCGTTGGCGCTTTCACGCGCCGGCGGCTTCGCCCCGATCGGCGTTCCGTTCAAGCACCTGGTCGTCGCCGCGCAGATCGCCGGGTTCGATCGCCGACCGCACGATCGCGGTTCTGGCGCGCACCGGCTACACCGGACTCGACCGAGCCGCCATCGCCTCGCGATTGGGCTACGCCCGGCGCTGGCTCGACCGGCACGCGCCGGACGACATCAAGTTCGAGGTGAAGGCCGACGCTTCCCGCCGAGGCGGCCGGATTGACCGGCGACCAGAAGGCGTTTCTCGCGCGTCTCGCAGAGGCGCTCGATCGATGCCATGGACGCCGAGGCCATCCACCTCCTGATCTACGAGCTTGGCGAAGTCGTTTCCACGGCGAAGCCGGCCGATCTGTTCCAGGCGCTCTACGTCGCGCTCCTCGGAAGACCGAGGGGCCCGCGGGCGGGCTCGTTCATCGCGGCGCTGGGACCCGCGTTTTGCGCCGCGCGATTCGCGGCGGCTTCGGCTTGAGCCTTCGTTTCAGCCGTTTTCGCGGGCTTGCGCGAAGCGCGCGTCGCTCGTTGACGCCGGCCATCAGCGCGAGGCCGACGAGGAAAAACGGCAGCAGCGAGAGGACGGCGAGACCGCTGGCTTCCCGTGGCTTCGGAGACGAAGCCGAACAGCAGCGGACCGAACATCGACGCGAACTTGCCCGACAGCACGTAAAAGCCAAAGAACTCCGCCTCACGTGAGGGCGGCGTGATCTGCGCCATGAACGAGCGCCCGACGGCCTGGGTGCTTCCCATGCCCAGCGCGGCCAGACCGGCCATCACATAGAACGTCGCGCGGTCCTGAGCCGCGAAACCGACGAGGATGGTCAGCACCCACAGCCAGAGGCTGCCGACCAGGGTGCGACTTCGGGCCCGAAGCGGTCCGCGAAGTAGCCGGCGACGAGCGATCCGGGGAAGGCGACGACGTTCAGAACGAGGAACAGCACCACGAGGTCGCCGCTCGTGAAGTGGAAGGTCGTCGTCGCATAGATCGCGCTGAAGCTGATCACGGTGGTGATTCCGTCGGTGAAGAAGAGCGAGGCGAGGACGAGATCGACCGGTCTCGCCTGTAGCGGCCGAGGTGGCGCAGCGTCTCCGCCGTACGCCTGAATCCGGCCGTGGCATAGGCCCGAAACCCGGCGAGCCGGCCCTGCGGGAGGGACTCGCAGCCAGATGAAAGCACGGGAGCGCGAAGGCGAGGAAGAACACGGCCACGAGGACGAACGAGATCCGCCGATTCGAGATCGCAAGCGGATCGAGCACGCCCCGCAGCGTCCCGGAGCGGCCGTCCGATCAGCGGAAAGCAGAGGGCGAGCGAGAGCAGCCCGCCCGCGTAGCCGATCGCCCAAGCCCAGCCCGGACACGCGCCCGATCGTCTCGGGGGTCGAGACGTCGGGGAGGAACGCGTTGTAGAAGACGTACCCGCCCTCGAACCCGATCGTCGCGATGACGTACAGGACGATCCCGTACGGTCGACGTCGCCCGGGCCCGACGAAGAACAAGAGCGCCGTCGCCGAGGACCGTCTGCAGCGTGGTCGCGATCGAGGAAGAACTTGCGCCGCCCCGAGTAGTCGGAAATCGCTCCCAGGATCGGCGACGCGAAGGCGACGACGGCCATCGCGAGGAAGTTCGCGATGCCCCAGAGGCGGTCGCCGCGGTTGTCGGCACGCCCCACGACCGCGTCGCGGAAGTAGACGGAATAGACCACGGTCATGATCAGCGTCGTGTAGGACGAGTTGGCGAAGTCGAACAGGCACCACGACGACGACCGCAGCACGGGCTGGCGGCCGCGTCGCGCGGTCGGCAGTCGCTCAACGGTCGCCCCAGTGGAGCTTGCGCTGCAGGACCTCGAAGAAGCCCGCGGCGCGCGACGCGCAGCAGCCGCACCGAGCGCGGGTGGCGGTCGACGACGATCGCGTCGGTCTGGCCGCATCGGGAATCCGACCTGGCCGTCGAGGGTCAGGTAGGCCTCTTCCGTCAAGCTGCGCAGCGTCACCTCGATGCGGACGGAGCCCGGAACGACCAGCGGACGATAGCTCATCGCGTGCGGGCAGATCGGGGCGATGACGAAGGCGCTCATCCGCGGGTCCAGGATCGGCCCGCCCGCCGAGAGGTTGTAGGCCGTCGACCCGGTCGGCGTCGCGACGATGAGCCCGTCGCTCGTGTAGGTGGCGACCAGCTCCGCGTCGATGCGGAGCTCGATGACGAGCATGCGGGCGAGCGCGGTCTTGGTGACGACGGCGTCGTTCAGCAGCGCGTGCTCGCCGAGGATCCTGCCGTCCGCGGCGGAATCCGCACGCGCAGCGCCTCGCGCTCTTCGATCGTCGTATGCACCGCGCAGGACGCGCGCGAGCGCGGTGTACAGCTCTTCGGGCTGCAGCTCGGTCATGAAGCCCAGGCCTCCGAAGTTCACCCCGAGGATCGGGATGCCCAGCGGCCCGGCGAAGCGCGCGGCCGACAGGAGCGTGCCGTCGCCGCCCGCGACGATCACGAGATCCGGTGCCCGTCGGGATCGTGTCCGGGCGGATGCCGTCCTGCGCGCCGAGCGCGCGCGCGGTGCGCTCGTCGAAGCGCACGGCCACGCCGCGGCGCGCAGCCAGGCGCCGAGCTCCGAAGGCGATGCGCTGCCCCTCGCGGCGTGCCCGGCTTGGCGAGGACGGCGACGCGGCGGAATCCGGCGCGGACGCCTGCGGGTCGCTCTTGGGCGGAGCATGGACCGCCTCGTGGCGAAGGGCGTCGAGCACGTCGTCCGGCGGCAGGCTCGGCGGCGGGACGCAGGTGGACGAAGAACTCGACGTTGCCGGAGGCGCCGGTGATCGCGGATCGCGCGATCCCTGTCGGTCCCAAGTCCGCGCGTAGGACGCAAACGCGACGAGGCCTTCCAGCACCTCGTCCCAGTGCGCGGGGTCGCGGACGATCCCGCCCTTCCCGACGCGGCCGCGGCCGAGCTCGAACTGAGGCTTCACCAGCGCCACGACGTCGGCCCCCGGAGCGAGGCAGGCGCACGTCGGATCGAGCACCTGCCGCAAGGAAATGAAGGATACATCGATCGTCGCCAGCGACGGCCGAAACGGAAGCGCTGCCGGGCTCGAGGTAACGGGCGTTGACGCCCTCGCGCGTGACGACGCGCGCGTCGTTGCGCAAGCGACCAGTCGAGCTGGCCGCGCCCGACGTCGAGAGCGATCACGCGCGCGCGCCCCGGCCTCGAGCAGCACCTGGGTGAATCCGCCCGTCGAGGCGCCGACGTCGATCGGCGTCGCGGCCCGCCGACCGCGATCCCGAACCGCACGGAGCGCGGGTCCCAGCTTGCTCCGCGCCGCGGCCCGACGAAGCGGCGGCCGGCGGCGACCTCCACGGGAGCGTCGAAGGCGATCTGCATCCCGGGCTTGTCGAGGCGACGCCCCTCGCTCGTCACGAGTCCCGCGAGGATCGAGCGCCTGCGCCTTCTGGCGCGTCGGCGCGTGGCCTCGCTCGACGAGAAGCACGTCGACGCGGATGCGGCGCGCGGCGGGACCTTCGGTCAATGCGCCCGGTCGACCGCGTAGCGCGCGAGCGCGTCGAGGACGATCCGGATCCCTCACCGTCGCGGGAATCGAGGCCGAGCGCCGAGCGCGACGAGCCGCTCCGCCTCGCCGCGCGACGCCGTCGAGGCCGAGCAGGCGCAGGGTAGGTCGCCTTGCCCGGATTTCTCGTCCTTCCCGGAGTCTTCCCGAGCGCCTCGGCGGTCGCCGTTCGGTCGAGGACGTCGTCGGTGATCTGGAACGCGAGTCCCACCGCCTCGCCGTAGCGAGCCATCGCCGCGCGGTCGGTCCGAGAGGCGCCCGCATGGAGGGCGCCCGAGCTCGACGCTGGCGGAGATCAGCGCGCCCGTCTTGTGCCGGTGGATCCACTCGAGCGGGCGCCGCGCGGGAGGCCTGCGCTCGGCCTCGAAGGTCCGCGAGCTGGCCGCCGACCATGCCGGCGTGGCCCGCGCGCCGGGCCACGAGCGGCGACCGCCTCCGCGCGCCGGCCGCCGCGCGAGTCCCCGGCGGGACGCGTCGCCAGGACCTCGAACGCGCAGCGTCAGCAGCGCGTCGCCCGCGAGGATCGCCTCCGCTTCGCCGAAGGCCTTGTGGGCCGTCGGGCGCCCGCGGCGCAGGTCGTCGTCGTCCATCGCCGGCAGATCGTCGTGGATCAGCGAGTACGTGTGGATCAGCTCGAGGGCGGCCGCGGGCGCGAGCACGTCGTCCGACGCGGCCGCCGAACGCCTCGCACGCCGCCAAGGCCAGCGACGGGGCGGAGGCGCTTGCCGCCGGAGAACACGGCGTAGCGCATCGTCTCGAGCGAGGCGCGCGGCGGGCCCTCGGCTCGCGGGAGGATCGTCTCCAGCGCGGCGTCGACGTCGGCGCGCGCGGCGATCGAGGTACGCGCCGAGATTCATCGCGCCCCCCGCGGTCGCTCTCCGAAGCTCGATCCTCTCGATCGCCGTGGCGCGCCCGGACGCGGGATCGACGTCGACGCGCACCGCGGCGAGCCGCGACGTCGCCGTCCGCGGTCTCGTAGGGGATCGGGCGCGACGTGCGGAAGCGCTCGATCGCCTGCTCCTTCTTGACGCCGATGACGGAGTCGAACGGCCCGGTCATCCCGACGTCCGTGATGAAGGCGGTGCCGCCCGGGCAGGACGCGCGCGTCCGCGGTCGCCACATGCGTGTGGGTCCCGAGGACGGCGGCGACCCGGCCGTCGAGATGCCAGGCGAACGCCATCTTCTCGCTCGTCGCCTCGGCGTGGAAGTCGACGATCGACGACGCGGCGCCGCTCCGCGAAGCTCGTCCAGGATGCGGTCGGCGCGCGCGGAACGGGTCGTCCACGAGCGGCATGAACACGCGCCCCATGAGGTTGACGACGGCGACGCGTGTTCCCGCGGCCGTGACGACGACGACACCCGCTGCCCGGCGAGCCTTCGGGATAGTTCGCCGGCCGCAGGATGCGCCGCTCCCGCTCGAGAAGCCCCAGCGCCTCCCGCTTGTCCCAGACGTGATTGCCGGTCGTGATGACGTCGGCTCCGGCGGCGAAGAGCTCCTCGGCGGTCGCCGCGGTCAGCCCGCGCCGCCCGCGGCGTTCTCGCCGTTCACGATCGTGAGGTCGGCGCCGACGTCGCGCTTGAGGCCCTTCAAGCCGGTCGCGCACGATGCGCCGGCCCGGCGCTCCCACCACGTCCCCGACGAACAGGATCCTCATCGTCATTACACCGCGTATTGAACGGCCCGGGTCTCGCGCACGACGCTCACGCGGATCGTCCCGGGGTAGTCGAGCTCGCGCTCGATCGCCCGGGCGATCTCGCTTCGACAGCACGTAGGCCTGGTCGTCCGAGACCGCTTTCGTGTCCACCAGGACGCGCAAGCTCCTTCCCGGCCTTCAAGCGCGAACGCCTGGGTCACGCCGGGGAAGCGCGCAGGCCAGCGCCTCGATCCGCTGCAGGCGCTCGACGAAGACGTCGAGGTTGTCCTTGCGCGCGCCGGGCCGGTTCTCCGAGATCCGGTTGGCGACGCGCAGGATCAGCGCCTCGACGGTGCGGGGCTCGGCGTCCGGGTGGAGCGCCTCGATCGCCTTGACGATCTCGTCGCGCTCGCCGAACTTCGCCGCGAGCTCCGCGGCGACGCGCACGGGATGGCCGCTGCCGCCGTCCTCGACGCGGCCGATCTCGTGGAGGAGCGCCGCGCGCCGGACGATCGTCGCCGCGCGCGCCGGTCTCGGCGGCGATGTGCGCCGCGAGGTGCACGACCTCGCCGGCGTGTTGCAGCAGGTTGTGGCCGAAGGTAGTTGCGGAACTTGAGGCGCCCGACCAGCCGCGCGAGCCTGGGGTGCAGGTCGAAGACGCCGAGCCCGAACGCCGCCTGAGCGCCGGCTTCCTCGGTCGAGCGTCTCGAACTCCTCGCGGACCTTCGCGACGACCTCCTCGATGCGCGCCGGATGGATCCGGCCGTCCTCCAGAAGCCGCTGGATCGCGACGCGCGCGATCTCGCGGCGCACGGGGTCGAACGACGACAGGAGGATCGCGCCCGGCGTGTCGTCGATGATGACGTCGATGCCTGTCGCCATCTCGAGCGCCCGGATGTTCCGCCCCTCGCGGCCGATGATCCGTCCCTTCATCTCGTCGGAGGGAAGCGCGACGAACGAGATGGTGGACTCGACGGCTTCCTTCATGCTGACGCGCTGCGTCGCGTCGACGACGAGGCGCCGCGCGGCGCGATCCGCGCCCTCGCGGCGCTTCGTCCTCGATCCGCCGCGCGAGCTTCGCCGCTTCGCGGCGCGTCTCGGCCTCGATCGAGGCCAGAAGCTCGGACCGGGCCTGATCCACGGTGAGCCCCGCGATGCGCTCGAGCGCGCCGCGCGCCTCGGCGCGCTCCGTCTCCGCGGCCGACACCGACAACTGCGCGCGCGTTCCTCGCTGGCGGCCAGAGCGTTCTGGCGGCGCTCCACGTCCTTGCGCTGCCTCTCGACCGCGGCGAGCTCGCTTTCGCGCTGGCGGGCCAGCGTTTCGATCTTCGCCTCGCGGGCGTCGAGGTCGCGCTCTCGGCGGTCGTTGTCTTCCTCGCCGGCGAGCGCCTTTTCCTGCGCCGCCGCCAGGAGCTCCTGGGCTCGCGTCTCGGCGTCGCGGCGCGGCCTCGGCGACGATGCCGTCGGCGAGGCGCCGGGCGTCCTCCTTCGCTCTGGCCGTGATGCGGCGCGCAGGACGAGCGCGCCGACGGCGAGGCCGGCGGCGGCGAGCACGCCCACGATCAGCGCGATCTGACTCGGCACAGTTCGGTCCCCTCCCGCAAACGCAGGGCCGAAACCGGGCGGAGGATTCCGCGAGACCGGGAAGGAGCGCTCAGATCCCCGCGAGAGCCGTGTGGATCGGGCCGGTTGAACCAGGTCAACCAGGGGGAACCCTGCAGACGCCTTAGGCTTCCCGCGAGGCGGGCGTGCGCACGGTCGTGCTGACTCCGGGCTCCCGAAACGACGACGTTGGCTCAAGCGATGCAACCCATCACGAACTCCGCAGGGGCCGTGTTGCGAGCGAGCAGATGCTCCAAACACCTCGGTGCGTTCACGCGGAACCGTCCGCCCGGCCGGAGCCGGCACGACACGGTTGGCAGTCCGGATCGGCGAGCGCATCGTCGATCCGGGCGACCCATCGGTCCAGCTGCCGCTCCGTGTCGCTGGACACCGGGCCGCGCTGGGCCTGCAAGCACTCATCGGTGATGTTCAACGCGGCGAGGATCGCGAGCGACAAGCGTGTCCGCGGTCCCCGTCGTCTCGGCGACTTCCCGCATCCGCCGGTCCACTTCCTGCGCCAGCTCGTGCAGGTACCCGGCGTCGCCGTCGCCGCGCAAATGGTAGGTCTTTCCGTAGATGGTGACCGGAGTCGGAGCGTTGTTGCCGGCCACGTCCGTCACTCCTGCCGCAATTCCTGGACCGCTTCCTTGAGCACGATCCGAAGTCTGCGTGTGTTCTCTATCGTGGGTCTCGAGCCGCAACCTCAACTCTTCGTTCTCTTGACGGAAGGCATCGCGCTCCGCGGCGAGAACCTTGACGCGTTCGATCAGCGCCGTGATGCGCTCGCCGAGAAGCTTAGTGGGCACGTCGCTCATGTGTCAATCCGCCGTAAGCCGTACACCGGGCACCGCATCGAGCGCCGCCAGGAGCTCGGCGCGGTACGCTTTCGATTCCGCGTCGGTCAGCGTGCGGTCGAGCGGGTGGAGCATAACACGCAGCGTCATCGCGAACTGGCCGGAAGCCAACGGCGGTCCGGCGTAGCGGTCGATCCACGCCATCGTCGCGGGGGCGGGGAGTCGACGCGGGCGAGCGCGGTCATGACGTCGCCCGCGATCGCTCCGGCGTCGAACACCAGCGAAAGGTCGCGCCATGTCCCGGGAGGCGGGAGATCGCGCGATACGCCGCGGTCTTCGCCGGATGAAGCGCGGCCGTCGCCAGATCGGCCTCGCCGAGCAGCACACTCGCCGAAAGCCCGAGGCGTAGCGCGAGCTCGGGATGCAGGGGCCGCACCACCCGACGCGACGGCCGGACGTCGTCGCGCCACAGGAACGGACTGACCCGGGTGCAAACCGGCGAGGTCGGCCCGTTCCCGCTCGAAGGAGCTCTTCGACCGGCGGCGAGGGCGAGCACGTCCTCGATCAAGCCCGCGCCGCGTCCCACGAGTCGGCCGCGACGCGACGTGCCGCTCCAGTGCCGGCACGCTGGCGCTCCGCTCCACGCGAACCCGGCGCGCGAAGGCTCGTCGGGAAGCTCGCCTTCGCCCCGCCGGTCGGAACACGGCTCCGACCTCGAACAGGCGAACGTCCGCGGCTCCCCGCCTCAGGTTCTGGTCGGTCGCGCGCAAGAGCCCGGGCAGGAGCGAGCGTCGCAGGACGGAGAGCGTCTCCGCGATCGGATCGGTGAGGGCCATCGGCGTGGGCGTGCCGGCGGGGACGAACGCATCGTCGTCGCCTGGGGCCGATCATCGCGTAGTTGAACGCTTCGTTGAACCCGAGCGCCGCGAGGCGGTCCCTGACGGCCTCTTCGAGCTCCGCTCCGCGGAACGCCGGCGAGGAGCGCGGCACGCCTCGGGGCGTCCGCGAGGGGATGCGGTCGTAGCCCAGGTCGCGGCCGATCTCCTCGACGAGGTCCGCTTCGCGCTCGAGGTCGACGCGCCACGTCGGGCACGGTCACCTCGATCGCCTCTTCGCGCGCACGGGGGCGAGATCGAGGGCCGCGAGCGCGGCTTGCGCGTCTTCGGCCGAAGGCGCGTAGCCGAGCAGCCGCGCGGCGCGCGACAGGCGCACGCGTCAGCGTGCGCACCGTACGGCGCGAAGGGGCGGACGTCGACCATGCCCGGGGCGGGCGTCCCGCCCGCCAGGTCGGCCAGCAGGCGCGCCGCGAGGTTCTGGGCGATGGCGGCGCCTCGGGATCGCAGCCGCGCTCGAAGCGCTGGCTCGCGTCGGTCGACAGCCCCAACGCCCGCGCCGTCGACCGCACCGAAGCGGGAGAAAACCAAGCCGCTTCGATGAGCACGCCCTTCGTCGTGGCGCGAATCTGAGTGCCGGCGCCTCCCGATCACCCCGGCCAGCCCGATAGGACGCCGCTTCATCGGCGATGACGAGCATCGTCGCGTCGAGCGCACGCTCGATCCCATCGAGCGTGGTCAGCCGCTCGCCGGCGCTCGCACGCCGCACGCGGATCGCCGGGCCGCTGCAGCGTCTCGAGGTCGAACGAAGTGCACCGGTTGGCCGAGCTCGAGCATCACGAGGTTCGACGACGTCGACGACGTTGTTGATCGAGCGGATCCCGCAGGCCTCGAGGCGCCGGACGACGCTCGCGGGCGACGGGCCGACGGTCACGCCGCGCACGACGCGCGCGGTGTACCGGCCGCAGAGGTCGGGAGCTTCGATCGTCACGGGCACCGTGACCGCGGCTCCGGACGCATCGGGCGCTGGAGCTTGGCGGCGTGAGCGAAACGCCGAAGGCCGCCGCGACCTCGCGCGCGACGCCCAGGTGGCCGAGCGCGTCGGGCCGGTTGGCGGGAACGTCGAGGTCGAAAACGGTGTCGCTCGCCTGCCGCCGTCACCGCGTCGACGGTCAATCCGCGCGCGGTCAGGCGGCGGCCGACCTCGGCGGCATCGGCGTCAAGCGGCACGAGCTCCTCGAGCCAGAGGAACGAGATCAACATCGCGGGCTCACGACGGAAACTGCCGCAGGAAGCGAACGTCGTTGTCGATCAGCAGGCGCAGGTCGTCGATGCCGAAGCGCATCATCGCGATCCGGTCGATGCCCGAGGCCGAACGCGAAGCCGGTGTAGCGCTCCGGGTCGATCCCGACCGCCTCGAAGACGGCCGGGTGCACCATCCCCGCGCCGCCCAGCTCGAGCCAGCCGGTCTCCTTGCACGCGCGGCAGCCGGACCCGCCGCAAACGCGGCACGAGACGTCGAACTCGCAGCCCGGCTCGACGAACGGGAAATAGCCCGGCCGCAAGCGGATCTCGACGTCGTCGCCGAAGAACCGCTGCCAGACCGCAGCGCAGGTCCCTTGAGGTCGGCGAGCGAGATCCCCTCGTCGACGACCAAGGCCTCGAGCTGGTGGAACATCGGCAAGGTGCGTCGCGTCGAGGTCCTTCCGATAGACCCTGCCCGGACAGATCATGCGGATCGGCGGGGAGTCCGCAGCATCGTCCGGATCTGCACGGGCGAGGTGTGCGTGCGCAGGAGGAGACCGTCGCTGAGATAGAACGTGTCGCTGGCGTCGCGCGCCGGATGGCCCGGCGGGAGGTTCAGCGCCTCGAAGTTGTGGAAATCGTCCTCCACCTCGGGTCCGGTTTCGACCGAAAACCCCATCGAGCGGAAGATCCGCTCCAGCTCCCGGCGAACCTGCGTGACCGGATGGAGCGAGCCTCTCGCCGGGCGCCTCGCGGGAAGCGTGACGTCGATGCGATCGCGTGTGAGCGCCAAAGCGCTCGATCCAGCCACCGCGGCGGCCTTGGCCGCCTCGAGCGCGTCGTCGATGTGGGACTTCACCGCGTGGATGGCCTGGCCTGCGGCCGGCCGATCCGCTTCCGCCAAGCCGCTGAGCGACTTGAGGAGCGCGGTCAGCTCGCCCTTCTTTCCGAGGAAGCGCACGCGAACGGCTTCCACTCGCGGCAGAGGAGTTCCCCGCCGCCGCGAGCGCGTGATCGAACTCGCGCCTCAGAGCGTCGAGCCGTTCTTTCACGTGCGGGTACGCTTCCGCTAGGCGGACTGGACGGCGGTACGCGCGGCCTTCGCAATCTGGCCGAACGCCGCGGGGTCGTGCACCGCGAGGTCCGCGAGGATCTTGCGATCGAGCGTCACGCCGGCGATCTTCAGCCCGTGGATCAGCGCCGAGTACGACATCTCGTGCAGGCGGGCGGCGGCGTTGATGCGCACGATCCAGAGCCTGCGGAAGTCGCCCTTCTTGGCCCGGCGGTCGCGGGTCGCGAAGGCCATCGACCGCTCGACCTGCTGCTTGGCGATGCGGTAGAGCTTGGATTTCGCGAGATAGTAGCCCTTCGCCCGGCGAAGGATCTTCTTTCTCTTGAGACGACGCTTGTTTCCCTCGTTTGACGCGCGGCATCGGAGTCTCCTCTTGACGGGCCGGTGCGGCCCGACGAACGGCCGGCGGGCGTCATGCCCACGCGGCGGGAGCGGATCAGGTTCCCGGTCGAACCACTTGCTTGTACGGCAACATCGCTTCGAACGCGCTTCATGGTCGGCCTTCGAGACCGTGGCCGGCATGTCCAGAGCGCGCTTCCGCTTCGTGGTCTTCTTGGTCAGGATGTGGCTCTTGTAGGCACTCGGATCGCTTGATCTTTCCGCTCGGCGGTCTTCTTGAATCGCTTGGCGGCGCCGCGGTGGGTCTTCAGCTTGGGCATGATCTTCTCCGGTTCTCTACGTGAACTAGACGTCGTTGCTCTTCGATGAGGCCAGGGCCTGCGCTCTCTCGAGGAAGGCCTCGAGCGATTGCGCTCCCTCGTCGCCGCCGCGGCGCGAGCGCACGGCGACGGTGTCTCTCCGCGGCCTCGCGGTCTCCCAAAACCAGCATGAACGGGACCTTCTGCAGCTGCGCGTCGCGAATCTTGGCGCCGATCTTCTCGCTGCGCGCGTCCAGCCTCGCCCGGAAGCCGGACGCGGCGCAAGCCGCGCCGCACCTTCTCGCCGTAGTCGTTGACGCGATCGGTGATGGGGAGGACGACGCATCTGCTCGGGGGCCAGCCAGAGCGGGAACGCGCCCGCGAAGTGCTCGATGAGGATCGCGATGAAGCGCTCGAACGAGCCGCTCACGGCCCGGTGGATGACCACGGGCCGGTGCGGCGCGTTGTCCTCGCCCACGTATTCGAGGCCGAATCGCTCCGGTGCGGCGTAGTCGAGCTGGATCGTGCCCAGCTGCCACTTGCGCCCGAGCGAGTCCGCGACGTCGAAGTCGATCTTGGGCCCGTAGAACGCGCCGTCTCCCGGGTTGACCGCGTACGGGGAGTCCCGGTCGCGGCCAGCGCGCGCGCGCAGCGCGCCTTCGGCCCGGTCCCACATCGCATCGTCGCCGATCCGCTCTCCGGGCGCGTCGCGAACTTCAGCGACGCCTTCAGGCCGAAGCTCTCGTAGTAGGCGAGGATGAACGACGTGAGCCGCCTGACCTCGCCTTCGATCTGATCCTCGCGCAGGAAGACGTGGCAGTCGTCCTGCTGGAACTGCCGCACGCGGGTCAGGCCCGACAGCGTCCCCGACATCTCGTTGCGGTGCAGGACGTCGTAGGTGGTGAACCGGATCGGAAGCTCGCGGTAGGAGTGGGTCTTCGACGCGTAGTAGACGTAGTGCGAGGGGCAGTTCATCGGCTTCAGCGAGATACTCGTGCTCGCCCGATCTCGTTGTCGAGCACGAGGAACATGTTGTCGCGGTACTTCCCCCAGTGCCCCGACAGCTCCCACAGCTTCCGGTTGTACAGCAGGGGCGTCTTGATCTCGCGGTAGTCGTCGCGCTGGATCTCGCGCATGTAGCGCGTTCAGCACGTTGTACGACCGTCGTGCCGCGCTCGGTCCAGAAGGCGGCGCCCGGAGCGAACGGGTGGAACATGAACAGGTCGAGCTCCCGCCCCAGCCTCCGGTGGTCGCGCTTGCGCGCCTCTTCGAGGAGTCGGAGGTGCTCGTCCAGCTCGGCCTGCGTGAAGAACGCCGTGCCGTAGATGCGCTGGAGCATCTTGTTCTTCTCGTCGCCGAGCCAGTACGCGCCCGGCGACGGAGAGCAGCTTGAACGCCTTGAGCCGTCCGGTCGACGGGACGTGCGGGCCCGCGGCAGAAGTCGGTCCACGCGCCTTGACGGTAGATCGAGACCGTGTCGTCGCCCTTGGTCGTGGCGAAGTAGATCTTGTAGGGCTCGCTCTCGCGCTCGAAAAACGCGATCGCCTCGGCCTTGGGAAGCTCGACCCGCTCGATCGGGAGGTCGCGAGCGACGATCTCGCGCATGCGTTCCTCGATGCGCGGCGAGATCGGCCTCGAGAACGGCTCGAGACGATCGAAGTCGTAGTAGAAGCCGCCCTCGATCACCGGGCCTTGGCCGATCTTGGTTCCGGGGAAGAGCTCCTGGACGGCTTGGGCCGTCGCGTGCGCCGTTCCGTGGCGCAAGACGTCGAGCGCGGCGCGGGTCTTTCGGGGTCAAGATCTGGAGCGCGGCGTCCTTGACGATCGGCGTATTCAGGTCGACGAGCACGCCGTCGAGCGACGCGACGAGGGCGTCCTTCGCGAGGCGCGTGGCCCGATGGACTGCCGCTACGGAACGCGGGGTGGTCCCGCTCGCAACCTCCCGCAGGGAGCCGTCGGGAAGCGTGACGCGAATCGTGGCGACCGTCTCGGGCATGACCCTATTCCATTGGTAGGCGCGCGCGGGATCGAACCGCGGACTTCTACCGTGTCAAGGTAGCGCTCTTCCACTGAGCTACGCGCCTGGACCTCAAGCCTGAAGGCCCCAATTCTGCTCGGAAGACCGTCAGGACCGCGAGATGGTAACACACGCGCAAAGGGTCTCAAGCGAAAGGAGTTCCGGCGTTTCTGTTGAATTGTTCGCGTAGGGTTTCGCTACTCTTCGCGCCCTGCGAACGTCGCCGACCGCAAGGTCTTTCGGAGACCCCGCCTCGATGGTCATCGTCATGAAGAAGGGCTGCAGCCGGGAGGACCTTGCCCGGGTCGCTCGAGCGGTTGAGGCGCTTGGGTTCCGCCCTCATGTCCTCCCGGGAGTCGAACGGACGGCGATCGGAGTCACCGGAAACCCCGACCCGCTGGATCCTGACGCCTTCGAGCGGCTTCCCGGCGTGGCGCGGGCGATTCCGGTCACTCAGCCGTTCAAGCTCGCCTCGCGCGAGATGAAGCCGGAAGACACCGTCGTCGCGGTCGGGCTCGCGCGCGATCGGCGACGGCCGTTTGTTCGTGATCGCGGGACCGTGCGCGGTCGAAACCGGCGAGCAGATCCTCGAGACGGCGCGGCTGATGAAGCTGCGCGGGCGCGGACGCGCTGCGCGGGGGGGCCTTCAAGCCGCGCTCGTCCCCGTACAGCTTCCAGGGGCTCGGGAAGGCTGGGCTCGTGCTCCTCGCCAAGGCGCGCGAGGCGACGGGGCTGCCGATCATCACCGAGGCCGTCGATCAGGCGTCGCTCGAGTGCGTCGCCGAGTATGCCGACGTCGTCCAGATCGGCGCGCGCAACATGCAGAACTACGAGCTGCTGAAGAGCGTCGGACGCCTGACGTAAGCCCGTGCTGTTGAAGCGGGGGATGTCGGCGACCCTCGAGGACCTGCTGCTCTCCGCGGAGTACATCCTGGCGCAGGGGAATCCGGACGTCATCCTCTGCGAGCGCGGAGATCCGCACCTTCTCCCGCCACAGCCGTTACACGCTCGACCTGTCGGTCGTCCCGGCCGTCGCGCGAGCTTTCCCACCTGCCGATCGTCGTCGATCCGAGCCATGCGACCGGGCGGCGCGACCGGGTTCCCGCGATGGCGCGCGCCGCGGTCGCCGCAGGCGCCGACGGCGTCGATGATCGAGATCCATCCCTCGCCCGACGAGGCTCGTTGCGACGGACGCCAGGCGCTGCTGCCGCGCCGAGGGCGCCGACTTGATCGCCCAGCTCCGCGCCATCGCGGCGATCGTCGCCCGCAACGTCGGAGGCCGTGCGGTGATCCGCTTCGACAGCGGAGACCTCCGTCTCACGATCCTATCCGCCGGAACCCTTTGGCTCGACGGCGGCGCGATGTTCGGCGTCGTCCCCAAGACGCTGTGGGCGAAGCTCCGGCCTCCCGACGAGCAGGAACCGCATCCGGCTCGCGATGAACGTCCTTCTCGTCGACGACGGGACGAAGCGCACGCTCATCGACAACGGAGCGGGCACGAAGTGGGACGCCAAGCACCGGGACATCTACGGCTTCACCGTGCCCAGCGCGGACGGAGATGCTCCGGCCGGCCGGGCTGACGCCGGCGGACATCGATGTGGTGCTCGACTCGCACCTGCACTTCGACCATGCGGGCGGGAACACCGTCAGGCGACGCCGACGGCCGCGTCGCTCCCGCGTTTCCGAACGCCCGGTACGTCGTGCAGCGGGGCGAGATCGAGTTCGCCCGATCGGACAACGAGCGGATCCGGGCCTCGTACGTCCGCGACGATTTCGAGCCGGTGGCCGCCGCGGGGATGTTCGATTTCGTGGAGGGCGACGCCCGCGTGGACGCGAGGATCGACGTCCTGTCTGGCGCCGGGCACACGCCGTTCCTTCACGTTCCGGTGGTGCGGACCGGGGAGCATACGATCGCCTTCCTCGCGGACCTGGTTCCGACGGCGAGCCACGTGCCGTTTCCGTACATCATGGGCTACGACCTCGAGCCGCTCCGCACGCTCGAGTCCAAGAAGCGCGATTCTTGGAGCCAGGCGGCGCGCGAAGGCTGGCGCCTGGTGTTCGAGCACGACGACGACATCCCGTTGGGCGTCCTCCACGACGACGGCGGCCGGTTGCGTGCCGTCCCGTGCGCTGTGGAGGCTTGACGTGGAGGCCGTCCTCGCGCTCGAGGACGGACGGGTGTTTCGCGGGCGCGCGCTTCGGCGCGGCCGCAGAGCGCGTCGGCGAGGTCGTGTTCAACACCTCGATGACGGGATACCAGGAGATCCTGTCCGATCCGTCCTACCGCGGACAGATCGTCGTGATGACGCTTCCCGAGATCGGCAACGTCGGCACGAATGCCGACGACGCCGAATCCGGCGCGCCCCAGGTCGAAGGATTCGTCGTGCGCGAGCTGTCGTTGGCTCCGGCGAACTGGCGCTCGACCCAGGCGCTCCACGAGTACCTGCGCGAGCACGGGCTTCCCGGCATCAGCCGAGGTGGACACCCGCGCGATCACGCGGCACGTACGGGCGCGCGGCGTGATGAACGGGGCGCTCTCGAGCCGTGTCCTCGGACGCCGACGCGCTGGTGCAGCGCCGCCCGTCAGGCGCCCGAGCTTCGAGTCGCTGCGATCTCGTGCGCGCGCGTGACGCACGGACGCGCCGCACCGCTGGGCCGGCTCCGCGCGACGCGGCTTGGGCGGCGCCCTTCGGCGCGGAGCCGGATCGTCCTCGCTTGCGCTGCGTCGCCTACGATTTCGGAGCCAAGAGGAACATCTTCAGGCTGCTCCACGAGTCCGGCTTCGACGTCACCGTCGTCCCGGCGACGCTTCCGGCGCGGGACGCTCTGGCGCTCGGCGCCGAGGCCGTCTTTCTCTCCAACGGCCCCGGCGATCCCGGCGACGGCGACCTACGCCGATCGAGGCGGTGCGCGGGCTCGCCGGTCGCGTGCCGATGTTCGGATCTGCCTCGGGCACCAGATCGCGGCGCTGGCGATCGGCGCCAAGACGATCAAGCTGAAGTTCGGACACCGCGGCGCCAATCATCCGGTGCGCGACCTGCGGACGGGCCGCGTCGCGGTCACCGCGCAAAACCACGGGTACGCCGTCGCGGCCGAGACGCTCCCGCCCGGTGCGCAGATCACGCACGTCAGCCTGAACGATGGAACGTGCGAGGGATTCTTCGACGAGAGCCGGCAGCTCCTCGCGGTGCAGTACCACCCCGAGTCGTCGCCGGGCCCGCACGATGCGCTCAACCTCTTCGGTGAATTCCGGAGGCTGGTGGACCGGGAGCGATCCGGCTCGGCCGCCGGCAAGGGGGCTCGATGACCGATTGGAAGTCGTCGCTACGGTTCGATCCGACGCCGTGGCTCATCGAGAACGCCTGCGCGCCGATCCGCTACCGCGTGCTCACGGAGCTCCTGGACCGGCCCAAGGAAGACCCGGACGTCCAGAAGGCGCGCGCCGAATTGTCGGCCTACGCGCCGGCGCTCAAGCTCCAGCGCACGCAGCGCAAGGACGGGACCTGGGGCGGTCACGTGCACGCGGGTGACGCCCGCAAGCTCGAGCCGTCGCTGGAAAACGGCCTCTCGCTGCTCTACGAGATGGGATGGACGCGCGACGCCAAGCCGGTCAAGCAGGCGCGCCGCCGTGCTGCGGACGTTCCTGACCGCCAAGAAGGACCTCAAGTTCTTCGAGTTCGGGAAGCTCGTGAAGGCCGACGAGAAGCGCGAGCGCTACTACCGGTGGTTCCTCCGCACCCTGGCCCTGGGGCTTCTCGTGCGGGGCGGCTACGCCGACGATCGCAGCCGCGATCGCGGTCCTCGAGCTGCTCGACCTCTGCGCCGGGTTCGTCGACGATCCCGTCTCGCGGAATCCCGTCGAGGAGATCGGCGCGAGCCACCCTCTGATCCGCGCGCGCGGTGTGGCGGCGCGACTACCTCTTCGTGCCGGACCTGCACCTGATGCGCGTGTTCGCCTTCTCGCCGTGGCTGCTCGACGGCGAGCTCGCGAAGATGAGGCTCAAGAAGATCTCCGACTACGTGATGTCGGAGACCTATCAACGCCTGGCACCGGATCTCGGGCTCGTGCGCACGGCGAAGGGCTCCTTCGTCAAGGGCGGAGGCATCGCGTATCCGATCCGTCGACTACTACCAGAAGCACGGCAACCTGGACGAGCTCCTCGTCAACATGGAGTTCTTCGCGCGCCTCGGTCTGCTCAACCGCTACCCGCAGTTCATGACGCACCTCGAGTGGTGGCAAGCGCAGCAGGGGAAAGAGGGCCACTGGAATCTGTCGAGCAAGCTGCTCAACGAGAGCAGCCGTTGGACGGCGCTCCTCCAGGATCGAGAAGGACTGGCGCTGCCCGGCGCGCAAGGAAGCCGACCTGACGTTCCGCGTGCTCCTGATTCTCAAGTACCAGTGGGAGCGCCAGATCCGCATGCTGGACCGACGCGACGACGGCTACACGATCTAGCGGTTCCTCACTCGACGAGCTTCGCGAAGAACATCTTGCCCGCCGCCGTCTGGATCGCGCTCGTCACCACGACCTCGATCGTGCGCCCGGTGAGGCCGCGCCCGTGCTCCACGACGATCATGGTGCCGTCGGCCAGGTAGCCGACGCCCTGGCCCGGCTCCTTGCCGTCCTTGACGATCGTCACGCGCAGGCTTTCCCCGGGAGGACCACCGGGCGGAGCGCGTGAGCGAGATCGTTCACGTTCAGCACGACGACCTCGCGGATGCCGGCGAGCTTGTTCAAGTTGAAATCGGTCGTGATGAGCGCGGCGCCACGGCGCAGAGCCAGCGCCACGAGCTTGAGATCGACCGGTGGTCTCTTCGGCGACGTCGTCGGCGACGAGCCGCGCGGGCCGACGCCGCGACGGCGCGCAGGGCGCTGGAGCACGTCCAGCCCGCGCCGGCCGCGCGCGCGCCTCATCGGATCGGGGCGTCCGCGACGTGCTGCAGCTCCCGGAGCACGAACTCGGCACGATCAGCTCCAGATCGCAAAACCCGCTCGCCACGACGTCGGGCAGGCGGCCGTCGATCAGCGCGGAGGTGTCGATCAGCGCCTCGCGCGGCCGCGACGAGCCGCGCAGCGGGCGCCGACGCCGCGCGCGCCCGGAGCGCGATCAGACTCTCTCCGGCGAGGACGAGCGTCACGAGGACGGCGATCGCCGCCGCGGGGAACAGCGGCGCCCACCCTGCCGCCGCGCCGAGAAGCGTCAGCGCGACGCCGGCGGCCACCGCGCGGATCGTCGCGCGCGCTCCCACGATCAGGCGACCTCGACGGCGTGGAGCGCTTGGTCACCGCCGGCTCCTCAGCTGTCCCGCCACTCCGGATTCACGAAGCTGGTGAACTCCCGGATGAAGTGCAGGTCGACCGTCCCGGTCGGGCCGTTCCGCTGCTTGCCGATGATCAGCTCGGCTTTCCCCTTGAGGTCGGGATCGTCCTTCTTGTAGATCTCCTCGCGGAACAGGAAGAGGACGACGTCGGCGTCCTGCTCGATCGCCCCGGATTCCCGCAGGTCGGACAGCTGCGGACGCTTCGTCGCCCGGTGCCCCGCTGCTCCGGCGCGCGCGACAGCTGCGAGAGCGCGAGGATCGGGACGTTGAGCTCCTTCGCCATATCCTTCGAGTGAGCGCGAGATGTCGGAGATCTCCTGCTGTCGGCTTTCGTAGCGGCCCCGGCCCTGCATCAGCTGGAGGTAGTCCACGATCACGAGGTCGCAGCCCGCGCTCGAGCTTGAGCCGCCGCGTCTTCGCGCGCATCTCGGTGATGGTCGCCCCCGGCGTGTCGTCGATGAACATCGGGGACTCGGACAGTTCGGCGTACGCCTTGATGATCCGGTCCCATTCGTCCTTGCTGATGCGTCCGGTCCGCAGCCGGTGTGGCGTCGACGCGAGCCTCGGCGCAGAGCATGCGCGAGAACAGCTGCTGGTGCGACATCTCGAGCGAGAAGACGCCGACCGTCCGCCCGTGGCGCAGCGCGGCGTGCGCCGCGATGTTGAGCGCCAAGGTGGTCTTTCCCATCGACGGGCGCGCGGCGAGGATGACGAGGTCGGACGGCTGCAATCCCGCCGTCCATTCGTCGAGATGCAGGAAGCCGGTGGCGATGCCGGTGATCGTCTCCCGCCGGTGCGTCAGATCCTCGATCATCTTGATGCTGCGCTCGCCGACCGTCCTCATCGAGAGGAAGCCGGCGCGCAGCCGCTCCTCGGCGACGTGGAAGATCGCCTTTTCGGCCTCGTCCAGGACCTGGTCGGCCGAGCCGGTGGCCCGCATCGCCGAGGTGAGGATCTGCTGCGCCGAGCGGATCAGCTCGCGCAGGATCGCCTTCTCCTTGACGATCTTCGCGTAGTACTCGACGTTCGCCGACCGCGCGGTGCCGTCGATCAGCGTCGGCGATGTAGGCGACGCCGCCGGACGCGTCGAGCGAGCCGGAGCGCTCCAAGACGTCGCGAAGCGTGACGAGGTCGAGCGCCGTTCCCGTCTCCGCCAGCTCCTCGAGCGCGCGGAAGATGCGCCGGTGGCGCTCCGCGTAGAACGTCTCGTGGGTGAGCAGCTCCTGCGCCTTGTGGATCTGGCGGTTGTCGAGGAGGACCGCTCCCAAGACGGAGCGCTCCGCCTCGTCGGAATGCGGGAGGGTCTCCGGAAGAACGTCCTGCAGCATGGCCGCCCGTGACCGCGGCTGTGCGACGCGCGCGGCGCCGCGCAGAATACCACGCGGATGGTAAGCTCCCGTGTCGCCGCATCGCCTGTCCGAGGCGCGCCTCGAAAGGAACGCAACATGATGCGACGATCCGCACGGATCACTGTCGCGCTGTCGCTCGCGGACGTCGCGCTCGCGTCGTCGTCGGCGCACGGGGCCGACAAGCCGAAGGTCGTGATTCTCGGATTCGACGGCGCCGATGCGCGGCTGGTCAAGCAGTGGATGGACGAAGGCAAGCTCCCCAACCTCGCCCAGCTTCGCGGCCGACGGGTCGTTCTCCGATCTGCAGCCGACGAACCCGCCTCAGACGCCGGTCTCGTGGTCGTCGTTCGCGACCGGGACGAATCCGGGCAAGACGCAGATCTTCGACTTGGCTGATGCGCAACCCCGCGGACTACCTCCCCGATTTCGCGATGAACTCCGAGTCGCGCCGGCCGTTCCTCTTCGGCCCGAAGAACGGGCTCGTCGTCGGGTCTCGTCGCCGGCGGCGCCGTGTTCGTCATCGCGCTTCTGGTCGTGCTCCTGTTCCGCCTCGGCTGGACGACGCGCGTCGCGATCGCGACGCTGTGCGGGCTCGCCGCAGGGCTGCCGTCCGGGTTCGTCGCGAAGCAGTTCCTCCCCGTCGAGGTTCCCGACGCGATCAACCATCGCCAGGGAAGCACGATGTGGGAGCTGGCGTCCAAGGCCGGCCTGAAGGTCCAGGTCATTCACGTTCCGGCGACGTTCCCGGCCGAAGACGTCGGGCCCGGGCACATGCTCTCGGGTCTGGGCGTTCCGGACATGCGCGGCCGCGTCGGGACGCCGACCTACTACACCTCCGATCCGACGTTCCAGCCCGGGCGGCGGGACGAACGAGTTCAGCCTCGAGCTCGTGCGGCTCGCCGATCACCGAGGCACGATCGAGACGCGCGTCATCGGCCCGTTCAACAAGCCGTTCTACGACTACGTCGTCGACCGCGAGACGGCGGGGATCACAGACCGGCGCGAGCTGGGCGACGCGAAGCGCCGCGCGCGGCAGGAGCTCGACGACGCCGAGGTTCCGAGGCGCATCGATCTTCCGCTCAAGCTCGTCGCCACCGACGATACGCTGCACGATCACGGTGTCCGGACAGACGCAGACGCTCAAGGTCGGCGCGTGGAGCGATTGGTTCACGCTCGACTTTCCCGGTCAACTGGGTCGTCGACCGCGCGGCGCCGCTGACGGGGCATCGCGCGATTCAAGCTGCTGCGCCTGTCGCCCGCAGCTCGAGCTGTACCTGTCGCCGATCAATTTCCATCCGGACTGCCACCCGGTCGCGTTCTCCTGGCCGCCCGACTACGCGGAGGCGCTCCACAAGCGATTCGGCCTGTACAAGACGATCGGCTGGCCCGAGGACACCTGGTCGCTCCCTCGGGCGTCGGGGACGAGGACCTGTTCCTCGAGGACATGAAGTTCACGCGGGACAAGGACGAGGAGATCCTCGACCGGGCTCCTGGGCGATCGCAGCGACGATCTCTACATCCAGATCTTCTACTTCACCGACCGCATCGGACACCTGTTCTGGCGGTTCCTCGATCCGGGCCATCCGGCCTACGATGCCGCGCTCGCCGCGCAGCTACGCGCCCGAGGTCTTGAAGGCGTACCAGGCGATGGACGCGCTGGTCGGGAAGGCGCGCGCGCTCGCCGGCCCTGACGCGCTCTTCCTCGTCTGCTCCGATCACGGATTCTCGTCGTTCCGTCGGGGCGTGAGTCATCAACACCTGGCTCGTCCGCAACGGGTTCATGACGCTGAAGGGCCAGACCAACGACCTCGCCACGCTCGAGAAGCTGTTCGACACGCGCGATCTCTTCCAGAACGTCGACTGGTCGCGCACCAAGGCGTACGCGCTCGGATTCGGCGGCATCTACGTCAACCTCGTGGGCCGCGAGAGAGACGGCATCCGTGATGCCCGGGACAGGAGTACGACGACGTCCGGCGCAAGATCCGGAAGGGCTCGAGGCCCTCGTCGATCCGGTCACCGGCGACCACCCGATCGCCAAGGTCTGGACGCGCGAGGAGCTGTACACCGGTTTCGATGCGAACCTCATTCCGGACCTGCGGGCCGGCAACGGCCTGAACTACCGGGTCTCCTGGCAGACCGCGCTCGGGCGGCGTTCCGCCGGACGTCCTCGAGGACAACCACAAGGCGTGGTCGGGGATCACTGTTCGACCGATCCGGATCTGGTCCGCGGCATCTTGTTCTCGAACCGCAAGCTGCGACAGGACGAATCCCGCGGTCGATCGACATCGCCCCGACGCGTGCTGAAGGTGCTCGGCCTCGAGATCCCCGCGACGATGGACGGGAAGCCGCTCTTCTGATGCGACGCCGGATCGCCCGAGCGCCGGGCTCCCTCGTTCTCGCCGTGATCCTGGCCCTAGAAGGCGCCGGGCGTCGCCGCGATCGCCGAGGATGCGCGCGCAGCGCGCCTCGATGCGCTGCAACGACGAGATGAAGCGGCTCCAAGGCGAGATGGCCGGCCTCGCGCTCCGAGAGCAGGGCGTCCTCGGAGACGTCGCGCGCTTGGACGCGGAGATCGCGCTTGCGCCGCGCGGAGCTCGAAGACGTCTCGCTCCGACTCGCGCGACACCGAAGAGAGGCTTGCAGGCAGCGAGCGCGCGCTCGCGACGATCGCCGCCGAGCAGAAGCGCCGCGCGCCCCAGCTGGCGGCGCGTCTTTGCGAGATCTACAAGCGAGGACCTGCGGGGCTGCTCGCGCGGCGTCGTCGGCCATCTCGATCACTACCGCAGGGCCTCGACGGGTTCCGCTACGCGAGCGTACCTCTCGCGCCGCGACGCCTCACAGCTCGCGGGATGGCGCAGCGCCTCGCAGCGCTTGGGAGAGGAGCGGGAGACGCTCTCGGTCGAGCGCGCGCGCTTGGCGTCGCTGCGATCCGAGGCCTCGCGCAAGGAGGCGGCGCTCACGAACGGTCGGCGCGTCGCGCGCGTCCCTCCTGACGCGCATCCGAGGAGACCGAGCGCAGCACGAACAGGCATTCGCGCGAGCTCGAGGTCGCCGCCCGGAGCCTGGGCCGCCTCGTCGAGTCCTTCGAGGAGACGCCGGCGCACGTCGCCCTCGACGTGCGCGCGTTCCGCGGTCTTCTGGATTGGCCGGCGGTGGGCGCCGTCTCGACGGGATTCGGCACCGTGGTCCACCCGCGGTTCAAGACCGAGATCCCGCATCCAGGCCTCGATATCGACGCGCCGCAGGGAGAGCCGTTCCGATCGATCTTCGACGGCCGCGTCGCGTACGCGGCGTCGCTCACCGGATACGGCTTGACCGTCGTCGTGGATCACGGTCACGGCGTCGTTTCGATCTATGCGCACGCCGAGGCGCTTCTGGTCGCGCCGGGAGAGGACGTCGAGCGCGGCCAGGAGCTCGGGCGGATCGGAGATTCCGGCGTCGCTACGCGGTCCCTACCTCTATTTCGAGCTGCGGGACGGCGGAAGACCGGTCGATCCTTCCTCTTGGCTAACGGCCGCCGATCTCGCCGAATCGGCGTTCGGGTTGCCGGACGGGTGAGGTCCGTGTAGCTTCTCAATCGTCAGTCCAACGATTTGAGGTGCCCATGCGCCGAAGTCGCCTCGTGCTCCTGTTCAGTTCGCTGGCGGTCGTCCTCTTCCTCCTCGGGAGCGGGGCCGCCCTGAAGGCGGGATCGGGCGACGGAACCTTCCGGCAAATGCTCCTTTTCAGCGAGGTTCTTTCCTACGCCGTCGACAACTACGTCGACCCGGTGGACACCGACAAGCTGATGCGCGGCGCCCACGAGGGCCTGATGGGCGGGCTCGACGCGCACGGCGCGTACCTGACGCAAGGCGGACGTCGAAGCGTGGAAGAACAGAGCGCCGTCGACCGACGACGTGGACCCGGGGATCTCGGTGCTCAAGAGCGGCCCGGTCATCCAGGTCGTCGCGGTGGCCGCAGGGTCGCCGGCGGAAGGCTGCGGCGATCGCCGCCGGCGATCAGATCCGAAAGATCGGAGGCCATTCGGTGCGCGCGCTCTCGCTCGACCAGGCGCAGCGCCTCTTGAAAGGCGCCGTCGGGGTCGACGGTCGAGATCGACCTGTTTCGTGTGAAGGACCTGAAGCGCGAGGTGGTCACGGTCGCCCGCGCGGCGCGCCGCGACGCGCCGTACGTTCTCGAGGTGACGGCAGGCATCGCGGTCCTCAAGGTCCGCGATCTCGATCGCCTCCCGAGCGAAGGTCTGGTGCAGGAGCTCGTGGCGGTGAAGGATCGCGGCGCGGACCGGCTGCTCGTCGATCTCAGCGACGCGGCGTCGATCGATACGCGGCGCGCGGCGGAATCGCGGAGCTCGTTCGCCTCCGGCGATTTTCTGCGGCTGAGCGATCGAAGCGGCCGCGTCCATCGAGAAGATCGCGGGCGCTCGTGCCGAAGCCGGTCTGGAGCGGCCGCCTGGCGGTGCTCGTCAACGGGGCGACCGCCGGAGCGGGCGAGGGCCTCGCCATGATCCTCAAGAGATCGTCGGAACGCGCCGATCTACGGGGAGGCGACCTACGGGCTCGGGACCGAGCCGAGGCTGATCGAGCTTCCCGAGGGAGGCGGGCTGCTCGTGCCCGGCTACATCTGGGAGACTCCGGCGGCAAGCGTTGGAACGCCGACGGTCTGGTCCCCGACAAGGTCGTGAAGGCCGACGGGCGTCGCGGCGAGGGCGACGACGACCAGCTCAAGAAGACGCTCGACGATTTCGGGAAGACCGACGCAGCCGAGGCTGCACCCAAGGCCGCTTGAGAGATACGCCGCATGCGCGCGCTCGTCCTCGCGATGATCGCTGACGACGGCCGCCGTTCGGGCGGCCGAGCGGCGCGTCCCAACCTCCCGGCGCGCCGCAGATCCGGGCCGACGACACGACCGCGGCGTCGCTCCGGCGCGGCGACGCCTACGCCCACCTCGTCGCCGCGGGGCTCGCGGTGTCGCGTGGACGCGGATCGGAGGCGGCGCGAGAGCTCGAACAGGCCGTCTCGCTCGAGCCGAACTCTCCGGGCCTGCTTGGCCCAGGGATCGTCGTTGCTGGCCCTTCTCGGTCGCCGCGCCGAGGCCGAACGGCTCGCGCGACGCGCGCTCGAGCTCGACGCCGGCCAGCTCGAGGCCGTCCGCGTCCTCGCCGACCTTGCGGCGTCGCGGTCGTTCGGACCGAAAGCGGATCCGGCCGCACGGGCGGAAGCGATCCGACTCTACGAGCGGTTGTCGGTCGAGGACAAGACGTCACCGGACGAGATCTGGTCGGCGCTCGCGCGCCTCAAGCTCGCGTCGGGCGACGGCGACGGCGCGGTCGCCGCGGCGCGCAATCTCCTCCTGCGCCGGCCCGGCGACGAGAATGCGCTGCGCCTGCTCGATCAGTCGTTCGTTTCGGCGGGCCGGACGAAAGAGGCGCTCGAGACGACGCTCGCCTGGATCAAGGCGCATCCGGACAGCAGCGACGATCTCCTTCCGCTCGTCGTCGAGATGGCCCGCGAGACGGGGCAGTGGGCGACTGATCGAGTCGACGTGCGACGGGATGCTCGCGGCGAACCCCGACAACGTCCGTGCGCGTGCCCTCCGCGGCGAGGCTCGGCTGAGGCAGGGGCGGCCGCAAGGAGGCGCTCGACGACCTCGAGCTCGCGCGCGCGTCGAGCCAGAGCGACCCGATGGTGCGGCTCCACATCGCCGCCGCGTATCAAGCGCTCAACCGGTTGGCGGACGCAACGCAGGTGGCCAAGAGCCTGGCCTCGGAGTACCCGGACAACACGTTCGTCCGGATCCTGCTGGCCGAGACGCTGGCGCGGCGCGGCGAGCGCGACGCGGCCCGCGAGGAGTATGCGACCGCGCTTCGCGGCATCGCGGGAGACGGCGACGACGAACGCCGAGCGGCGCGACGAGATCCGGCTCCGCGTCGCGGCGATCGATCTCACGGCGAAACGGTTTGACGCCGCTCGCGCGATGCTCTCCGCGCTTGGAGAGGCCCGACTCTCCCGGAGACGCTCTCGATGCGGGCGCGCGCGGCGCTCGTTTGCGGCGACCCCAAGGAGGCCAAGCGGCTCGCCGAAGCTCCTGGCCGCGGCGCAGCCGGTCGAAGGAGCGTTGATCGACGGCGAAGCGGATCTCACGATGGGACGGTCCTCCCGCGCGGACGATCGATTCGAGGCCGCCGTCGCCAAAGGCGGCGCTGCGGCCCGCGGTGACGTCGCGGCCATCTTGCGCCGCAACGGTCGCGACGCCGACGCCGAAAAACAGCTTCGCTCCTGGGTTTCAGCCTCGCCGGCCGACGCGGAAGGGCGGCTTTCGCTGGGTGCCCTGCTCGAGCGCACGGGCCGGCTCGCCGAGGCGGAAGTCGAGCTGCGCGAGGCGATTCGTCTGGATGCCCGCTCGGCGGAAGCGCGGAACTACCTGGGCTACAGCTTCGCCGATCGCGGCGCAGCGCCTCGACGAGGCGCTCGATCTGATCCGAGCCGCGCTGGTTCTCGATCCGTGGAACGGAGCCTATCTCGACTCGCTCGGATGGGTCTACTTGAAGCTGGGGCGCCTCGACGATGCGCGCGACCCGCTCGAGCGCGCGGTCAGGAATTCCCGAACGATGCGACGGTCCTCGAGCACCTGGGCGACTACTACGACCGCACCGGGGACGGCGTGCGCGCGAAGGTCTATTGGCAGCGGGCGCTCGAGGCGATCCCGGAGAAGCCCGAAACGCCCGGGAGCAAAGAGACTCTTCAGAAGAAGCTCGACAAGGTGCCTGTCGCGGAAGGACAGCCCGGAACCCAGGCCGCCGTGGTCCCCTCGGGGCCGTGACGCGGCTTCGCGGGCTGCTCGCGCTTTTCGGCCTCGCGACCGTTGCCTGCGCGAACCCTCATCGCGCCGATGTGGTGCCGGCCGGGACGGGGCCTCTCGTCGGCGTCTACCGGGCCGCGATCGATGACGGCGAACGGCGCGGCGCGCCGGAGCAAGCTCTCCATCTGGGCGGAGCGGCCCGACCGGCTTCACGTGGAGCTCATCTCCCCGTCGGCGGCGTGGCGCTGATTCTCGATGCCGGGGGCGGCTCCGCCTGCATCGTCGATCCCGGTGCGGCGACGGCCTACGTGGGATGGACGGACCCGACGCCATCGAGGCGCTCGTCGGCGTGCGCGTTTCGGTCGCGGAGGCCGTCGCGCGCGCTCCTCGACGGCGCACCCCCGCGGCCTGACGGTGTCGCGGCACGGCGATCACGCTGGCGCGCTCCCGGAAAAGATCCGCATCGACGACGGCGCCCGCTCCATCGAGCTCTCCCGCATCCGGTTCGAGCGCGGAACGGCGGATCCTCGCTCGCTGGGGACGGGCTCCCGCCGAAGCAGCTCGCGGTGCGTCCCCTCGCGGATTTCGGGCGCGAGGCCGCCCGATGAATCGACTCCGCGCCTTCTGCCCGGCGAAGGTGAACCTCGGTCTCAACGTCCTCGGCCGGCGCTCCGACGGTTTCCATGAGATCGTCACGATCTTCCAGGCGATCGATCTTTGCGATGTCCTCGAAGGAGAGGTCGCGGACGAGGTCTCGCTCGAAGTCAGCGACCGCTCGATTCCCTCGGGCGAGAGCAATCTCGTTCTCAAGGCCGCTCGGCTGCTCGGGAGGCGCGTGGATCGCGCGCGCGGGCGCGGGGCGCGCCTCGCGCTCCACAAGGAGATTCCCGTCGAATCCGGCTTGGGCGGTGGAAGCTCGAACGCGGCGGGCGCGCTCATGCTCCTGAACGAGCTCTGGGCCTTGCAGCTGGGCTTGGCCGAGCTGACGCCGATCGCCGAGGACCTCGGTTCCGACGTGCCGTTTTTCTGTCCGGCGGAACCGCTCTGGGTACCGGCCGGGGCGACAGGATCGAACCGCTGCCGCCGATCGAGGAGCGGCCGGTCGTTCTGGGGAGCCCGGCGTTCGGGCTGTCCACGCCTGAGGTCTACCGAGCGCTGGAGCTTCCGTTGACAGGGGAAGCCCGTGATGTTACGGTACCGCGGCCTTTTGTTAAGTTCGCGGAAGGAAACGACTTCGCGCTCGCGAAGAACGATCTCGAGGTCGGCGGCGTTCGAGATGAGCTCCGAGCTTCCCGCCTTTCGGGACGCGCTGTTACGCTCGGGCGCCGAGCTGGCGCTTTTGTCCGGTAGTGGGTCGACGGTGTTCGGGCTGTTTCGCGCGGGGACCGAGGTGACGTCGATCGCCGCTTTCCTTCGCGGCGAGTTTCCGGGTTGGACTTTGCGGGCGAGCCGAACGGTCGCCTCGGGTGTGCGGATCGTGCCGGCGGTGACATGAAGAACGAGATGAAGGTCTTTTCGGGCAACGGCAACCCGGTGCTGGCGCGCGCCATCTGCCACTACCTGCACCTCGCCATGGGCGAGTGGAAGCTCTCGCGGTTCTCCGACGGCGAGGTCTACTGCCAGATCCTCGAAAACGTTCGCGGCACCGACGTCTTCGTCATCCAGCCGACCTGCCACCCCGTCAACGAGAACATCATGGAGCTGCTGATCGCGGTCGACGCGATGAAGCGCTCGTCGGCGGCGCGCATCACGGCGGTGATCCCGTACTACGGCTACGCGCGCCAAGACCGCAAGGACAAGCCCCGCGTCCCGATCTCGGCCAAGCTGGTCGCGGACCTGCTCACCGCCGCGGGCGTCGACCGGCTGCTCACGATGGAGCTGCACGCGCCGGCGATCCAGGGGTTCTTCGACCTTCCGGTCGATCACCTGTTCGCCGCGCCCGTCCTCCTCGATTGGGTCGAGCGGCAGCGCTTCGAGAACCTCACGATCGTCTCGCCGGATGCCGGAGGCGTGGAGCGCGCTCGCGCCTTCGCGAAGAAGCTCGAAGCGGGGCTCGTCATCATCGACAAGCGCCGCGTCGAGGCGAACGTCGCGCGAGACGATGAACGTCATCGGCGAGGTTGCGGGGCGGACCTGCGTCATCGTGGACGACATCGTCGATACCGGCCGGCACGCTCGTCGGCGCGGTCAAGGCGCTTCGCGACGAAGGGGCGTCCCGCGTGCTCGGCTGCTTCACGCACCCCGTGCTGTCCGGCCCCGCGCTGGAGCGCATCGAGAGCTCGACCTCGAGCACGTCGTCGTGACGGACTCGATTCCGCTGTCCGACGTCAAAGCGCCAGAATCCCAAGATCACGGTCCTTTCCGTGGCGAGCCTCCTGGGAGAGGCGATCGCCCGAATCCACAGCAACTCCTCGGTGAGCTCGCTGTTCGTCTAAGGACAGAAGATCATGAACAAGGACATCGTCGTCGAAGCGCAGGAACGTTCCGATCTCGGAAAGAACGCGAGCCGCCGCCTCCGCAAGGACGGCGGGGTTCCCGGGGTCGTCTACGGCCTCGACCGCCCGCCGTTCACCGTGGGCATCGGCGCGCGCAGGATCGAGGAGGTGCTGCAGCCTGGAAACCGGGCGCAACACGATCTTCACGATGGCCCTCAAGCGGGCAGGACCGCTCGCGCGCGGTCATGATCAAGGCGCTGCAGCGCGATCCCGTGACCGAGCGGCTCGTTCACGTGGACTTCGTGCGGGTCGATCTCGCGAAGGCGGTCCGCGTCACCGTCCCCATCCGGCTGCTCGGCATCGCGGAGGGCGTCAAGACGGAAGGCGGCATGCTCGAATTCGTCCTGCGCCAGGTCGAGGTCCAATGCCTCCCGACGGACATCCCGGAGCACATCGACCTCGACGTCTCCGCGCTGCACCTGAACCAGCACCTCTCGGTGAAGGACCTCCCGGTCGAGGGAGCGCGTGACCGATTCTCGACGACCCCGAGGCGATCGTTTGCGTCGTCGCCGTGCCCAAGGAAGAAGCCGCGCCGGTCGTCGAAGAGGTCGCGGCGGTGGCCGCCGAGCCCGAGGTCATCAAGAAGGGCAAGGAAACGGCCGCCGACGAGGGCGACGCGAAGAAGGGCGACGCCAAGAAGGCCGCGGAGCCGAAGAAGCCCGAGGCCAAGAAGGCTTGAAGGTCGTCCTCGGACTGGGGAACGAAGGGCCGGAGTACCGCTGGACGCGGCACAACGTCGGGTTCATGGTCGCCGATGCGATCGCCGCGCGCTGCGGCGCGGAGCTTCAGCCGCGCGCGGCGATCTCGGCCGTCTTGGCTTTCGCGCCGAGACCGACCTACGGCGGCGAGCGCGTCGTGCTCGCGAAGCCCCGCACGCTGATGAACCGCAGCGGCCAGCCGCGGCCGCGCTCCAGAGGAAGTACGGCGCTCGAGCCCCGGGACTTCATCGTCGTCTTCGACGACGCCGATCTCGCTTTCGGGCGCGTGCGCGTCCGCCCGGAGGGTGGAGCCGGCGGGCACAACGGCGTTCGCTCGCTCATCGAGACGTCTGGGCGCGCGGGAGTTTCACTCGCGGTCAAGCTCGGCGTCCTGGGCGAAGGCCGGCACAGCCGCGATCTCGCCGACTACGTCCTCGACGGGTTCCTCCCGGACGAGCGGCCGGTCGTCGCCGCGATGGTCGAGCTGGGGGCCGACGCGGTCGAGGCGGTCCTGAGAGACGGCGTCGAGGCGCGCCCAGCGGGCCTGCAATGGCGCTGCGTAGGGGCCTCGCTCGTGAAAGAGTGGCGCAGCCGCCTCACCGATGGTAACGTCCGCCTTTCGCGTCGGGGATGTGCCCCGACACGATGTCGGAAAAGAATAGTTCGGACCGTCGCATGCGGTTCGGCACCCTCGCCTCCGGCATGTCCGGAGGCGATACGCCGTGAGGAGGTGCACGTGATTCGTACCTACGAAACCGTCTTCATCACCCTTCCCACCCTGACCGACGAAGAAGAGCGCGTCGTCGTCGACGCGTTCACGACCGTCGTCGTCCGACGGCGGGGGCGTCTTCGCCGCCAACGACCGCATGGGCCGGCGCCGGCTCGCCTACCCGATCAAGAAGTTCGAGGACGGCGTCTACACGCGGTTCCTCTACGACTCCAGTCGCGAACGTCCCCGAGGAGCTCGACCGGCGCCTGCGCATCTCCGACAAGGTCATCCGCCACATGACGCATCTCGATGGAGCTCGACTGGGCGGTGGCCTCGAAGGAGCAGGCCGTGCGCGACGCGCAGGCGCGTGCCGAGGCCGAGGCCGCGCGCGCCGCGGGACTCATCACCGGACTGCAGGCCGCTCGGGTCGCGAGCCTGTTGACCGACGTCGTCCGACGCGCCGCCCGCCGGGGCGCGCGACGAGGACGACGTCGATTTCGACAGACCAGAATTGAGGTAGACGATGGGCTACATGAGAGACAACCCGGGCGGCGGCTACGGCTCGCGGCCGTCGGGCGGCGGCAGCGGTGGGCGGTCGGGGACGCGGCGCGGGCCGCGCACCGGAGGCCGGAAGCGGTTCCTGTTCCGCCGCCGCAAGTACTGCAAGTTCTGCGAGGACAAGGCGCGCTGGGTCGACTACAAGGACCTGCGCACGCTGCAGAGCTACATCCCGGAGCGCGCCAAGATCCTGCCGCGCCGCATCTCCGGCACGTGCGCCACGCACCAGCGGCAGCTCATGCAGGCGATCAAGCGCGCCAGGAACCTGGCGCTGATCCCGTTCACCTCGGACTAGGCGGGAGGCTCGCGTGAAGATCGTACTGAGAGAAGACGTCGACAAGCTCGGAGACCGCGGCCAGGTGGTGAACGTCGCCGCCGGCTACGCGCGAAACTTCCTTTTCCCAAGGCTCTGGCGTTCGCGGCGACCGCCGGGAACATGCGGCAGATCGAGCTGCGCAAGAAAGTCTGGGTCGTCCGCGAGGCGAAGGAAGCCGACGACGCGACCAAGCTCGCGGCGCGCATCGGCGAGATCAAGCTCGATCGGTCGCGAAGAAGGTCGGCGAGAACGACGCGCTCTACGGCTCCGTGACGAGCGCAAGAGATCGCCGAGCTCCTCAAGGCCAAGGGGTCGAGGTCGACCGCCGCAAGATTCAGCTCGCACGAGCCGATCCGCTCGCTGGGGACGTTCGACGTCCCGATCAAGATCCACCGGCAGGTCGGCGCCAGCGTTTCGGTCGCAAGTCGTCCCGGAGCCGGCCGAGTAGCGATGAGCGAACCTCGCCCCACGGCGGGCCGCGCCGGCGATGACGTGACTCCGGCGCACGCCGCGGCGCTCGCGGCGGCTGGCTGGTTCCCGGAGCGGGGCACGCCGTGCTCGGCCGCGTGCGCGCGCGGCGTCGTGTTCTTCGTCGCTGATCATGGGCTCGTTCGGCCTCGGGCTCGGCGCACGACGGCCGCCTCGCGCTGTACTCCCCGCGCGAGGGGTTTCTGACCGGGCTGCAGCTCGTGGCCAACGTCGGCGTCGGGCCCGGCGGACGCCTTCGCGAGGATGAGCGTCTACGGCGAAGCCGGCCTACACGGTGCCCGACCAGACCCGGCGCCCGCGTACCGTCCGCGCATCGAGACGTTCAGGGAGCCGGCAACGCTCCGCGCGTCTCCGCCTACGGGACGGCCTACCTCTGGTCGGCCGGGTCTGATGAACCTGCTCGCTGCTGATGGACGTCTGGGACATCGCCAAGCGGCGGAAGGACTGACGTGCGGAGCCACTTCGCGCCACCTCGTCGTCTACTCGGGGATCATCGCGACGTTCTTCGCGGCGCTGACGCGGCGCGATCGGCGCGAGCAGCTCAAGTTCGGCGGGCTCGTGTGGCTGGGGATGGCCGGGGGCGTTCTGCTGCTCGCCTACGTCTGATGCTCCCGTTCCCGCGGTGAGGCGCTCGTTCCTCACGCTCTGGGGCCCGTTCCTCGCGGCCCTCGCCGTGCGTCTTCTGGCTCTCGTCGCTGTCCGCACGTCCCCGGCGCGCGATTACGTCTGGGACAAGCTGCTGCACACCGTCGGCTACGCGGGCTTGGGGATGCTCGCGCTTGCGCGCGTTTCACGGCGGGTTCGAGCGCCCGCGCCCGTCAGCCGACGCTCTACGCCGGCTGACCGTGATCCTGTGGGGTATCTCCGACGAGTTCCACCAGTCGTTCGTCCCGGGCCGCGATGCCACCGCCTGGGACGTCGTGGCGGACGCGGTCGGCTTCGCCATCGCGGTCGCTCTTGCTCTTGGCGGCGACTCGCGCCGCGCGTCCGCCGTCCAGCGCCGCGATAGAATCGGCCGCTTTCCGCGGGCCGACGGGAACCCCGAAAGGACTCCCGATGGATCGACGCTACGCGATGGTTCCGGGCGACGGCATCGGCATCGACGTCACGACAGGAAGCCGTCAAGGTGCTCGAGCGCCGCGTCCGAAGGCCTTCGGCTTCGGCCTCACGCTCGAGCATTTCGACTTACGGCGCCGAGCGCTACCTGCGGACGGGGAGACGCTCCCGCGAGGCGCCTCGAGACCTGGTCCGGAGTTCGACGCCGATCTTCATGGGGGCCTTCGGCGACCCGCGCGTGCCCGACATGAGGCACGCCGCCGACATCCTGCTCGGCACCCGCTTCAGGATGGACCTCTACGCGAACGTGCGGCCGGTGCGCTGCCTCACCGAGCGCCTGTGCCCCCTGCGCGGAGCTACACCGCGCGCGGACGTCGATTTCGTCGTGTTCCGCGAGAACACCGAAGGCGCGTACGCGGGGATCGGCGGCATCTTCAAGAAGGGGACGCCCGACGAGATCGGCATCCAGGAAGACGTGAACACGCGCAAGGGCGTCGAGCGGATCATCCGCGCCGCCTTCGAGTACGCGGAGGCGAACGGGCGGAAGAAGGTCACGATGTCGGACAAGTCGAACGCGCTTCGCCACGCGCACGACATCTGGCAGCGGGTCTTCGCGGAGGTCGCCGCGGAGTATCCGGCGATCCAGGCCAACCACCTCTACGTCGACGCGCTCACGATGCAGATGATCAAGGACCCGAGCCAGTTCGAGGTCATCGTGACCTGCAACATGTTCGGCGACATCGTCACCGACCTCGGCGCCGCGCTCCAGGGCGGCCTCGGCATGGCCGCCTCGGGCAACCTCCACCCCGGCAAGACCTCGATGTTCGAGCCGGTCCACGGCTCGGCTCCGAAGTACGCCGGCACCGACACCGCGAACCCGTTCGGCGCGATCCTGACGGCGGCGATGATGCTCGAGCACACGGGCCTGGCCGACGCCGCGACGGCGCGATCGAGGCGGCGGTCGTCTCGTGCCTCGAGGCGCGCGAATGCACCGCCGACGTCGGCGGGCAGCCTGGGCGCGCGGCGGCCGCCGACGCGGTCGTGCGCCGCCTGACGAAGGCGCGGCGTGAGGGAGCGAGCATGAGCGACGACAAGATCCGCTACGAAGCGCGCGGACGGGATCGGCATGGATCACGCTCGACGATCCGCCCGCCAACACCTACAGCTACGCGATGATGCGGCGAGCTCGACGCCGCCATCCTGGACGCGCGCATGGACGCCGTCGGTCCACGTCGATCGTGCTCCGCGGCGACGGGCGACAAGTTCTTCTGCGCGGGCGCCGACATCAAGATGCTCACCGAGGCCGATCCGGCGTTCAAGTACTACTTCTGCCTCCACGCCAACGAGACGCTGAACCGCCTCGAGCAGACGCCGAAGGTCGTGATCGCCGCGCTGAACGGGCACTGCGTCGGCGGCGGCCTCGGAGATCGCGCTCGCGGCCGACCTGCGCGTCGCGAAGCAGGGCGGCGGCAAGATCGGCCTTCCCGAGGTCGACCTCGGCGTGCTGCCCGGCACCGGCGGCACGCAGCGGCTGGCGCGCGCTGCTCGGGCGCGCGCGCGGCGTTCGAGCTCGATGGCGACCGGCCGCACGTTCTCGTTCGAGGAGGCAGCGACGCTCGGCCTGGTCCACGAGGTCTCTCGAGCGCGGCGACGTTCGACGCGCAAGGTCGAGGCGTACGCGCGCGCAGTTCCTGCCCGCCGTCGCGGCGTCGAAGGCGGTCGGGCTCATCAAGCGCGCGCGTGGTCTCCGGGCTCGAGGCGGGCTTCGCCGAGGGGCTCGCGCTGGAGCGCGAGCTGCAGCAGCGCTCTGTTCGAGTCCGAGGACGCGAAGCGAGGGGCTGGCCGCCTACGTCGAGAGGCGCCCTCCGCAGTTCACGGGGCGGTGAGCCACGCGGGTTTGCCGCTTGCGCCGGGTCGGTTCGCGGTAGAACGGTCTCCGCATGACGCACAGCTGACGACGCTTCAGGCCGTGATCCGCTTCGGCGTGGTGGTGGTGCGTCAGCCTCAGGGAGGTGGCCGCCGCGGTCTAGCAGCTCGAATCCGACGATACCAACCGGCCCATCTCCTTCGCGGGAGGTGGGCCTTTTTTGCTTGCGCGGAGGCCTCAGCATCATGATACAGCGCGCCGTTCGACATCCCGGCCGATCTCGACACGCCGGTGTCGGCGTTTCCTGAAGCTCGCGCCGCTGCAGCCCGCGATTCCTCCTCGAAAGCGTCGAAGGGGAGCGCGTCTGGGAGGTACTCGATTCCTCGGCTTCGGCGACGCGGAGGAGCTTCGCTCGACGCGAGTCCGATCGCGGTGCGGAGCCGCGCGCCGCGACGGAGCCTTTCTCGCCCCGTTGCGGGCCGCGCTCGCGGCTGCCCCCGCCTCGCGCCCGCGGCGTCGGGGATGCCGTTCTGCGGCGGCCTCGTCGGCGCGATCGGATTCGACGCCACGCGGAGGCTCGACGATCTCCCTCGGCCGCGCCGTGCGAACGGCGTACCGAACCCGACGCGCTGTTCGTCGCGCCGCGAGAGCGTTCTCGTCTTCGACCACGTCACCCGGAAGGCTGCGCTCCTCCACGCAGGGAACGAGGTCGAGCGCAGGCGAGCTTCGGCACCGGGTCGTAGCGCGCGCTGCACGCGCATCGAGACGCCTCCTCCTCGCGGTCGGTCGAGCCCCGGGCGCCAGTCGCCGCAGCACGGGTCGAACCGCCTTCATCGCCGCCGTGATCGCGCGCTGCAAGGAGGCGATTCGCGCGGGGAGGTCTTCCAGCTCGTCCTGTCCGTCCGCTTCACCGCGGAGTTCACGGGCGACGCGTTTTCCGTCTACCGCGCGCTCCGCGACGCTCGAACCCTCGCCCTACACGTTCTTCGCTCCGCATCGGAGGCTTCGCGATCGTCGGCGAGCTCTCGGAGGCGCTCGTCAAGCTGCAGCGGGCGCGAGGCGCGCTGCGTCCGATCGCGGGGACGCGCCCTCGCGGCGCAGGACGACGAGGACGACGACGGCGCTCGAGCGCGGAGCTGCTCGCCGACCCCAAAGAGGCGGCCGAGCACGTGATGCTCGTCGATCTCGCTCGGAACGATCTGGGACGCGTCGCGGTCCCCGGCTCGATCGCGGTCGGGCCGTCCCGAGCGATCGAGCGCTACAGCCACGTCATGCACCTCGTCTCGGACGTGCGCGGCGTCCTGGCGCCGGAGCGCGACGCGTTCGATCGTGTTCGCGCGCGGCATTCCCGCGGGCACCGTCACGGGCGCTCCGAAGGTGCGCGCGATGGAGCTCATCGACGCGATCGAGCCGGTCGGCGCGCGGGTTCTACGCGGGCACGCGTCGGCTACTTCGGCCACCGGCGGCGTCGATGGATCAGGCGCTCGCGATCCGCACCCTCGTCTTCTACGGAGGGCCGGGTGTCGTTCCAGGCCGGGCGCGGGGATCGTCGCCGACAGCGACCCCGAGCGCGAGTACGAGGAAGTCCTGGCCAAGGCCGCGGCCCTGCGCGCGAGCGCTCGAGCCGGCGGCGAGCGCCATGAACGCGCACGTGCTGCTCATCGACAACTACGACTCGTTCACGTGGAACCTCGCGCAGGCGTTTCTCGGCCATGGGCGCGCGGGTGGACGTCCGCCGCAACGACGCCGATCTCGGCGACACGAGGCGCGCGATCTGGCGCCGACACATCTCGTGATCTCGCCGGGTCCCGGGCGGCCGGAAGACGCCGGCGCGACGCTGGCGATCCTCGAGGCGCTCCTGCCGCGCAGTGCCCGGTGCTGGGCGTCTGTCTCGGTCACCAGGCGCTCGCGCGTGGTCTCGGGCGGCCGCGTGGTGCCGCGCCGCGGCTCGTCCACGGCAAAGCGTCGCCGATCTACCACGACGGGCGACGCGCTCTACGCCGGGCTTCCCGAACCCGTTCCCGGCGGGCGCGCTACCACTCGCTGTGCGTCGACGACGCGACGCTCCCGCGCGGCGCTTGCGGTGCTGCGCCTTCACGTCGCAAGGAGAGGTGATGGGCCTTCGCCATGGCGGCCTCCGCGCCGAGGGCGTCCAGTTCCATCCGGAAAGCGTGCTGACGCCGCACGGCGAGCGGCTGCTCGGCCAACTCTCTCGAGGGGGAGCCGTCATGGAGGACGATCCTCGAACGCCTCCTGGCTGGAGGCGACCTCGACCTGCGGAGTCCGAGGGGCTTGTTCGCCGCTCTCACCGACGCCGCAACACCTCGCCGGCCGTCGTCGGCGCGGTCGTTGGTCGCACTTCGGGCGAAAGGGAGAGCGCCGTCGAGATCCGCGGCATGGCGTCCGCGATGCGCGCGCGCGCGCTGCCTTGCGACCTCGGCCCGCGCGATGGGCTCGTCGATGTCGTGGGGACCGGGGAGATGGAGCGCACAGCTTCAACCTCTCCACCGGCGCGGCCCTGCTCGCGGCGGCGGCCGGCGCGCGCGTCGTCAAGCACGGCGGGCTGCGCGTCGTCCGGGCGATCGGGAGCGCCGATGTTCTCGCAGGCCCTCGGCGTGCCGCTTCCGCTCAGACGGTCCACGCCGGCGCGCGCCTCCTCGAGACGACGGGATTCACCTTCTTCACGCCCCGCATTTTCACCCGGCGCTCCGCGAGCTTGGCCAGCGTGCGCCGCGCGATCGGCGTGCGCACGGTGCTTGAACATCCTGGGCCGTTGTGCAATCCGGCGGCGCCCCCTCATGGCGTGATCGGTGCGTTCTCGCTACGAACCGGCGCGCGATGGCGCAAGCGCTGTCGGGTCCTCCGTTCGAGCGTGTCGTTCGTCGTTCACGGTAGCTACGGATGGGACGAGCCGACCCGGCCGGCGTCTTCCACCTCTTCGACGTTGGCCCGGCAGCGGATCGTGGAAGGCGTGCGCGGACCCGCTCGGTGTCGGGCTCGCACGATGCCGCCCCAGACGATCTCCGGGCGGCGATACGCCGCGACGAACGCGCGCGCCCTTGCGGACGCCTCGAACGGGCGCGCGGCGCGCACCGGGACGCGCTGGTGCTCGGCGCCGCGCTCGCGCTCGAGGTGTCGGGGCGATGCCGCGACATGGGTGAGGGCGTCGCCGAAGCAAGCGCCGCGCTCGACGATGGACGGGCCTCGCGGCTGCTCGCGGCGGTCGCGACATGTGCGCGCGGGCGACGGAGCCGACCCATGCCTGACTTTCGCAAGAATGGCGTCGTCCAGCCGCATGCGCGTGCGCGGCCAAGACGCGGGTCGGCGAAGCGAGCTCTGCGGGTTGCGAGCGCGCAGCCCGATCCGATGGAGCTGCGTCGTGCGACGCTTCGGGTTTCGACGTGATCGCCGAGCTCAAGCGGCGCAGCCCGTCCGCCGGTGCGCTCGTCGCCCGTCAGCCGCAAGCACCGTCTCGACGCTGGGCGACGCCTATGCAGGCGCGGGGGCGTGCGCGGTCTCGGTCGTTACCGAGCCGACCGCGTTCGCGGGCTCGCTCGACGCGCTCGCGCGGGATGGCACGGCTCGGCGGGCTCCCCACCATGCGGAAGGACTTCCTGGTCGAGCCGTACCAGGTCATCGAGGCGCGCGCCCACGGGGCCTCGGGCGTCTTGCTCATCGCGCGCCTCCTCGACGCCGCGCTCTCTGGCGGAGATGATCGCGGCCGCGGCCGCGCTGCAGGATGTTCGTCCTGGTCGAAGCGTTCGACGCCGGCGATCTCGACCGGGCGGTGGATGCCGTGACGCGGCTCGCGCGGCGCCCATCTCCTCGGCGTGAATGCCCGCGACCTTGCAGACGCTTGCCGTCGATCGCGACGCGGCATGCCGAGCTTGCCGCCAGCTCCCCGCGGGCATCGATCTCGTCGCGGAGAGCGGTATCGCAACCCCGAGGACTGCGGCCCGCGTCGCCGCGGATCGGATACGTCGCCGCCCTCGTCGGGGAGGCGCTGATGCGTGCCGACGATCCGGCGGCCATGCTCCGCAGCCATGCTCGCGTCGGGGCGCGAAGCCGCGGCTACGGGAGGTCGGCCGATGACGCACCTGCTCGATGCTCATGGACGCTTCGGCGCATTCGGCGGCCGCTTCGTTCCCGAGACCCTGTGGCGGCGCTCGAGCGATTGACGATCCGGCGCGCGGGACGCTCTCGCCGATGGGAGCAATACGTAATGAAG
>ERZ1370068.552-contig-10503_pt1 | contig 57775 bp, 90 predicted proteins | sample MGYA00561227_ERZ1370068 | MGnify/ENA primary metagenome ERZ1370068 (study PRJEB38410, sample SAMEA6850437) | metagenome | study: Metagenomic assessment of the ecological functions of the soil: analysis of the soil microbiota associated with the... | reverse complement strand
GTTACGTATTGCTACACCCGTGGCTGTCCGCCGCAGCTCCATCGTGAAGCGGCGGAGGCGCTCGCCATCCACCACGAACCACCGCGTCCGGGATCTCGACGCGGCGAGGCGTTCGCGTTGTGAAGTCTGGTGGACGAGCCGCGGCCGGCGTGGACCCAGGCGGTGCAGCACCGCCTGGCCCGGCTCGACAGAAGATGAGCGTGGGACGCTTGTTGTAGGGGCCGGATCGAGGCTTCGGCCCGGGGCCCTCCGACTCGCGTCGTCCTTGCGGCTCGTCGGCGGACGAGCTGCTCCTGAAGCTACCGCGCGGCGGCCCCGGTCGTTTTCTTCGCCTTTGCTCTTCTTGCCGCAGCGGCCGCGTCTTCCGGGCTCGGACGTCTGCGCGCCGAACTTCTGGTGAACCGCTCGACCCGGCCTTCGGTGTCAATCAGCTTCTGCCGGCCCGTGAAGAACGGATGGCAGTTCGAGCAGATTTCGAGGTGCAGCTCCGGCTTCGGTCGAACGGGTCTTCCACGTCGCGCCGCAGGCGCAGCGCACGCTCGACCACGTGGTATTTCGGGTGGATGGCTTCTTTCACTGTGGGCCCCTTGCGACTCCTGGAAACCCCCATTATAGCAGGGCCTACGGCGTCGGTCGACTCGCGATCCCACCGGTGCGCCTGCAGCGCCTCGAGCAGGCGGGGCGGCAAGAGCGTCCCGTCGCTGGCCGCGAGGTTTCGCTCGACGTGCCGCGGCTTGGCGCATGCCCGGAATGGCCGTGCTGACCGCGGGATGCTCGAGGATGAACCGCAGCGCCAGTTCCGGCAGGTCCATGCCCTCGGGGACCAGCGGCTGGAGGCGCTCGACGCGATCGAGCGTGGCGGCGAGGTTGTCGGCGGTGAAGTAGACGTTCCGGAAGTCGCCCTCCGGCCAGATCGAGTCCGCGGTCAACGTGCCGGTCAGGCTGCCTTCGTCGAACGGCACGCGCGCGATGACGGCGATGCCGTGCGCGCTGGCAGCAGGGAACAGCTCGTCTTCCGGCGCCTGGTCGAAGATGTTGTGGACGACCTGCACGGCGTCGATCGAGCCCGGTCTCGAGCGCGCTTGCAGGACGTTCGTCGGCTGCCAGCGGTTGACGCTGATGCCGATCGCGCGCGACCAGGCCCTTCGCGCTTGAGATCGTCGACCGCGCGCTGCCAGCCGTCGTCCTCGGCCCAGCGTGTCGCTCCACACGTGAAACTGCTGGAGATCGATCGTGTCGCACGCCGAGGTTCTGCAGGCTCTTCTCGGTGATGCTCGCGGATGTGATCCGGCGGATAGGTCGCGCTGACCGGATACTCGGCCTTCGCCGGCCACTTGCATGTTCTTGGGCGGAATCTTGGTCGCGACGTACAGCGCGCGTCGCTCGGCGATGCGCGAGTCGAAGGGCCTGGCCGAGCAGCTGCTCGCTCTTGCCGTCGCCGTAGACCCACGCCGTGTCGAAGAAATTGCAGCCGAGCGCGAGCGCGCGGTCCAGCGCGCGCAGCGACTCCTCGTCGTCGGATCCGGTCCACCCGCCCATGCCCCACGTGCCGAAGCCGATCTCCGAGACCTGCCAGCCGGTGCGGCCGAACGTCCGATAGCGCATATACGAATCTTCCCACGGCGTCGGGGTCAGCGGTTGGGGTTAGGGGTCGAGTTCAGCGGTCCGGGGCGGAGGCACGGAACGCCGAAGACCGCTGGCGCGGTTGTGCTGTGCTGCGCGCCGCCCTCTGGTGCGGCGCTTCGCGCGGCCGGACTCGACACCACCGAATACGATTCGAGATCACGTTTCCCGCGTCCGCGCACGACGGTCCGATCACCGGACGCGTCTACGTGATGGTCACGCGGACCGTCGATCGGGCGGCCCGAGCCGCGGCTGCAGGTCGGGCGCACTGGCGTTCCGTTCTTCGGCCGCGACGTCGAGCGGCTCGCAGCCCGAGAAGATCGTCAGCGATCGACGCCAGCGATCTCGGCATCGCCGATCGACAGCATCAACGACATCCCGCCCGGCGACTACTTCGTTCAGGCCGTGGTCGTCGTCTACTCCGAGTTCCAGCGCGCCGACGGCCACGTCGGTGTGGATGCACGACGATCAGTGGGAAGGGCAGCGCTGGAACCGATCGCCGGGCAACCTGTACAGCGCAGTCCAGAAGGTTCATCTCGATCCGAACGACCGAGCAACGTCGTCAAGCTCGGTCGGCGACGAAGGTCGTGCCGCCGGTCGACGTGCCGCCGGACACCAGCCACGTCAAGCGGTTCAGGATTCAGAGCCCGATGCTGACGAAGTTCTGGGGCCGGCCGATCTATCTCGGCGCCGCCGTGCTGCTGCCGCGAGACTACGACCGCGAGACGATGAGCTATCCGGTCAACTACATCCAGGGCCACTTCTCGCTGGCGGCGCCGTACGGCTTCGACGAGAAGAACGACTTCTCGCAGGCGTGGCTGAGCGACAGCTTCCCGCGGATGATCGCCGTCACGTTGGCAGCACCCGACGCCGTACTTCGACGACTCGTACGCGGTGAACTCGGTGAACAACGGCCCGTACGGCGACGCGATCATGCAGGAGCTCGTGCCGGAGGTCGAGAAGCGCTTCCGCGTGATCCGTGAACCCTACGCGCGGATTCTCTCCGGCGGATCGACCGGCGGATGGGAGGCCGCGGCGCTGCAGATCTTCCACCCCGATTTCTTCGGCGGCGCGTGGTCGTACATGCCCGGACTCCGTCACGTTCATGGACGTGGAAGGCGTGAACATCTACGAGGACGAGAACGCCTTCTACAAGGTCTACGACTGGCGCAAGGTGCCGACGGTCAACAGCCGGATGGTCAACGGCCAGCATGGTGATGACGTCGCAGCAGCGCAACTACTTCGAGCTCGTGAACGGCACGCAGCGGGCGCTCGGGCGAGCAGATCGACATCTGGTCGGCGGTCTTCGGACCGATCGGCAAGGACGGCTACTTCGAGCCGCTGTTCGACAAGCGGACCGGCGTGATCAACAAGCAGGTCGCCCAGTACTGGAAGGAGCACTACGACCTGCTCTACTACCTGCAGAAGAACTGGTCGACGGTCGGCCCGAAGCTCGTCGACAAGCTGTACTTCTTCACCGGCGACGTCGACACCTACTACTTGAACAACTCCACGCAAAGAGCTCGAGAAGTGGATGAAGACGACGGCGAACCCGCACTACGAGGGTTCTTCATGTACGGCGACAACAAGCCGCACTGCTGGAGCGGGCCGGTGTCGTCGGCGGAGCGGCTGAAGGAGATCGCGCAGTTCATCGCAGCGCAAGAGGCCCGAAGGCGCGACGACGCCGTGGTGGCGCTACTGAACATTTCCCAGCAGCGCCAGTTGGCGACAACCGTCATCGGCGATGCTTCACGTTCTTCGATTGGCGCGAGCGCAAGAATTCGCTGGCCATCCGCCGCGATGACAGTCTGGAGGGAAATTGCCAAGCGCCAGCGCGAAACGGATGTCGCCGCCTGACAGGCTGACCGCCGCGGACATCAGCACGCCGCCTGGCGACACGTAGAACAGTTCGCGCCTGTCCTTACGCCACCGCGACAGACTTCCACCTCGATCGGATACCTGCCTCTTGCGCCGTCAGATGGAAAAACGCTGCACACTCTATTGCGTCCCGATCTGTCCGATGTGTAGGCGATCCATTTTCCGTCCGGCGAGAAACTTCCTGTGTCTCAAGCCGAATGCGGCGCGAAGATACGGGACGGGCTTGCGGTCCCCGGTAACCGGCACCACCCACAGCTCTGAATGCGCCTGTGCACCGACCTCGCTCCGGATGTTCGCCGCACAGGACGAATCGGCCGTCAGTGACCAGTCACCAAGCTGCTGCGAATGCGGACTGTTGGTCAGTCGTTCGTCTCCGCCGCTCTCGCGGACATACGGCGTGTAGATATTCGGTGGCGCCCCACGCGAGAAGGCGATGCACCGCCATCGGGCGACCACACCGGGTTGAAGCCGCCGTCGCGCGTCAATCGTACGAGGCTCCGCCGCGGTCCAGATCGACCAGCCACAAGTTGACATCGGAAAGCACGCCCCCGCCGCCGGTGACGACGACCCGCTTCGCATCCGGCGACAGCGACATCTCAGTGCCGTTGACGTTGGTCGGCATATGTGTTCGCCGCCGGAAGTTGGAGACTGCCTGCCCTTTCCTCGTAAGTACCACGTCAGCTGGATATCCGGCCGGGCGCCTTCTCAAAAGCCAGCGTGCCTTCGTTCGAGACCGCGAAAAGCTGCGGCCGACGATGCCGGCGAATGGTCCGCGGACCACCGTCTGTGCGTCGCCCACCAGGGCTGCCGCGTCGAGGTCGAAGCGTTGCGCGACCAACTCATCGCCGCGCGTCCAGAGCAGGTGCCTGGTTCCGCGCATCCCGGCCTGGGGGAGCATGAGGCCGCGACGCGACTCCGGACGAGCAGCTTCTTCTCGGCCGGACGATCGAGTGACGTGACGTAGACCCCCAGGTCTGCGGGTCGTTGCGCACCATGGCCACCAGCCGTTGTCCGTCCGGCAAATTCCGGAAACCGGTGTGAGTTCTCGCCGTTCGCCGTGTCGACTTTCGTGAGCGCAAACTGGCACCGCCGGAGGCCGGCACGCGCAGCAACGGGCCGTCGTTGAAGGCGTTGAACACGATGGTGCCCTCGGCGTTCCAGGTGCCGCCTCGACCGGATGTCACGTCGCACAGCACGGTCGGCGCTCCGCCGGAGACGTCAACCCGTTTCAGCTTGCCCGACGCGAAGAATCCAATCGATTTGCCATCCGGCGACCAGAAGGGCAGCGCGGCACCGTCGGTTCCCGGCAGTTCGCGGGTTGTCGGAGAATCCAGCGGTCTGATCCAGAGTCGATCCTGTTCCGCCAATGTTGGCGACGAATGCCAGCGCGCGGCCGTCAGGGAGATCGCGCTAAGCCGCTTTCGAGACGGAATTCGGCGCCGGCAGGCGGATTCACGTTCAGGAGGAGTGGCCGTCCCTCGTCAACACGCCGCGTATTCGAGAAGCTCCAGACAACCGCGATGAACGCGACGACGAGCGCGGCCGCCATCACCCACGGCACCAGCTTGCCTCGGCAGGTGTCTCTTGCGGCGCTTCGTCTCGTCTGGCCGCGGCCCATTCTGAGCTCGCGCTTCACGTCGCTCACGCCGCCTGCCATCGGTCGTCGGGATCGTGCGCGAGACACCGATCGATGATGCGCGACTGCAGCGGAACCTGATCTGGCAGTCGCGCGCCGCCTGCGCCGCGCGACGGCCGGTGAGCATTTCCCGCAGCAGCAGCCCGAGCGCAAGATGTCCGTGCGCGCATCCGCTTGATCCCATCGTGAGCTGCTCCGGCGCCATACTGGAAGGTACTCAGCACGGCGCCGGTTTCGGTTCTGCCGCGGTGGGTAGCTCCATGCGGGCGCGCCTGAGTCCACGCGCACTTTCGCCAACCCGAAGTCGAGCAGCTTGGCCGCCCGACTTCTCGGTCACCATGACGTTGCCCGGCTTCAGATCTCGGTGGACGATGCCCCGTCGGTGAGCGGCGCTCAGCGCGTCCGCGATCTCGATGCCGGCGTGCCGGAGCGCCTGGTCAGCCGGCGACGGACCCTCGGCGCAGCCGGTCGGCGAGCGATTCGCCACTCGACGAGCTCCATGACGAGAAAATCGATGCCGTCCCTGATGACCTGACGTCGTGAAGGGTGCAGATGTGCGGATGAGTGAGTGACGAGATCGCGCGCGCTTCACGATCGAATCGTTCGCGCCGCTCGGGATCCGCTGAAAGGTGCGTCGGCAGGACTTTGATGGCGACGGCCCGATCGAGACGCGTGTCTCGCGCCCGGTACACTTCGCTCCATGCCCGCCAGCTCCAATAGGAGCGACGATCTCGCATACGGTCCGAGGCGGCGCACGCCAACCGCAAGATTCGAAAGGATGCGGAATTATCCCACAGCGACGACCGACGCCGTCCCTTAGGCCTCGCCGATGGAGCTACCCTGGATGAGGTGGATCAGGAACAACACGATCGCAATGACCAGCAGAATGTGGAGCAATCCACCAAGCGTGTAGCTGGTCATGAAGCCGAGGAACCAGAGGATCAAGAGAATGAAAAACGAAGAACAGCATCGCTCCCTCCTTGCAGAATTCACCCTGGAATTCCAGGTGCAATGACTGCGCCGGAGGTGCTGTGATGCTGTTGAGCCTGCGCGTGGGCGTGCGGATGACGTTCTGAGATCGCGGCCCTGAAAAGGGCGCACTACAACTGCCTAATCCCTGAACTAACCCTAACCCCTAAGCCCTAACCCCTACGTCTTGCCGTTGGACATCGACGACAGGAAGTCCTGGTTCGTCTTCGTCTTCGCCATCCGCGACAGCAGCAGCTCCATCGCTTCGACTGGCGACAGCGGCGTCAGCACCTTGCGCAGCACCCACACGCGGTTCAGATCCTCCTTCGGGATGCAGCAGCTCTTCCTTCCGCGTGCCGCTCTTCGGTGATGTCGATCGACGGGAAGACGCGGCGGTCAGTGAGCTTGCGATCGAGGTGGATCTCGAGGTTGCCGGTGCCCTTGAACTCCTCGAAGATGACCTCGTCCATGCGCGAGCCGGTGTCGATCGAGCGCCGTGGAGATGATCGTCAGCGATCCGCCCTCCTCGATGTTCCGCGCCGCGCCGAAGAAGCGCTTCGGCCGCTGCAGCGCGTTGCTGTCCACGCCGCCCGACAGCACCTTGCCCGACGGCGGCACGATGGTGTTGTAGGCGCGCGCCAGGCGGGTGATCGAGTCGAGCAGGATGACCACGTCCTTCTTGTGCTCGACCAGCCGCTTCGCCTTCTCGATCACCATCTCGGCCACCTGCACGTGGCGCTGCGCCGGCTCGTCGAAGGTCGACGAGATCACCTCGCCGCGGACCGACCGCTGCATGTCGGTGACTTCTTCCGGCCGCTCGTCGATGAGCAGGACGATCAGGTAGACCTCGGGATGATTCTTGGTGATGCTGTTCGCGATGTTCTGCAGCAGCATCGTCTTGCCGGTGCGCGGCGGCGCGACGATCAGGCCGCGCTGGCCCTTGCCGATCGGCACCATCATGTCGAGGACGCGCGCCGACAGGTTCTCGGCGTCGGTCTCGAGCGAGATCTTCGACTGCGGGTAGAGCGGCGTCAGGTTCTCGAAGAACACCTTCTCGCGCGCCCGTTCCGGCGGCTCGAAGTTGACCGCCTCGACCTTGATCAGCGCGAAGTAGCGCTCGCCGTCCTTCGGCGAGCCGAATCTGGCCGGACACGGTGTCGCCGGTGTGGAGGTCGAACTTGCGGATCTGCGACGGCGAGACGTAGATGTCGTCGGGGCCGGGCAGGTAGTTGTAGTCGGGCGCGCGCAGGAAGCCGAAGCCGTCGGGCAGCACCTCGAGCACGCCCTCGGAGAAGATCAAGCCCGCTTTTCTCGGCGCGCGCCTTCAGGATCTCGAAGATGAGCTCCTGCTTCCGCATGCCGGTCGCGCCTGGAACGTCGAGCGCCTTTCGCGATCTTGGTCAGCGCGCTCGACGCTCATGTCCTTGAGCGTCGACAGCTCCAGCTTGTCCGGCGGGGAGTTGCGGCGTGTCCGTTGCCCTTGGGTTGCGGCTGTGAGGTGGTGGGGGTGTCCGCTTTCACGCGGACGTCAGCTGCTGCGCGATCAGTTTCCACAGGTCGTCCAATCCTTCGCCCGTCACCGCCGACACCGGCAGTGCAGGCATTTCAAACACGGATTCGATTGCCTTCAACGCGCGGATCCGTTCGCCGCGCGTGAGCTTGTCGATCTTTGTCGCGACAATCGCGACACGCCTCGACTGTGGGTTGCAACCAGCGCCAGGCCTCGAGGTCGCTTTCCAGCCCCGGATGCCTGGCATCGACCATCAGCAGTGCGCCGATGTCCGGCTGAATCCGGACGCCTCATGCTGCAAAGAAGACGTGGGTCAGCTTCTCGAATTCAACCGCGGACGCCCGTCCGCCACGGGCGTAGCCGTAACCTGGCAAATCCACCAGATAGAACGGGTTCGCGCCCCCGCGCGCCACACGATAGATGTTCGCCAGCCGCGTCTTGCCCGGTGCCGCGCTCGTTCGCGCGACCCGTTGGCGCACCAGCGCGTTGATCAGGGTCGATTTGCCAACGTTCGACCGGCCCACCAGCGCGATTTCGGCGAGGCCATCCCGCGGCAGATCGGCTGCCGCGGCGGCGCTTTTCACGAACTCAGCGGATATCTTCAGTGGGTGATCGTGTCGTCTGTGATTGTGTCCACCGGCGCCGCGGCTTCGGCGGTCCACAGGCGGGACACCAGCGGCTCGGCCAGCGCGATCTTCAGGACTTCATCCATCGTCTGGACCATGTAGACGTTCAGCGTATCCAGCACGTTCTTGGGAATGTCCGCCAGATCCTTCTCGTTGTCCTTCGGCAGGACGATGTTCTTGATCCCGGCGCGGTGCGCGGCCAGGAGCTTCTCTTTCACGCCGCCGATCGGCAGCACCTTGCCGCGCAGGCGTGATCTCGCCGGTCATCGCGACATCCTTGCGAATCGGCGTCGCGCGTGAGCGCCGAGACGAGCGCCGTCGCGAGCGTGATGCCCGCCGACGGACCGTCCTTCGGAATCGCGCCTTCCGGGCACGTGAATGTGCACGTCGGTCCGCTTGTTGAAGTCCTTCTCGATGCCGAATTCCTCGGCCTTCGAGCGCACGTAGCTCATCGCCGCCTGCGCCGACTCCTGCATCACGTCGCCGAGCTTGCCGGTGAGCGTCAGGTGCCCCTTGCCCGGCATCAGCGTCGCTTCCGTGACCAGGATCTCGCCGCCGACCTCGGTCCACGCCAGCCCGGTCGCGATGCCGATCTCGTTGGTCTCCTCGGCCATCGTGTTGCGGAAGCGCGGCACGCCGAGGTACTGCGGTGACCTTGTCCGGGGTGATCTCTTCGCTGAACGTCTTGCCCTCGACGACGACCTTGCGCGCCACCTTGCGGCAGACCGACGAGATCTCGCGCTCGAGGCTGCGGACGCCGGCCTCGCGCGTGTAGCGCTGGATGATCGTCGAGAAGGCGCCGTCGGCGAAGGTGATGTTCGTCTTTGGTGAGGCCGGTGCCTTCGACCGCCTTCGGCGACAGGAACTTCTCCGCGATCTGGACCTTCTCGATCTCGGTGTAGCCGGCGAGCTGCAGCACTTCCATGCGGTCGCGCAGCGCCTGCGGGATGGTGTGCAGCACGTTGGCCGTGCAGATGAACATCACGTGCGACAGGTCGTACTCGACGTCGAGGTAGTGATCGAGGAACGTGTGGTTCTGCTCCGGGTCGAGCACCTCGAGCAGCGCCGCCGACGGGTCGCCGCGGAAGTCCATCGACATCTTGTCGACTTCGTCGAGCAGGAAGACCGGGTTCATCGTGCCGGCCTTCTTCATCATCTGGATGATCTGGCCGGGGAACGCGCCGATGTAGGTGCGGCGGTGGCCGCGGATCTCGGCCTCGTCGCGCACGCCGCCGAGCGACAGCCGGACGAACTGGCGGTTCATCGCGCGCGCGATCGACTTGGCCAGCGAGGTCTTGCCGACTCCGGGAGGTCCGGAGAAGGTGAGGATCGTCGCCTTCGGCTTCTTGACCAGGGCGCGCACCGCGAGGAACTCGAGGATGCGCTCCTTGATCTTCTCGAGCCCGTAGTGGTCTTCGTTGCAGGATCTCTTCGGCGCGCTTCAGGTCGCGGCTCTCGCGGCTCTTCTTGTGCCACGGCACCGCGATCAGCCAGTCCAGGTAGTTGCGCGAGACGGTGGCCTCGGCCGACATCGGCGGCATCGCTTCCAGGCGCTTGAGCTCCTGGATCGCCTTCTCCTCGACGTCCTTCGGCATCTTGGACTGTTCGATCTTTTTCTTCAGCTCGTCGACCTCGTTGCCCTTCTCGTCCTTGCGCCCCAGTTCCTTCTGGATCGCCTTCATCTTCTCGTTGAGGTAGTACTCCTTCTGCGCCTTCTCCATCTGCTTCTTGACGCGCGACTGGATGCGGCGGTCCACCTGGAGCTTGTCGACCTCGATTTCGAGAATGCCGGCGATGCGGTTCAGGCGTTCGATCGGCGTAGATGATTTCGAGCAGGTTCTGCTTCTCGTCGACGCCGACCAGCAGGTGCGCCGCGATCGTGTCGGCGAGCTTGCCCGGGTCGTCGACGCGGACGGCGGCGATCATCGCGTCGTAGTGCAGGTTGTTCGACAGCTTCACGTACTGCTCGAACAGCGACACCACGCGGCTCATCGTCTGCTCGGCATCCGGGCTGCGTCTCCGCTGCTTCGGCGCATCATCTTGACGACGACGCCGGATAGAAGCCCTTGTCTTCCTTCCACTCGACCGCGCGGGCGCGATCGACGCCCTCGACGAGGACCTTGATGTTGCTGTCGGGCAGCTTCAGGCTCTGGACGACGTTGGCGACGCAGCCCATGGTGAAGATGTCTTCGGGCTTCGGGTCGTCGACCGACGCGTCGTGCTGCGCCGCCAGGAAGATGCGCTTGTCCTTCATCAGCGCATGCTCGAGCGCACGGGTCGACGAAGGACGCCCGATCACGAAGGGCATCATCATGTGCGGGAAAACGACGACGTCGCGGAGCGGAACAATCGGGAGGGTTTCGTAAACTTCCAACGGGTTCTCCGTGCTGCTATCCAGCCTTCTCGATCAAGCGTAATCGGCTTGTCCTTGGCCAGGACCACCTCGCGCGTGATCGTGACTTCGCGGACTTTCTTCTGGTTTGGCACCTGATACATCAGGTCGAGCATCAGGTCTTCGATGATCATCCGCAGTCCGCGCGCGCCGATCTTGCGCTCGAGCGCGGATTCGGCGATGGCGTCGAGCGAATCGTCGGTGAAGCGGAGCTTGACGTTCTCGTATCTCGAAGAGCTTGACGTACTGGCGCGTGATCGCGTTGCGCGGCTGCGTGAGAATCTGGATGAGCGCCGGCTTGTCGAGCTCGTGCAGCGTGCCGATGACCGGCAGGCGGCCGACGAACTCGGGGATCAGGCCGTAGCTTGATCAGGTCCGGACGGCTCGAGCTGCTCGAGCGTCGCGCCGATGTCGCGGCCGCGCAGCGACTTCACGTCGGCCTTGAACCCGAGCGTCTTCTTGCCGACGCGCCGCTCGATCTGCTTGTCGAGGCCGACGAAGGCGCCGCCGCAGATGAAGAGGATGTTGCTCGTGTCGACCTGGAAGAATTCCTGGTGCGGGTGCTTGCGTCCGCCCTGCGGCGGCACGTTGGCGACGGTGCCTTCGAGAATCTTCAGCAGCGCCTGCTGGACGCCTTCGCCCGACACGTCGCGCGTGATCGACGGGTTCTCGTCCTTGCGGCAGATCTTGTCGACCTCGTCGATGTAGATGATGCCCTGCTGGCACTTCTCGATGTCGCCGCCCGCCGCCTGCAGCAGCTTGCAGGATGATGTTCTCGACGTCCTCGCCGACGTAGCCGGCTTCGGTGAGCGTCGTCGCGTCGACGATCGTGAAGGGCACCGGAGAGGAGCTTGGCGAGGGTCTGCGCGAGCAGCGTCTTGCCGGTGCCGGTCGGGCCGATGAGCAGGATGTTGCTCTTGGTCAGCTCGATGTCGTTGCGGCTGCGCGGCTGCTTCTGGATCTCGATGCGCTTGTAGTGGTTGTAGACGGCGACCGCCAGCTTCTTCTTGGTGCGCTCCTGGCCGATGACGTACTCATCGAGGAACTTCTTGATTTCCTGGGGCGTCGGGCAGCGAGGAGCGCGTCCCGCGGTTCTCGAACCGGTTGTCGTCCGCGATGATGTCGTTGCAGACCTCGACGCACTCATCGCAAATGAAGACCGTCGGGCCCGCAATGAGCTTGCGGACGTCGTTCTGGTCCTTGTTGCAGAAGGAGCACCGAAGGACTTCGGTTTCGCCGGCCTTTTTCACCATGCTAAGCCCTTAGATCCCAGACCTTGCCCTCAGGCTCTTTTGCGGATGACATCGTCAATAATACCGTATTCCTTGCCCTGATCGGCCGACATGATGTAGTCGCGCTCGGTGTCGTCCTGAATACGCTTGACCGACTGTCCGGTGTGAAGCACCAGGATTTCGTTGATGCGCTCGCGCATCCGCAGAATCTCCTGGGCTGCAATATCAATATCGGTCGCTTGGCCGGCCAGGCCAGACATGAGCGGCTGGTGGATCACAATTCGGCGAATTGGGCAGGGCAAACCGCTTTCCTTTCGCCCCCGCCGCCAGCAGGACCGCCGCCATCGAGGCGGCCTGGCCCGAGGCAGATGGTCTGGACGTCGGGCTTGATGAACTGCATCGTGTCGTAGATCGCCATCCCGGCCGTAATCGACCCGCCCGGGCTGTTGATGTACAGCATGATGTCCTTGTCGGGATCCTCGGCCTCCAGAAACAGCATCTGGGCGATGACGAGATTGGCGATGGTGTCGTCGATCGGCGTGCCGATGAAGATGATGCTGTCCTTCAGCAGCCGCGAGAAGATGTCGTAGGCGCGCTCGCCCGCGGTTGGTCTGTTCGACCACCATCGGGACGAGTTGCATACGCGAATCGAAGGCGGCTCACGCATAGTTTGAGTTCGGTGGTTGTCGGGGAGAAAAGCGAGGTACTTCATGCGCCATCCGTTAGCACGCGACATCACGAAGTCAATTGACTTCTCGCGCCGCAGCCGGCCGCAATCCGCGAGAGGCCACCCTCTTTCTCGAGCGCCGGCACGCACGCGGCCGCCGGCGTCCGGCCCGTCCGTTCCGCGTAGCGTCGCGACCTCGTCGCTCCACGTCGTCGTCGGCTGACCGCGATCTGCTCGCGGCGGCGTGACCTCGTCGAGCACCAGCGCCGCGGCGACAGCTATCTGCGCGCCACTTCACGCTGGCTCTCCGCGGAACGCGTTCCAGTCGATCCCCGCCTGGCGCGGATCGACGTTCTGATCCATCAGCCGGCGCGCGAACTCTTCGATGCCGCCGATCGATCTCGCGCTCGACCAGCGACGGTCGGCACCTCGAACGGCACGCGCGGCGCCAGCTGCTTCATCAGATCGGCGCGCAGCGTGCGGTCGGCTTCGTGCTTCGCCTCGTGTTCGAGGTCCTCGCGGATCGCGCGCCTTCAGCGCGTCCAGCGTGTCGAACTCGCCCAGGTCCTTCGCGAACTCATCGTCCAGTTCAGGCAGCACGCGGCGCTTGAGCCCCTTGACGGTCACTGTACTACGAGACGTCGCTGTTTGCCAGCTCCCCAATCGGGTAGTCCTGCGGGTAATGGATCACGAACGACTTGGTCGCGCCGGCCTCGAGGCCGAGCAGCTGCTCGTCGAACCCGGGCGGATTGGCTTTCGCCCCGAGCTCGATGCTGACGTCGGCGTGCTTGTCGGGCGTGCCTGCTCGCGATCGCGTGCGCTCGAGATCGAGCACCACGGTGTCGCCGTGGTCGACGCCGCGCCCCTCGACCGGCTCGAACCGCGCCCCGCGATCCCGCAGGCGCTGTCAGCGCGCCGCTCACCGCCTCGTCGTCGATCGCGACCGTCGCGCGTTGCAGCGTGATCGTCGGACAGATCGCCGGGCTCGAACGCCGGCACGGTATCGAAGGAGGCGGTGAACGTCAGCGGCCGCCCTTCCTCGACCGTCACGTCGCGCACGTCCGGCGTGTCGACCGCTTCCACCCCGCTTCGCGCAGCGCAGCGTCAACCGCGCGCGGAATCAGGTCTGGGCCACGTCGTGGAGGATTTGATCCCTGAAGCGCTGCTTATGATGACGCGCGCCGGCGCGCCTTGCCGGGCGGAAACCGGGATCCGCGCCTTCCGGGAATAGTCGCGCGCCAGCCGATCGATCTCGGCGTCGACGACGTCCGTGGGGGATTTCGACCTTGACGGTCTTGCGGGTTTCAGTTTCGATGTCGGCGAATTCGGTTTCATCTGGGTCGTTAAGTGCGCTTGGGGGCCGCCTTCGCGCTTCGCGCTACGGCGTGACGCACGCCCTCGCGAGGCCGCCTCGCCAGCGCGTGCAGCGCCGAAGCTCACGCCTCGCGCTCGTGTGCGTTGCACCGCCGTAGCTCCGAAGCTGCGCTTCGGCGTGGCAGGCGCCGCGAGGGAACGAAGGCGTGCGAAAGGAGCTCGAACCCTCAAGGGCTAACGCCCACCGGCATCCTAAGACCGGCGCGTCTGCCAGTTCCGCCACTTTCGCATAGAAGAAGTGTAACGACAATTGGTGAGTTGGAAAATTGGTGATTTGGCGAGTGAATGCTTCAGCTTGCCCATTCAGGCTCGCCAGGTTCACCAAGTCGCCAACGTCTGCGGCTTCCTGCTCCGCCCACCACCACGATCCCAGCGCGGTGGCCAGGATGGCGGCGGCGGCGCCGTAGAGCGGCAGGGAGGAGCGACTCGGCTGGCGAACGTCGGACAGACCGGACCGGAACAGGCCGACGGCGTCGTTGCTGACCGCGGCGAGCACCACTGCGGTTGAACAGCATCCGCAACGCCGAGCCCATCGCGACGACGATCGCGACAATGCCGAGGTTGAAACCGGCGTCGAGCCACTGATCGCTGCGCCACCGCGCGCGCCGCACCTTGCCCAGCGTGCTGGTCGTGAAGTGCGGCGACGCACGCGGCGGCACCGCCCGCTGTGCGCAGCGAGGCGTTCGACACGCCGGGCGCTTTCCAGCGCGGCCGCACAGCCGGGACAGGTGATCAGATGCTCGGCGATCCGGCCGTCGGCGATCAGATCGCCGGCCGCGATGCGCTCGGACGGCATCCAGCGCCTCGTCACAAAACATAGTTGCCATCACGACGCTCTGATGGTTCGGGGTTCGTGGTTCGTGTTCGTCAGCTCAAGCGTACGCGGCGAGAAGCTCGGTTCTCGAGCGAGGCGCCGCAGCTGTTGCTTTGCCCTAGTAGAGCTGCGTCTTGAGCGTGCCCAGCGGAAGCTGCAGCGCATCGGCCAGTTCCTCGTACTGCGACCCCGTCCAGGTAGTGCGCGGCGACCAGCAGCCGGTAGTTCGCCACGGCAGCCGGCGCGATCGGCTTTTCCAGCCGGTCGCGCAGTTCGAGGATCGCCGAATTGCCGATCCGCGGCGGCGCGGCTGGACGCGCGTCCGGTCGTCATCGAGCGACACCGCCCGCAGCCGGGTCGGCTGCTGGACGCAGACGTTGGCGACGATGCGGTAAATCCATGTCGACAGCCGGGCTTCCCCCGAAAGTGGGGCAGCCCTTGGTGCACGCGCAGGAACACATCCTGGGCCAGGTCCTCGGCGCGCCCGCGGTCCTGAACCGTTCGGCGCGATGAGGGCGAACACGGGGTCCTTGTAGCGATCAACCAAGTTCGCGGAACGCATCGTCGTCGCCCGCGCGGCACCGTTCGACGAGTGCTCGCTCGGTGGCAGGATCCATCCGCCAGCGTATTAGAACACGCAGGGCGGCGAATTGTTTCAGCGCGTGCCGTGAAACAATTCACGAAACTGCGCTCAATCTAATCAACCAAGCAGGGGAGTCATCTGTGGACGATTTCTGGCAATCCGCTCTACATTCCGCTGATGATCTTCGCGATCCCGGTCGATCGCGATGCTGGGCGCCTTCATCTACCTCATCGTGCGGGACCGATGTTGCGGAATCGCGGTCGCGGGAGCTGGAAATCCGCGAACGGATCGCGATGATGCGAGCGCCATGGTGCCCGCGCCTGAGGTCCGATCCGCGCGGCTTCGAGCGGGCCATTGGCCCGTCACGACACGTGTCGTCGCGCCAGATCGCCGGCCCGCTCGCGCACGCGCGCCGAGCGTCATCTTCATGGGGATGGAGCGCGGCCCTGATGTTCCCTGATCGGCTTCGCCGGCGGCAAGCCGGAGCGCCGCCATCGAGTGTGGGCGGCGCGCTGATCATCATCGGGCTTGCGTTCCTCGCTCAACGGCCTGATGAGCGGCGGTCGGGACGCAAACCGTCGAACTGTACGTTCAACCTCCACCGCTAGCACCCCAGCAAACACTCCGGCGGCGTCCCGGCCCGCAGCGTCCCGACTGAATCACTTCGCCAAGGCTACGGCGCTCAGCCGATCCACTGGACTGTGGGCCTTTCGCGGAGGACCCATGGGCGAGCGAATCTACAGTTCACAGGCCAACGGAACGACGACCGCCCGGCTATCTGGCCCGGCCGACACGGACGTGGGCCGGCGGTGATCGTCGATTCAGGAATGGTGGGGCTCGTTCCGCACATCGAACAGATCGCGGATCGCTTTGCCGACGCCGGCTTCGCGCTCTCTCGCTCCCGATCTCTATCACGGTGAAAGCACCAAGTCGCCCGATCAGGCTGGCAAGCTGATGATGGCGATGCGCGGTCGACCGGGCGGAGCGCGATCTCGCCGGGGCGATCGACCACCTGGCGGCGCAGCCGGAGGTGTCGTCGAAGAAGGTCGGCACCGATCGGGTTCTGCATGGGGGCGCGTTGTCGCTGTTCGCGTGCCTCGAAAAATCCCGGAGGTCGGCGCCTGCGTCTTCTATGGCGGCATACCAACATCAAGCCGGATCTGGCGGCGCTGCAGGCACCGGTCGCTGGGTTTCTTCGCGGGGAAGGACGGCTTCGTCACGCCGCAGGCGGTGAAGGCGCTGGACGCCGAGCTGACGCGCCTCGAAAGCGTCACGAGTTTCACACCTACCGGCCGCCGACCACGAGTTCTTCAACGACCATCGGCCCGAGGTGCTACGAGCAGCGCGCCGACGCATGGAAGTAGCTCGCCCATTTTTCCGGCGAGCTCTGAGATTTCAGATTTCAAATTCAGATTTCAATTCTGGTCTATTCAGGTGACCATCCGTTCAGCAATCAACAATCAATCTGAAATCTGAAATCTGAAATCTATGTCAGGCCGGTAGTTGTTCGCGCCGCGTTCGCAGCCGCGGTCGTTCCCCTGCCAGCCGCGGTGATTGAGCGTTACCTCACTCATCCGGCTTCTACCCGGTCTGGCAGTCGTGGATGACGCCGGCGTCGAACGCCGTGCCGGTCGCCCTGATCGACGTGCTCATCGTCGGGGTCGCCGCGGCCTGGCTGATTCTGGCCGTCAATGACGTCAGGCGCTGGCAGCGCGGCGCACCTCGGGCGCGCCGCGGGATGCGTCGCGCGCACGGCCGTCTGGGCGGCCAGCGTCGTACATCGTCTTCCTCGCGTCCTGGGGATTGAACTATCGGCGCGTGCGACTCAGCCGATACAGCTCGAGTTCGATGCCGCGCGCGTGTCCGAGGGCGCGCTTCGCGCTCGCGTCGACGGCGGTTGGCGCGGTTGAACGAGCTGCATCCCGCCGCGCATCGTCAGGGGTGGCCGGCATGCGCTCGCGGTCGACCCGGCGGTCGCGTCAGGGTTCGCCGCCGCGCAACGCGCGATCTTGGCGCAGCGCGTCTCGCCGTGCCCGCGCGACCGAAGCACACGTTCTGAACCTCTATTTCCGCCGCGCCGTGCGTCGACGGGATGACCGATCCGATGTTCCTCGAAACGCTCGTGTCGTCTCCGATCTGCCGCCGTTCGAGCGGCCAATCGTCACCGCGCACGAGTGGGCGCATCTCGCCGGCTACAACGACGAAGGCGAGGCGAACTTCGTCGGCTGGCTCTCGTGCATGCGCGGCGACGAGGCCGCGTCAGTACAGCGCGTGGGTCTTCCTGTTCAGCGAAGCGGTCAGCCAGTTGCCGCGCGGCGATCGGCAGCAACTGGCGCAGCGGCTGGATGCGGGTCCGCGCGAGGATCTGCGCGCGATCGCCGACCGCGTGGCGCGCAATCGGAGTGCCCGCGTTGCGCAGGTGGGCTGGCAGGTGCTACAACCAGTATTTGCACGCCAACCGCGTCGAGTCGGGAACGGCCAGCTACGGCGAGGTGATTCCGCCTAACTCTCGGCACGCGCTTCAACCCCGGACCGAATCACCGAAGGTAACCACGAAGTCCCGGACATCGTGACTCTCGTGGTTTGCGTGTTGTTGACGCAGCGGCGCAACCGGGATGACGAGATCGCCGCGAGAGATCGTCGCGGTAGAACACGCGCTCGAGAAATAGCCCTGATGCGCGGCGCGGTCAGCTTCGCGCCGGCGCGGCGCCGACGACTCGCGCATGAAACGTCCGCCGCAGCCGCCGGCTCGAGTCCGCCGCGGCCAGTCTCGACCAGCACGCCCACGACGCGCCGCACCATCTTCCAGAGAAAATGCGAGCCCTCGATCGAGATGACGAGGATCAGATCGCCGTCGCTGACGACGTCGAGGCGCTCGACGAGCACGAGCGTCGATCGCTCGCCGCCCTCATCGTCGTCTTTGCGGCGAACGACTGGAAGTCGCGCATGCCGACGAACGCTGCGCGGCGGCGCTGCATCCGACCGCGCAGATCGAGCGGCTCCTTGACCCACCAGACGAACGGTTTGGCGAAGCGCGGTGCGGCGCCGCGCGATCTGATAGAGGTAGCGGCGCGCGATCGCGTCGTGCCGCGCGTGAAAGCGGTGCGACACGCGCTCTGACCGCCAGCACGTTGATGTCGGCCGGCAGGTCGTCGTTGAGTCGCCGCCGCAGGATCTCGGCGGTCAGCGTCGTGCTGACGTCGAGATGCGCGACCTGCGCGATGGCGTGCACGCCGGCATCCGGTGCGTCCCGGATCCGTAGAGCTCGAAGTCGGTCCGCGCGGTGAGCGGTGCGCACGGCGCGGTCGATCTCGCCCTGCACGGTCCGCGCGTTCTTCTGGATCTGCCAACCGCTGTAACGTGTGCCGGCGTACTCGAGGGTGAGCTGAAACGCGGCATTCGCGCGTCATCGATTATAATCGGCATTTCTCATGGCAGACGTTCCCGCGCCGCGTCTGGTTGTCACCGACGCGCTCGGACGCCGCATCGTTCCGATCGACAAGCCCCTGCTTCACGATGGGCCGCCGCAGCGAAACCGATCTGCGACTGCCCGGCGCCGATATCTCGCGCGTCCACGCCGAGATCACGCTCGACAGCGGCGCCTGCATCGATCCGCGACAAGCAGTCGCGGTTCGGCACGTTCGTCAACGGCGAGCGGACGACCGAGCGCGATGCTCGCGCACGGCGATCACGATCCGCCTGGGCCAGGCCGGCGACACCGAGATCGTGTTCTTCGTGGACGACGAAGCGCCGTCGGTCGAGCAGCAGCGCGATTTCCGCGGCGACCGAGCTGCGGCAGATGGCCGCGCTGCTCGAAGGGCTGCGCGCGCTCGGATCGGGCCGCGTGCTCGACGAAGTGCTGGCGCTGGTGCTCGACTCGGCGATCGAGGTGACCGGCGCCGAACGCGGCTTCATCATGCTCGCCAACCGCGAGAAGCAGCTCGAGTTCAAGCTCGCGCGCGCGCGCGGCAAAGGTCACGCTGTCGGGCCGCACCTTCGAGACGAGCCGCAAGATTCCGGAGAACGTCTTCGCGACCGGCCAGCAGACGATCGTCGAGGACCTGCTCGACGGCGACCTCGCGCAGCTGCACACCGGCACCGTCGCGCTCGGCATCCGCCACGTGCTGTGCACGCCGCTGCGCCTGGTGCGCTACGTCGAGCGCGCCGAGCAGAAGGGCGCCGAAGAAATCATCGGCGTGCTGTATCTCGACAGCCGCGAGCGCGGTGCGCTCCGATCGTCGTCGCGCGGTCGCGGCGCTCGATACGCTGTCCGCCGAAGCGGCGCTGGCGATCGAGAACGCGCGGCTGTATCGCGAAGCGCTCGACAAGGCGAAGTTCGAACAGGAACTGAAGGTCGCCGCGGCGATTCAACAGGCGCTGCTGCCGCCGGCGAATCGCGACGGCCCGTTCTTCTCGACGGCGGCGGCGTCGGTCGCCTGCCGCGCGGTGGGCGGCGACTTCTACGATTACGTCGACCTGCCGGCCGGCGGCTTCGGCTTCATCGTCGGCGACGTGGCCGGCAAGGCTCGCCGGCCGCGCTGCTGGCGGCGGCCGTCCTCGGCATGTTCAGCGCCGAGGCCACCTATCAGGCGAGCGCCGCGCCGTTGATGACCCGGCTCAATCACGGCCTGTTCCGGCGCGCGATCGAGGCGCGGTTTCTCACGATCGTTCTACGGCATGCTCGGGCCCGACGGCTCGCTTCACCTACTGCAACGCCGGGCACAACGCGCCGATGGTCGTCTCGGCGTCCGGCGTCCGTCGTCTCGAGACCGGCGGCGTCGTGCTCGGCTTGTTCGAGCACGCGCCGTTCGACGAGGAAACCGATCCAGCTGCAGCCGGGCGATCTCATCGTCGTCGTTCAGCGACGGCGTCAGCGAGGCGATGAACGAACAGGGCGGAGAGTTCAGCGACGAGCGCCTCATCGCCTGCGTGACCGCCAACCTCGGCAAGTCTCCCTCGGAAGTGCTCGACGCGCTGTTCGCTGACGTTCGAGGCGTTCTGCGGCGGCGCGCCGATCAGAGCGACGACATCACCGCCGTCCTCGTTCGCTATAACGGCTAGCGTTTCAAAACCGTGAGCGTCGACATCAGCCGGACCTCAGGTCCGACTAAGGCGGACACCCGTCGTTTGGAACGCGTTCACCTATCGACTGGTTGCGCTCGCTCTGGGCCAGGACAATCGCGGACTCGCCGGCCATCGCGTCGTAATAGCCGACGAACCGCTGCGTTTCCATCGCCCGATACTGGTCGAGATTGCGCGCCCAGCGAAATCCAATCGGCTGAAAAACGAAGCGCGCACCTCGACCTGGAACGGCGCCCCATCAGCCGCTGCCTCGACCGCGGCGGTGACGCGGTCGCTGCCTCCAGCGAAATCTGCGTCGCCGGCGGCGTCGCCGAACACGGCGATGTCGGCGTCCGGCGCTCGCCTTGTCGAATCCGCGCGGGAAGCAGCCGGTTTGTCCTTGAGGTAGCGGGTGCCGGTCGAGCAGACCCGTGGTGACGCGTCCATCAGCGTCGCCGATGATCGACTCCGTAGATTTCGACGTCTTCGGCGCGGCGAATGTCCCGGAAGTGCGGTTCGTATGCTCAGCGGATCGGCGTCGTTGTCGTTGCCTGTCGATCCGGCCCGTTGGCGCCCAGCGCGCCCGACTCGAAACACGATCGCGCCGTTTCGGTCGCGAACCACCACGTTCAGCCACGCCCGGCGCGAGCGGAAACCCGGTCGGCAGCTTGTGTCCCGGTCAGGTTCTGGACGGCGACGTCGATGGTGAGGCGATTGGCCGACCGGTCCGCGCGTTCGATCGCGACGGTTGCCGTTTCGGACTGGAGCAGCGCGGTCGTCCGGTGTCCCGCGGCTTCGAGTTCGGACGGTTGCGCGACCACTCCGAGCTCCCGCCGATAGCGGTTCAGCATCTCGAGGACGAAAAAGTTGCTGCCTCGAAACGAGTGTCTGGCGAGGCCGTCGCGCGGCGTCGCCCAGCACCGAGGTCACCGGCGTCGCCCGCTTCGACCGCCGGCATGTGGCACGCCTGACAGCTCTTGTCGTCGCGAAACGCGCTGTGCCGCCATTCGAGAAACGGCACTTGCTCGGGAAGCTGGCCGACTGGTTCGCCCTTCGGTCCGAGCGCGCGTGTACAAGAGTGTGGCAGGTCGCGCACAGTTCCGACTTGCGCACGTGCGGCGCTTCGGCCGGTCTGAACGTCGACGCCGACTGCAGTGACCGCCGCGCGCGGCCCGCGATCCACATCGAACGGTCCCAGCGCTGTACCGAGCGATGCGCCGTGCGACGCGCTGGCGGTATCGATCACGAAGCCGCCGCTGAAGCTCTCCGGCGTGCCGAGTTTCCGATCGCTGATCTGATGGCAGATCGTGCAGGACAACGCCGTCCTGCGCCAGCCGATCGCGGTGCGTGCCGTGCGATTCGACCGGGAAGTGCCGGAACACGCGCGTCCGCCTTGCGGGCTCGTCGCGACGGCGTCCGCGCGCGCCATCGGCATGTGGCACGTCGCGCAGCGTGTCCTCGAATCGCCACTGCCGCGGCCGGGTGATCGATCGCTTCGCGGCGAACGGCCGCCAGCCAGTACGGGATCGCGCGAGGAGTTAGCCATCATCGAGCCGCGCCAGTCGGATCCGATCGACACATATCCTCGCCCGCCGGCGTCGTCAGCCCGTTGTGACAGGCGAGGCACGCGTCGGCGGTGCGAAAACGCGACCGTCGGCCGCTGGGCGCTGCCGGCAGCGCGCCGCACCAGGCGACGCCGGCGATGGCCGCGAGCGCGCGGAATGGTCGCGCTCATCACCATCCCGAGAACACGCTCCCCTGCGACCATTCCCACAACAGGACGCCATCACCGACCGGGCTCCGGCTGCCGAAGGCTCACCGGGGCACGCGAGACCCCGCAGCTCGCCATCACGATGCTGCCGGCGGCTCAGCGTCACGAGCAGTTCGGGCAGGAGATCCCATCGCGAACGCGCTCGCCGAATTCAAGATCGCGCGCGCCGAGCAGTTCGACGATCGGCGACCAGGCGCGGCCCCACTTCGGCTCGGTGAACGTCTTGCCGACGGCCGCGCGCCAGAACACCTCCTTCAGCGCGGACCTGGTTGTTCAGCGGAACGTCCATGCCCACTTGCGCGTGCAGGAACGCGTTGAACGGCAATGCCTGGCTGAATGCGCCGAACGGTTCGATCGTCAGCAGACGGTTGCCCAAGCCCTTCAGTCTCTTTGCCGGTGGGAAACGTCAGCTCCGCGCCGCCGCTGACGATGGATCCAGCTATTGGCGCTGTGAACGACCACCTGCTTGAACCCGAGATCGACGTCGCCGAGCCCCGCTGATTCCAGCCGCCGGGCCAATTGACGGCATCGAACGGCATCGTGACTTCGAACTGGCTGAGCGGGCCGACGCGGCGTTCGTAGGCGAAACGCGTTTCGACGCGGTCCAGGTACCGCGTCGGCACATTCGGTGGTGACCAGCGCCTCGTTTTCCGGAAACGCTCTTTCGGTGACCAGCGCGCGCGGCAGGTTCAGGTTCCCGGTCGGCCACGATCGGCTCGTGCAGAATCCCCGCACGTACGCGACCACGCGCTCGATCTCGCCGCTCGACAACGCGTCGCCGAAGGCGGGCATGCTTCCGGATCCAACCCGCGCACGCGGCCACCCAGGTGCCTGGTGGAAACCCAATCGACGTCGGGTTCGGCGGTGCTGAAGGCGCAGTCGCTGAAATCCGGCAGCCGTGTCTCGAAGCCGACGGTTGGTGCGGGGCGCACCTTTGCCGTCGGCGCCGTGGCAGGCAGCGCACGCCGATCGGTAGATGTCCGCGCCGGTCGCTGGATGGCCCGGTTCTGGGCTGAAACCGAACGTTGCGGATCCGACGACGACGAGCGCCGCGGTCCACACACGCCGGCGCGAGATCGCCGTCATCGTCAGCCATCCTGCCTGTCCGCCCGCCTGCCTTACGGTTTGGGCCGCACCGCCCGCAGCCGCGCCAGGATGCCGCCGTTGACCGGCCGCGACGATGCGCCTGGGCCACCTCCGAGCCGTCGGCGCCGGTGAAGATCCGATGGTCGTTGACGATCTGCAGCGCCATCATCCGTCGCCGCCGTGTCGTCGTCTTCGATGCCCAGCACCATCAACGTTTCGCGGTCGTACCGCGTTCGGTCACGATCATCGACGCCGCCGCGGAGCCCGCCGCCGGCCCCGGCGACGATCCAGACAATGCGGACCGCTTCGCTGCTCGGCACGAGCTGCACGTCGCCGATCGCTTCGAGCCCGCGGCGGACGTCGTCGTCGCAGCCGCGCGCCCGCGGCGTCGCGCGCCGGCTGTCCTTCGCTGCGGACCTCGAGCGCGATCTTGATCTCGGGCGCCGTCTGCGCCGCCGCGGGACACGCTGTTCCAGCCAGCGTTCCGGCCAGCGCCTGTCAGGAGCAGCGCGAGGGCGGCGAGCGGCGGTTTCATGCGCAACCTCAACGTCCGAACGACGGAGGTTGGTGACTGTAACATAGCTGATTGCATGGCTTTGCCCGACTGGCTCGAGGCCGATGGCGGCCACGCTCACGCAGGAGCGGTTCGCGACGCCGGAGTGGATCTTCGAGCGCAAGTTCGACGGCATCCGGCTGCTCGCGTTCAAGCGCGGCGCGGACGTTCGCCTCTACTCGCGCAACCGGCTGCCGCAGCATCTGCCCGCGATCGCCGACGCGGTCGCCGCCCTGCCGATCGCGCGACGCGATTCTCGACGGCGAGGTCACCTGGGCATCGGCGGCGTCGTCTATCACGTCTTCGACGTCCTGTGGCTCGATGGCCGCGACGTGACCGCGCTGCCGCTCGAGGATCGCCGCGCGCTGCTGGCTGGCCTGATCTGCGCCGCGCCGCTCGCAGCGCGTGAGCCTGCTCGACGACGAGCAGCCGTGGGAGCGCGCGCGCGCGCGAAGGGCTGGGAAGGCGTCATCGCCAAGCGGCGCGGGACGCCGCATACGAGCACAAGCGCTCGAAGCACTGGCTCAAGATGAAATGCGAGGCGACGCAGGAGTTCGTGGTCGGCGGGTTCACCGATCCGCAGGGCACGCGCGTCGGGCTCGGCGCGCTGCTCGTCGGCTACTTCGAAGGATGACGACTTCGTGTTCGCCGGGAAGATCGGCACCGGATTCGACACCAAGCTGCTCCTGGAGCTTGCGCGCGCAGGCTGGACGCGCTCGAGATCGCCGACGCCGCCGTTCACCAAAGTTCGTCGGGCCTGCCGCGCGTGCGCGCGCACTGGGTGCGTCCCGAGATCGTCGTGCAGGTCGGCTTCATCGAGTGGACGACGCACGGCAAGCTTCGCCATCCTCGGTTGCTCGGCGTCGTGCGCAACGTCAAGCGCCGTACGCGACGGAGCGCGAAGACGTGATGATCACGCATCCTGAGAAAGTTCTGTTTCCGGACGACGGGTATTACCAAGGGCGAGATGGCCGTCGTACTACGAAGCGATCGCGCCGTTGATGATGCCGCACATCATGCGGCCGTCCCGTCACGATGGAGCGCTATCCGTCCGGCATCGGCGCCAAGGGCTTCATGGCACAAGAACGTGTCGAAGGGTTTCCCGAGTGGCTGGAGCGCGTCGAGGCGCCGAAGAAAGACGGCGACGGTCCACTATCCCGTCGTGCGCGACGCCCGATCGCTCCTGTGGATCGCCAACCAGAACTGCATCACGCCGCACGTGTGGACGTCGCGCGCGCCGAACCTCTATCATCCTGACGTCTGCGTGTTCGACCTCGATCCGTCGAAAGACGACGAGCCGGACGTGCTCGGAGCACGGCGCTCGGTGTGAGGCAACTGCTCGCCGAGATCGAGCTGACCAGTTGGGTCAAGACCTCCGGCTCCAAGGGATTCCATATCGTGGTGCCGCTCGACGCGAAGGCGCGGTTCGGAGAGGTGGCGCGGTTTGCGCATGCGGTTGCGAAGGTCCTGATCGCGCGACATCCAGACCACGCTGACCCAGGAGTTCGCCAAGAAGGATCGCGGCGGACAAGAATCCTGCTCGACATCGGCCGCAACGGCTACAGCGCGACGTTCGCGGCTCCGTATGCAGGTCCGCGCCAAGCCGGGTGCGCCGGTGTCGGCGCCGTGCAGCGTGGGAAGAGATCGAGCAGGGGACGGGTCGGGCCGCGGACGTTTCACGCTGCGAACGATGGCGGAACGCGTCGACCAGAGATCGGCGACGTGTGGTCGGACATGCCTGGGCGCGGCGCGTCAGCTCGGTCGCGCGATGGAGCTGCTGCACGTGATCGAGGCGTCTCGTCGAACTCCTGCGGTCGGCGCGCGCGATCGTGTTTCTGACTGGCGCCGGCATTTCGACGGCCAGCGGCATTCCGGATTTCCGCGGCCCCGGCGGCCTGTGGACGCGCCGCAAGCCCGTGTGACTGCGACGACTTCCTCGCGTCCGAGTCCGCTCGCATCGAGCATGGGACTACAAGCTCGAATCGTGGAGATCTACCGGCAGGCGCAGCCGAACGCCGTGCATCACGCGATCGCGGCGCTCGAGCGCGCCGGAAAGGTCGTGGCGGTGCTCACGCAGAACGTCGACGGCCTCCATCGCCGGGCTGGGCACGATGCCGGAGCGGCTCGTCGAACTGCACGGCACCGATCTCATCGTCCGAATGCCAGCGCTGTCACGCGACGAGCGATCCGATCCCGCACTTCGAGACCTTCAGGAGCCACGCGGCGCCCGCCGACGTGTGCGCTGCGGCGGCATTCTCGAAAGCCGCCACGATCAGTTTCGGACAGTCGCTGCGTCCCGCCGATCTCGACCGCGCGCGCGGCCGCCGTGCGCAAGGCGGATCTCATGATTGCCCTGGGATCGACGTTGTCGGTCGTATCCGGCGGCGTCGCTGCCGCTGCTCGCACGCCAGCGGGGCACGCCGTATGTGATCGTCAACCGCGGGGCCACGCGACCACGACGGTCACGCGTCGGTCACGCCTGCGCCTCGACGGCGATGTCGACCACGCTCGTGCCGCCGTCGGTCGAGGGCAGCTCGCGAGCCCGGCATCAGGTGCAGTCTGAAGGCTGAAGTTTGAAGTCTGAAGTCTGAAGGAAATACAGAGAGCCCTACTTCTGCCTTCTGCCTTCTGACTTCTGACTTGTCACGGTTCAGGTTTTGAACCCAACCACCTTGCTCCCCACACCGTCTAAGGGAAGATAGTACGCCATGCCGCCTCTCCCTTGTCCCTCATGCAGGGCACGCTGGATGTGCTGGTGCTGCGCGCGCTGGCGCAGGGGCCGATGCACGGCTACGGCATCGCGACGCTCATCCGCGAGCGAACGGACGGCGACCTCGCCGTCGAGGACGCGGCGCTCTATCAGGCGCTGCATCGCCTCGATCGGCAGGGTCATGTCGAGGCCGAATGGCGGCCCTCCGAGAACAATCGGCGCGCGCGCTTCTACACGCTTGACCCGAGCCGGGCGCAAGCGCATGCGCGAAGAGGCGGCAACCTGGCGGCGCTACGCACGCGCCGTCGAGGCGGTGCTCGAAGGGATCTAGGGCGGTGTTCCGGTATCTCCGCCGCCGGCCCGAGACGGTGACCTCCGAGGTCGACGAGGAGCTGGCGCGTTCATCTCGAGATGCGCGTGGAGGAGTTGATCGGCCAGCGGCTGGTCGCCCGGGCGGCGCGCCGCGAGGCGGTCCGGCAATTCGGCGACCTCGAGTTCACGCGACGCAATGCCGCCGCACGCAGGATCCTGGACAAGGAGACCGACGTGCAGCGTGGACTGTTCTTCGATGAACTGATGCAGGATCTCCGGATCTCCCTTCGCGGGCTTGATCCGTGCCCCGATGCTGACGCTCACGATTGTCGTGACCGTCGGACTCGGCGTCGGCGCGACGACGGCAATCTTCAGCGCCGTCGACGCGGCGCTCCTCCGGCCGTTGCCCGTAGCGCCGGATCAGGCCGGTTGGTCCGCATCTACACGGATGCGCCGCCGTTCAAGTTCCGCGTTCTCGGTCGGCGGACTACCAGGCGCTCGAAGCACAGCAGACGCGTTTCCAGCAGGTTGCCGGAGTACCAAAGCCGCTCGAGATGGCCTTCAGCGACGGCACCGTCCGCGGATCTGGTGCAGGGGCGCGTTGTATCGTGGACCTACTTTCAGCTGCTCGGTATCACGCCAATCCTCGGCCGGTCGTTCACCGAAGCCGGACGGCCGCCAGAACAGCCCGCAGGTCGGTCATCGTCAGTCACGGCTTCTGGCAGCAGCGTCTCGGCGGCCGCGGCGACGCGATCGGTCAGGCCATTCGTCTGGACGGCACCGATTACAGCCTGGTCGGCGTGCTGCCGCAGGATGTCGGACCGCTGGAACAGCGCCAGGAATTTTTCGCGGCGGCACGATGGCCGCCGCCGCCGCCGCAGGGCCCGTTCTTCATCACCGCGCTCGGCCGGTTGCGGAGCGAATCGGACCGATCCGTCGCGGCCGACGACCTTCACGCGATCAACCGAAGGATGTTTCCTGTCTGGAAGGTCTCGTATCAGGACGAGCGGGCGACGTGGGGGATGATGGACTTGCGATCGTTCGTTGTCGGCGACGTGCAGACGATTGCCGGCCTCGCGCTGGCTGCGGTTGCTCTGGTGTGGATGATCGCGTGCGCGAACGCGTCCAATCTGCTGATCGCGCGCGTGAGCGAGCCGGCGGCGGGAACTGTCGGTCCGCGCGGCGCTCGGGCGCGTCGCGCAGCCGCGTCGTCCGGCATCTGCTCACCGAAAGCGGACTGCTGGCGATGGGCGCCGCCAGCGTGGGCATCGGCGCTGGCGTGGGCGGGCATTCGCTTCCTGCGCGTGGCCGGCGCCGACTACCTGCCGCGGACGCACGAAATCGGGATTGAACGGTCCGTCGCTCGCGGTGTTGGCCGGAATGACCGTCGCCAGCATGCTGCTGTTCGGTCTGGTCCCGGCGCTGCACGGCACTGGCGGCCCGGTGGACGAATCCCTGCGATCGATGAGCCGATCGGCGACGGGTAGCGCCGGCGTCCGGCGTCTGCGCCGCGTGCTCGTCGGCAGTCAGTTCGCAATTGCCACGCCGCTGCTCGTCGTCGCCGGGCTGCTGCTCGTGAGCCTCAATGGGCTGCGCCGCGTCGATCTCGGGTTCGACAGTCACAACGTCGTCACAGGGACGCTTCGCTTGCCGTCGGCGAGGTATCAGCAGCCAGGCAGCGTTCAAGCATTCTGGGACGAGCTGCAGCGGCGTCTGGGAGCGCTGCCCGGGTATCCGGTGTGGCGTTTGCCGATGGACGTCCTCCGAACGAAGTGAACAACTTCAACAATTTCGATCTGGAGGACTTTCCGGCGGCGCCCGGACAGTCGCAACCTGTCACGCCGTGGCTGGCGGTGACGCCCGAATACTTCAGAGTGTTGGGCTTGACGCTGCTGGAAGGACGTCTGCTCGACGAGCGCGATGCGCAGCGTCAAAACCTCGAGACCGTGGTCGTGGATCGGGCATGGGCGCGGCGGTTCTTTCCGAATCAGAGCGCGCTTGGCAAGCGGTTCCGCGAGGGCGGCTGCACGACCTGTCCCTGGACGCAGGTGGTCGGTGTGGTGAGCGAGGTCAAATACACCGGGCTTGACAAGCCCGACGAGGGAACGGTCTACGCGCCGTGGTCCGGATCGTTCGTCCGCTTCATCGTGCTGCGCACGAATTCCGATCCGGCGTCAGTGCTGCCAGCCGTTCGCCAGACGATCCGAGATCTGCGATTCAACGGTGCCGTTCGCCAGCGTCGCCACGATCGACGAGCTCGTCGCGCAATCGGTGCAGACGCCGCGCTCGTTGTCGTTGCTCATTGGGAGTCTCGCCGGCGTTGCGCTGACGCTGGCGATCGTCGGCATCTATGGCGTCATGGCGTATTACGTGCAGCAGCACACCAAGGACATCGGGATTCGGCTGGCCCTCGGGGCCCGGCGAGGCGACGTGCTCCGGCACGTCGTCGGCCAGGGCATGACCCTGGTTGTCGCGCGGCATGATCGTGGGCCTGTTGACCGCGGTCGTCGCCACGCGGTTGATGGTCACGCTGTTGTTCGGCGTGAGCGCCGTGGACCCGGTCACGTTCGCCGGCGTCAGCGCCTTGGTGCTGGTTGTCGCGCTGGTGGCGTGCTTCGTGCCGGCCAGCCGCGCCACAGCGCTGGAACCTGCGTCCGTCCTTCGTAACGAGTGATGTGCTGAGGTCGTCATCCGCGTGGTGTAGCATGCGCCCTGATGCTGCAGCGGCTCCGCGCCCGGACCGAATGGAAATTCTTCAGCGTCCTCCCAAGGCTGATCGACCGCTCGCGACGCTGTGGTGGATGCTGCTCATCCTGCGCGGCGTGCTGCCGGCGGTGTTCGCCGTCGCGATGGGTGCTGCTCGTCGGCGCCGTTCAGCCCGGCGACAGCCTTGCCACGACGCCGCTCATCATCGTGGGCGTCGTTTTCGTCCTGCTGCAGATCCTGACGCCGATTCATCAAGCTGTCAGCGCCAACCTCGGCGATCGCACGGCGGCGTGGCTCTACGACCGGCTGACCGAAGCGTGCGTCCGGCCGCCCGGCATGGGACATCTCGAGGATCCGAAGCTGACTGGCGACCTGGTGGTGGCGCGCGATTTCGATCTCGGCATGACCGGGCCGCCGCTGTCGATCTCCATGGACTTCATCGCCAGCGACGGTTTGGTCGAGACTGCTCAGCGGCCTGTCGTGCGCGCCTCGTGCTCGCGGCGTACGCGTGGTGGGCGCCGATCGCTGCTCGGCGGGGCGTGGCTGTCGACGCACTGGCTGCTGCGCGAGAGCGCGGTGTGGCGGGATCGCAACACCGCCGAGGTGCGCGCGCGCGCAGCGCGATGCCGACTATGCCTACCGCCTCGCCGTCGATCCTCGCGCCGGCCAAGGAAGCTGCGGCTTGTTCGGCCTCGCCGACTGGACGATCGAGCGGTTCGCCGAGCGCCGCACCCTGCCTGCACAAGCTGCAATACGAAGCGACACGGCTTCGCGAGAAGCCGGTGCTGTGGTGTCTGCTGCTCGTCACTCGGCGCGAATCTCGCTCGTCTTCTGGTCGCTCGCCGTCGGCGGCCGCGAATCAGCAGATCGATCTGGCCCGTGCCGTGGTGTCTCGCGCAGAGCGCCGTCGGCGTGTCGATGATCGCGTTCGGCGGTCTCAACTGGGTGCTCGATGGTGCGGCAGCGCCGGTGGTGGCCGTGCTGCAGGCTCGAGTCGGCGATGGCGCCGGCCGGTGCGATTCGATCCGGCACGCGTCCGGCGACAGGTCTGCCCGCTCGCGAGATCCGCTTTCGCGATCGTCACGTTCGCGTACCCGGGCGGCGCGCCGGTGCTCGATCACTTCGACCTGACGATTCCAGCCGGCTCGTCGCTGGCGATCGTCGGACAGCAACGGCGCGGGCAAGACGACGCTCGCGAAACTCCTGTGTCGCCTCTACGACCCGCAGTCGGGCGCGATCGAGGTTGACGGCGTCGACCTGCGCGAGATCGACGCTAGCCGACTGGCGGCGACGGCTGGCGGCGGTCTTCCAGGACTTCATCAAGCTTCGAGCTTCCGCTGCGCGACAACGTCGCGCCGCGCGGGGCGCCGGACGAGGTCATCAGCGCGGCGCTCGAGTCGGCGGGCGCCGCAGATCTCGCCACGCTCGACACCGTCCTCGCCCGCGGTTACGAGGGCGGCACCGATCTGTCGGGCGGGCAATGGCAGCGCGTCGCGCTGGCGCGTGCGCTTGTGTGCGGTGCAACTCGGCGCCGGCGTCGTGCTGCTCGACGAGCCGACGGCGCAGCTCGACGTCCGCGGCGAGTCGGAGATTTTCGATCGCATCCTCGACCGCGACGCGACAGCGCACGACGATCCTGATCTCGCACCGCTTCTCGACGGTGCGCCACGCCGATCGCATCTGCGTCCTCGAACACGGGCGCGTGGTCGAGCTCGGGACGCACGACGAGCTGATGGCGCAAGGACGGCCGCTACCGAACGATGTTCGATCTGCAGGCGCAGCGCTTCACTGACGACGGAGGAGGAGGGCGTAACGTATGACGTCCTCAACTAAACGCAAAGGCGCGTCCGGTCGACGCGATCTGCCGCCCGCGCTGTCGTCGATGTGGCGGCTGTGCAAGCTCGGATACCGCCACGAACCGCGGTTGATGCTCGCGGCATTCGCGCTGTCGCAGCTCGCCGCGCTGCCCGATGCGCTGATCGCGTTGTGGCTCATGCTCCTCGGCAAGGGTGTGCTCGAAGGCCGGCCGCGCCTCGTGCTTGCGTCGGCGCTAGGGCTCGGCATCTCGGCGACGGCGACCTGGTTCCTGCGCACGGTCAGCACGCGTGTGCAGCGCCGTTTCCGCGACCGGGTGACGATCGCGCTCGAATCGCACGTCGCCCGCCTGCAGGCGTCGGTCGCCACGATCGCGCATCACGAGCGGCCCGACTATCTCGATCGGCTGGCGATGCTGCGCAACCAGGTGTTCGTGCTCGATCACATGTACATGTCGGTGTTCGCCGACGTGCGGCTGGATCCTGCGGCTCGGCGTCACCGTCGCGCTGCTCGATGTCGATTCATGCCGGCGCTCGGGCTGCTCGCCGTCTTCGCGCTGCCGACGGTGCTTGACGTCGACGTGGCGGCCGGCGGTCGAGCGCGCGGCGCAGGAGCGCGCGCGCAGCCAATCGTCTCGCCAGGCATCTCTTCACGACCGCGACGACCGCGCCGCCGGGCAAAGAGGTGCGCGTGCACCGGCATCGGCGAGCGGCTCGTGGTCGAGCGCCGCGCGGCCTGGGAGCGCGGCTACCGCGAGATCGCGCCGGCACGGTGGAGCTCCGCCGCGTGGCACACGCTGGCGTGGGCCGTGTTCGGCGGCGGCCTACGTCGGGGCGATCGTCTTTGTCGCCTACGGCCTCGGTCGGCCACCAGGCGACGTGTTGCTCGTGCTCGCCGCCGGTTCGCGGTTGTCCGCCTACATCGGCGCCACCGTCGGCGAGATTGGCTTCCTTCGCGGTTTCTGGATGTACGGGTCGCAACGTTTGGCCTGGCTCGAGGACTACGCGGCGTCGCTTCACCGTCGCGAACGCGGATCGTTGCCGTCCCGTCATCGCTCCAGCGCGGCATCCGCCTCGACCACGTGTCATTCTGCGTATCCGGGGACCTCGAAGCTGGTCGTGCTACGACGTGTCGCCTCGCCCTGCCCGCCGGCGCGGTCGTCGCCATCGTCGGCGAGAACGGCGCCGGCAAGACCACGCTCGTCAAGCTGCTCGCGAAGATGTGACGAGCCGGCGTCCGGCGCGATTCTCGTCGACGACGCGCCGCTCGCGCGCATGCCGGCGGACGAATGGCGCGCGCGCATCGCGGGAGCGTTTCAGGATTTCTTCCGCTTCGAGTTTCATCGCCCGGCACACGATCGGCCTCGGCGACGTGCCGCGGCTCGACGACGAGCCGGCGGTCGATGACCGCGGTCGATCGCGCGGGTGCGCAGGACGTGATCGCACGTCTGGCAGCGGGCCTCGACACGCAGCTCGGACCGACCTGGCCGGGCGGCGTCGAGGTGTCGTTCGGCCAGTGGCAGAAGCTGGCGCTCGGCGCGCGGCTTCATGCGCGACCTGCCGCTGCTGCTCGTGCTCGACGAGCCGACCGCCGCGCTCGACGCCGAAACCGAGCACGCGCTGTTCGAGCGCTACGCCGCCGCGTCGCGCAACCGGGAACGGCAACAACGGCCGCATCACGATTCTCGTGTCGCACCGATTTTCCACCGTGCGCATGGCGGATCTCATCGTCGTGCTCGACGGCGCGAAGCTCGTCGAGTTCGGGACGCCACGCGGATCTGATGGCGCAGGCGCGGTCAGTACGCCGAGCTTTACGGTATTCAAGCCGCGGCGTATCGTTAACCCGTCGATGCCGATCACGGCAGGAACTCGCCTTGGACCGTACGAAATCGTCTCGCCGCTCGGTGCCGGCGGGATGGGCGAGGTCTATCGCGCCCGCGACACGCGGCTCGATCGGACGGTGGCGATCAAGGTCCTCCCGAGGCGCTGGCCGCCGATCCGCAGCTTCGCGAGCGTTTCGACCGCGAAGCGCGCGCCATCTCGCAGCTCGACGCATCCGCACATCTGCACGCTGTACGACGTCGGCGAGGACGCAGGCACGGCGTCGTTTCTCGTCATGGAGTTTCTCGAGGGCGAGACGCTTGCCGATCGGATGGCGCCGCGCCGCAGCCAGAGGTTCTGGCCTGCCGCACGAAGAGGCGCTGTCGATCGCGATCCAGATTGCCGACGCGCTGGCGACGGCGCATCGCGCGGGTATCGTCCACCGCGATCTCAAGCCGGCGAATGTCATGCTGACGCAAGTCGGGCGCCAAGCTGCTCGATTTCGGCCTCGCCAAGAGGCGCCGTGCCCGCGGTCACGGCCGGCAGCGTCGTCGATGCTGGCCGACCACGCCGTCCGCAGCCTCACGGCGCAGGGCACGATCCTCGGCACGTTCCACTACATGGCGCCCGAGCAGATCGAAGGTGCCGAGGCCGACGCGCCGGACCGACATCTTCGCGTTCGGCTGCGTGCTGCTACGAGATGCTGACGGGGCAGAAAGGCGTTCGAGGGCAAGACGCGCGACGAGTCTGATCGGCGCGATCCTCGAGCGCGAGCCGCCGGCGGTATCGACGCGTCCAACCGCTCGCGCCCGCCGCTCTCGACTGCGCATCGTCCGCAAGTGCCTCGGCGAAAAAGCCAGACGATCGATGGCAGAGCCGCGGCTGATCTCGGCAGCGCGCTACGTTGGGTCGTTGACGGGGCGATCAACGCCGCCGCCGCATCGAGCACGCCGGCGCCGCGTCAGCGAGGCGATCGTCACCCGTCGTGTGGACGGCCGCGGTCGTCGCGGCAACGACGATCGCCATCGGGGCGGGCGCCATCGGCTGGCGATACGGGTCAGGCGTCACGACGCCGGCTGCGACCGTCCGATTTGAAATCGTTCCGCCGTCGGACGCGATGCTGACGCCGTCGCCCGTGGCGCTCAGCCGCGCAGCTGGCGCTCTCACCGGACGGACGGCGCCTGGTGTTCGTCGCGCGCGCGGAGGCGCGTGGCTGTCCCAGTTCTGGATTCGGCCGCTCGACGGCGTCCAGGCTCAACTGGTGGTCGGCACCGAGGGCGCGTCGTTTCCGTTCTGGTCTCCCGACAACCGCTTCGTTGGGTTCTTCGCGGGCGGAAAACTCAAGAAGGTCGATCCGAGCGGGGGCGCCCCGGAAGTGCTGTGCAACGCGGCCGGCGGCCGGCGGCGGCACGTGGAGTCCCGAGGGCATGATCGTGTTCAGCGGCTCGCCAGAACAGCCCGCTGTTCGCGAATCGCTGCCGCCGGGCGGCGCCGTGTCGGCCCGCAACGACGTTCGATCGCTGAGCAGGGCGTAACGGCCCGCATTACTGGCCGCAGTTTCTGCCCGACGGCCGGCACTATCTCTTCTACCAGCGAAGTTCAAAGTCCGAACATCAAGGTGTCTACGTGGCGTCGCTGGACGCTGCTGAAACGACGCGCGTCCTCGTCAGCATGGGTGCTGGACATCAGCTCTGGCTACCTCTTGTTCGTGCGGGACGGGATGCTGTTCGCGCAGACGTTCGACGATCGGGCGCTTCCGCACGCGCGGGCGAAGCCATGCGCGTCGCCGATCACATCGGCTACTTTGGTTCGTCGCTGGGCTATGCGCGCCGTGAGCGTGTCGCCGGCCGGCGTGCTGGCTTACGGGCCGAACGTCGCGCTGACTACGACCCTCCAGTGGCGCGATCGAGACGGGGCGACGAGAGGATCTTCGATCGCGCCGTCGCAGTACCGCTCGCCGCGCCTCGTCGCCGGATCAGCAGCGCGTCGTGGTCACCAGGTCGGAGCCCGACAGCAGTCAGTCCGACATCTGGGTGCTCGAACTGGCTCGCGGCAACCCGTCGCGCGTGACGTTCGACCCGATGAACGACTGGTTTCCTGCGTGGTCGGCCGACGGCGGTCGGATCTTCTTTTAGGTCGAGCCGCTCGGGCACTACGGCAATCTTTCAAGAAGCTGGTGAGTGAGCCGGACCAATTTTCGCGGGTGGTAGAGACGGCTCGGGCACCGCCACGTATCTCAGCGACGACGTCGAGCGACGGACGGTTCCTCATCTACGCCGAGTCGTCGCCACGCGCCTACGATCTCGGCGTCGTCCCGCTCTCCGGGGCCGCGAAGCCGGGCCCGTTCCTCGCCTCGCCGTTCAACGAGGTCCAGAGTCGCTTCGCGCCGAACAGTCGATGGATCGGCATGCGCCTCGGATGAATCGGGCAAGTTCGAGGTCTGCGTCCGTCCGTTTCCAGCGGCGAGCGGACAATCGCTCATATCAGTCGCCGGCGGGATGCAGCCCGGAGTGGCGCCGCGACGGCAAAGAGCTGTTCTACATCTCGGCGGACAGGCAAGTTGATGGCCGTGCCCGTGACGACCGAGGCACAACGTTTTCCGCCGGCGTGCCGCACGCGCTGCTTCGACGTGCAAGTCCCCGAACAAACCGCGCCGTTTCCGACGGATTACACGGTCACGGCTGACGGCCAGCGGTTCCTCCTGTCAGCACCGTTGTCGATCAGCCGGCACGTGCGGCGCTGACCATCATCACGAACTGGACGAGGTGAGCTCAAGAAATAGCCCGCCGGGTTGCCTTCGAAGCGCGTCGCGCCACGGAGTCCCATGCCGCTGCGATTGCGGAAGCGCATCTCGATTCGATTCGATCGCTGGATCGCAGTTCTATTCGCCAGGCGTCGTCGACGACTGGAGCGAGGCTTGGCCCAGGCCTCTACCGTCGAGGCCATGGCGCGCGGAGAAGTGTTCTTCATCGCGATTGGCGAGATCGATGGGAAGAGGGCGGTTCTTGGATTTGCGTCCGACTACCGGATCGAGGGATCGGAGCACGGCGCGTCGGCCTACGTGAGAGGGCGGTGGCGCGTCGCGGAATCGGGTCCGCGCTCATGCGCCTCGCGGAAGCGCATGCCATCGCTCGAGGAGCTCGAAGTGTCCGGATCGAGGCGTCGCTGGCTGGCCTCGAGTTCTACCGTGCGTCACGGGTTCGTCGAGATCGGCCGCGGAGAAACGCACCTGAGGTCCGGACGACCGATCGCGTGCGTCTTCATGGAGAAACAACTCAGGGACACGACCGATGCCTGATGAGAAATCTTCAGTTGTTCGTGATCGCCGCGATCGCGCTCGCCGTGACACCCTGACCGGCCGTGTCGGACGTCGTCACGCGCAGCATCACGCAGGGCGGACCGCCGGTGTCGTGTCGTGCTTTGGCATCACGCTTGGCGGGTTCGTGCACGTGCTGGCTGCGGCGCTGGGCGTCTCCCGCGGCGCTGGCGACGTCCGTGCTCGCGTTCACCGTCGTCAGCAACGCTGGTGCGGCCTATCTGGTCTGGCTCGGCGTACGCGCATTCATGAAAAAACCGCAGATAGCGAGAATCGAGCAGAGCGAACCGCGTTCACTGCTGCGCATCTTTCGCGACGGCGTCGTCCGTCAACATCCTGAATCCCAAGACGGCGCTGTTCTTTCTCGCCTTCGTCCCGCAGTTCGTCACGCCGTCGAGCGGCGACATTCCGCTCCAGTGCGCATTCCTGGGCGGACTGTTCGTGACTGATCGCGTTCTGCACCGACGTGACATGGTCGCTCGTCGCCAGCGGCGCCGGCGCGTGGCTCGCGCGGCCACCCGCGATTCGTCGCATCGGAGCGCTACGTTGCCGGCAGCGTCATCTCACGCTGGCCTCACGGCCGCTTTCTCGGGCAATGCACGCAAATAGTACTGGCGCCTCAAACGCGAGTGGCGCGTCCGGCTCGCGATCTACCAGCGCTGGAAGGTCAAGTGACACCGTCCGCTCGAAGTCGGCCATCGGCATTCCAGTGCCTGGCCTGCCGTCGACATTCACCGGACACCGCAGGACATCGCTTATCTGCAATCGAATGTCGTCGCTGGTCGCGGTGCCGATCCAGACGCCGTCACCGGCCTGAGACGACCTCGCACGAGGGAAACACTGACGGGCGGGGCCAGTTCTGGAAATTTCCTCGAGCCGCGCCCGCGCGACACCGCGATCCGGCGCCACCAGTTCGCCGGTCAACGTTCCCGACGCCGTGCAGAATCGATCTGAGTTCCACCCGCCACCTTGCGTGCCGAACGGGCCGGTGAAAGAGCCCACGATTCTGCGCCGTGACGGTAAACGAACCTGAGCAATTACTCCAGCTCAGCGTGTTTCCGCTTTCGCGATTGCGGAAAACCATGCTGCCTCGAGGCCCGCCACCGGCCGGTCAACGAGGGAAAGTCCTGGGCCGTTCCGGGCGTCGCCGCAGGGAGTCGGTGTGACGTCGGACGGTCCCGTCGGTACATGCCGCCACTGACGCCGCAGGCCACGGTGAGCACAATCGCCGGACTGACGACGAGGATTCCGATGCGCGTCCACACGTCCGACGGCTGAGTGCAATGTCGGGTACCGCCGGCTCGAGCTGAAGAGCGCTATCGCCGCTTGTATTTCAGATTCACTACCGTTTCCTGATCCACGACGAGCGGCTTGACGAACTGATGCGGACACGCCGGCCCGCGGAACGTCCACGCGCACCGGAAGCACGCCCGCCGCGCGCTTACTGGAGATTGATCACGTTCTGCGACGGCGCCTCCGCGGCTTTCTGCTCCTCGCGGCTCTTCGCGCGATCCAGTGCCGGGGATTTGGCGGTGACCGTCACGGATTCCCGAATCCGCGCCCGCCGACGGCGGCCTCGATCTCCGCGGCGGACTGCTGCCGATGTCCGGAACTGCGCGCGATCGATGACGTTGCCGTCGACGGCGCGCGCGGCGTAGCGCTCCAGGCACGAAGACCTCCCCACTCGACGATCCCGACCGGTATGTCCATCTTCGGGAGCGTCATCCGCAGGTCGCCTTTCTTGACGAAGCGGCGTGCCGGCGTGGAGATATACGAACGACACCGAATACGGTGCCGTTCGGACGGAAGCCAGGCCGCAGCAGCGGCACGCGCGTGCCGTCGGCGCCGACCACCGGTTTGGCCGACGCACCCGCCACTTCCACCGACACCATCGTCGCTCCGGCCGGCAGCGCCACTTTCAGATACGGCTGCGCCCGGTTCTGCACCGTGCAGGAGTGATTTCGGTCAGCGCGCCGACCCTCCGATGGTCACGAGCGTGGTCGCGATCGGCGCGGTCGGCGACGGCGGCGAGCACGCCGGCGTCAGCGAACCGTTTCACTTCCATCGCCAGACCAGTGGGCGCGACGGCGCTGCGTTGATAGCGGAAGCGCCGACAGCATCGGCAGCCGCGCGAGCGATTGCAGCGGCGCCGTTGAGCTCGCGCACGTCGATGCGCTGCATGCTCGATCCGCGCGGACTCGCGGTCAGCTCCAGCGTGCCCATGCCTTCGATGGCCATCTCGCCGCGCTCGCGCTGCGCGTTCGGCAGCGAGACGACGCCGGTGTCCAGCGTGAACGATCCACCGTCGTGCGGGCGCTCGAGGCTCACGAGAAACTGGTGCCGGCGCGGCACCGGGTCGACGTTGAGCACGAGCCCGCCTTCCCGTTGATCGCTCGGACGCCAGCGACGCGCCCGACACGCCCAGTCAGCTCGTAGCCGGCAGGAGACGGACCTCGATCGAGCGCGGTCGCCCTGGACGACCGTGACGTCGACGAGCGCGACCATGCGCACGTCGGAGTCGCCGATCGTGACGAGCGTCATCACGTCGGCGAGCGTCCGGTACGTTCGCGGGCTGCCGCAGTGGCGCGCTGTCGCGCATCGACCACCGCACCTCGGCCGGCGATCCCGGGCGAAGCGTCACTTCCACCACGGTGCGTCCGTTCGTCACCGATCGCTTGGTAATCAATCCGGGCGACACATGAACATCCGCCTGGTCACCAGGGCACATCGAGTGTGCGCGCGCGCGGTTCCAGCCGGCGGGACGGGCAGCGTGAACGACGCGCGACCTGGCACGAAGGTGAGCGGCGCGCCCCATTCGAGCGTCACCGCGAACGGTCCGGGACCGGGAAGCAATGCCGTGTGCATCGGACCGTCCGCGGCGAGCGGCAGCGGCCGGCCCGACGCGGTGCCATCGATCAGCGTCGCGCCGGCAATGAGCGGCACGCGGCTGACACCGTCGCGCAGCACATCGCCGGCGAGGGTGAACACCCCTGTGCGCGTGTCGCGGCCGATGCGCACCCTGCAAGTCGGCACTGGCGAGCACCGCGCCCATGGGCGCGACCGGTGACTGGGTCGGTGGACGGTTGGCGAGATCCATGAGCCGGTTGAACTCGGCGAGCGGGAGCGTCACCATGCGGGTGGGAGTCTGGGCGCGTGCGACGTGCGGCGCCCCGACAGCAGAGCCGTCAACGCAATGGCGGAAGGATCTCAGTGCATCTCCTCAGCTTGTCCGCCGTAGCTTCAGCGAACGCGGACTCGCTTGACTGATCAGATCGACGCTCGGCGCGCGCGCTTCGGCGGTCAATTCGGCCGCGAGGAACACCGACGGTCCGACCGCGGGAATCCGACGCTCACTGGAAGCGCCACCGACGACCGTCCGGCCGCCGCCTTCGTTCTTGAAGCGATCGACCAGCGCCTGCAGTCCCTCGACGCGGCGATCGGCGGACACCTGTGGCGACGAGGGGTCTGGCGGAGGCGCCAGCCACAGCGCCGCCACGAACGGACCAGGATCGCTGGTGACACGAAACGATCCGGGCTGCGGGTCGACGCGGAAATCGCGGGGAATAAGTGCAGCTCGACGCCGGTGCGCGACACGGGCAGGTCGAGCGCCGGGAGATCGATGCGCGCGTGGCCCTTGTCGATCCAGGCATCGATCGGCTGGATGTAGACGAGTTCGACAACGCCGGTTGGCGCGTCCTCGCCGGGCCGCCCTTTTTCGAGCGGCAAGAGCACGGCATCGGCTTCGGCGACGCCGGAGCCGGATCGGACGACCGCCAACCCGCGCGCTCCACACGGTTGATCCCGCGGGCAGCGTCGCCTTCAGGAAGCTGCGCTGATTGTTGCGGATGGCGTAGCGCGCTTCGACCAGCAGACGTCCGTCTTCCGCGGCCAGCGCGCGATAGCGCGCCTCTTCCCGTTGGCGATGAACACCGCCTGCGGCGTGTATCGCACGACGCCGACGGTCAACGATCGCGCGTCGGTTCCCTCGAGCGGGCGGCTGCGGAACGCGATCATCGACGGGGATTCGCGCCCGGCCACGAGATCGCCGAGCTCGGACGGATCCGCGCCGGGTCGAAGCCGCTCGTCTGCCGGCCGCTGATCTCGCCGGCGCCGGTCCACGTCCACCGCGACGCCGCCGGTTTCGCGCTCAGCGGACGGGACGCGGAGGAGCGGGACGCAGCAATCGATCCGTCGCGCGGCGTCCGCGCGTCGCCTGACACCACGAACGACACCTCCGTCGCCGTCGGCACCGAGCAGCTTCACCAGCAGCAGGCCGCCGCTGGCGTCCCAATCCGCGACAGTCGCGCCGTTCACCTGGTTCACAACGAGGCCGGCTGGAATCGTCAGCGCAACCTCTCGCGCGAGTCCCTGGAGGATCTCGACGCGGACCGCGGCGGTGATTTGACACACGTCCTCGGCGAGACCGGCGACTTCGGTGATCCGCGCCCGCACGCGCAACGGTTGATCGGCTCGGCGATCGTCCACCTTTCGCTTCCACGTCATCGTCATCGGTTGACCCGGACGTCCGAACGCCGTCCACCGGCTCTCGCCAGCTGTTTCCGCGCGATCGGCGACGAACCCCCGGCCAGCGACAGATCCACGCCGCTCCTGAGGCAGCGTCAGCCTGCACCCGCGTGATCGGCGGGGCGACGGCGGCAGCGCGATCGATTCGGCGCCCGCCGCCGCAGCCAGCGGAACGACGATGTCGAGCGCGAGGGACGAGCGGCCCCCACGCGACGAGCAGCACCTGCGGCGGCGGACCGTCGACGAGCGCAACCGGCTGGCCGTCGAGCGTCGCCTCGCGGACCATCAACCCGGCCGGGATTTGCACACGCGTCCATCCGTCGCGCAGGACGTCGATGGTCAGCGTCGCGCGCCCCGACACCGTGTCGCCGTCCACGCAGGCGTCGTAGTCGAGCCGCGTGAGCGTGGCGTCGACGGGCGGCGCGGAGGCAGCGCCGGAGGCGGATTCGCACGCTGGCGCAACGTGCGGTATTCGTCAACTGGGAGAACGACCCAGCCATCGGCCGGCGCGGGCGTTTGCGTGGCGCCGACCGCGCGCACGAACAGGCACACACCGGTAGCGATCGGGACGAGATGCGCTCGACGCACTGTGGTCCTCCCTCCGGTTTCGACACCGGTCCGCGGCAGGCGGCTATGTGGTTAGGACTGCAAGATGAGTGGCGTGGCTCGTTCCGAGAAAAGCAGGAAAAGCGAGGAAGGTCGATGCGGGTGATTCAAGAGCGCGGATCCGGGAACAGATCGTTGAAGTCGCGATCAATTCGTGACCATGGTGGCTCGGCGGGTGAGGCACTTTCCCGGGCTTGCACCGCCCCGTCTCTTGGTAGAATCCTCGTTCATCCACCGCACGCGGAGAAGGGGGAGAGCCGTTCTATGGGCGTGTGTGCCGGTCTCGTCGCCGTCGTCGTGAGTCTCGGCGTGCACGCTGTTGTCCGCGCCACCCTCGTCGACTAAGGCGGCGTTTGCTCTGCAGAGTGGCACCCACGGCGGCGATGACGAACGAGGACGTGATCAAGATGTCCAAGGCCGGCCTCGCGGAGGACGTCATCATCACAGCTATCCGTCAGGCCCCGAAGCGAAACTTCGATCTGACCGCCAGCGGCCTGATCGAACTGAAACTGGGCAAGGTTCCCGACGCGATCGTGCGCGCCATGCAGGCCCTCGAGCGCAGAAGACCTCCGAGCCCGTGTCGCCGCCACCGCCGGGCGTGGCGCCGCCTCCACCCGCGGCGCCTGCCATTTCGGCGCCGGCTCGTCCCAGCGCGCCGATGCCGACGCCCGACCCGGCACCGCCTGCCAGCAGCCTGTCCCCACGCCGCCGCCAACGCCAACTGCCGCGTCGGCTGCCGTGCCGACGGCGGCGCAGGAACCTGGCGTGCCAGGCGAGATTGTTTTTCGTGACGGCGACCGGCGGACTCACCGCGCTCGAGCGCGTGCGGCTACGCGAGGCCAAGGCGAATCGCTCCCGTTCGCAGCGGGACATCGAGTTCTACGTCGAAGGCTCCTCGTCGCCGGTGGTCATCCGGGCCGGCGACCCTCAGAGCTTCGCGATTCGCATGATGGGCGGCGGCAGCCAGTGGGGGAAGGCGCCGACTTCGGAGGAGGCCCAGAAGCATTTCCTGCTCACCAAATTGCAGTCGGCCGACGGACGCCGGTATCTCACGAAAGTCGATGTGCAGTTCGACGTGCGCACCTTCGGCCGTCCCGACGCCGGGTCTCGACCCGAAACGGTTCGAACGCCTCGCCACCTCGCTCCAACTGACGCCACGGACGATGCTCGCTCCAGGCGAAGTAAGTCATCTACATGGCCGGCACAGCCAACTTCGGAATTCGTCGGGAACATGTCGAGCGGCGTCGATCGCTGGGCCTTCGCCATCGTCGACCGCTAGAGCCGAACGGCGGGCCGCAACGCCCGCCCGTCAGTTGTCGGTGCACCCTGGAAGCGATCCTCTTCGTTGAGGTCTTCCTCGATCTTCTCGGGCTCCTCGACGGGCCGTTTCTGCGGCGGCGGTTCCTTGACTGGCGTGTCTCCGCGCGCTTGGGTCGCGGATTGGCTTGCGCGCGATCCTCAGCCATTTCTCCCTCCGCGTCGCCAGGAATGTGCATGCGCTATGCGGCTTCTCGGGCTAGGATGAGGACCTCGAGTGGGACGGATTGTTCTCGCGGTCATGGCCGTGTTCGCGATTCTGTTCGTGCTCCGGCTGCTGCGCGAACACCGCCGGGGAGGTGAGGCCATGGCCGACGACGATCTGAAAGCGGAACTCGAACGGCTCAAGGCGGAAAACGAACGCCTCAAGAGCCAGCGTGGCCGTGGCGCGAGCCTCAAGGTGAGCGAGAAGGGCGGCGTCTCGGTGTACCGGACTCGGCCGCTTTCCCGGTCACCCTCTACAAAGAGCAGTGGACCAAGCTGCTGGCGATGGCCGACGAAATCCGCGAGTTCATCGCCGAACACGAGGCCGATCCCGAAGACGAAGCCGGACGCGTAATGCCGGCGAAGGAGATCGGTCGCATCGCGATGCCCGATCGCGAGGCGTTCTTTCGCGATTCCGTCTCTCCCGCGGCAGCCCGGCGTCATCCAACCGCGTCCTCGATGGTGTGGATCCTCGAAATCTCCTGTCCGTCGAAGAGATCGATCGTGTGGCACAAAACGGGCACATCTGCCGACTCGACCGCATCACGCTTGACCAGGCTTTGCAGCGTGAGCTCGAGATCGATCGCTCGCGATTGATGCAGCCGCAGCAGCGGCAGGGGCGGTGATCACCGTCGACGGAAACAGCGCAGGCAGGACCGCCAAGACTCGGGGCCGACTCAGACGGTCCACGCTCAAGCAGTCTAATTCAGCTCGCATAAGGCCGCCTGCTCCTCGTGCGACAGCACGATCGTGGCGGCAGCGATGTTCTCGACGAGATGGCGTTCCACCGACGTGCCGGGAATCGGCACCACGATCGGTGACCGCGCGAGCAGCCAGGCCAGCGCGATCTGCGCTCGCGTCGCGCGATGGCGCGCCGCGATGCGGGCGAGTGCCGGCTGCCGCGGCGCGCGGCCGGCCAGGCGCTTCGACCACTGCCTTCGCGCCGCTCCGCATGTCGCCTTGCTGCAGCGGCGCCCACGGCAGGAACACAATCCCTTCGCGCGTGCAGTATCGACGACGGCGTCCCACTCGCGATTGACGAGGTTAAGCGGTTCTGCACCGCGACCACGTCGAAAAAGCGGCGTGCGCGCTCGATCTGGCCGACGCTCACTTCAGACAGTCCGATGTGTCGGATCTTGCCGGCGCGCTGCGCCTCCTGCAGAAAACCGAATTGATCCTCCTCGGGCACGTCGCGGATCGATGCGGTGCAGTTGGTAGAGATCGATGCGATCGAGTCGCAGGCGGCGAAGGCTTCCATCCAGAGCATCGCGCAGGCAGTGTGGCCGGCAGTTGACACGCCACACGTCGGCGCGCCTGGATGCTCGAAGCCGCCTTCGTGGCGATGACGAGTTCATCCGGATACGGGAAGAGCGCCTCCGCGATCAGCGACTCGCTGACATGCGGACCGCACTGAGTCAGCCGTATCGACCAGCGCGACGCCCAGCGCCATCGCGCGGTGCAGCGTAGCGAGCATCGCGCGTCGATCCCGCGGCGCGCCGAATGCGCCCGGGCCGGTGAGACACATGGTGCCGAAGCCGATTCGTCCAACCGGAAGATCCCCGCCGAGCGCGTCACCATAAGATAGAAACTCGTAAGAAAACACATCGTAGAAAACACTGAGCGTTCCATGGCGGATGAGGCATCGCGATACCCAGACGAGCAACGGCGGTGCCGCATCGCGGCTCATTCGCCGTAGTTCCTTTACGAATTGGCATGGCGACACCTTTTGCTATTCCACATCGGTCGTGTGTGGAATCGCGGGGATCGCATCGACAAACGGAGACAGGATCGACGTCGATCGGTCTGGCCGACATGGTCGCGATGCTCGCGCATCGTGGGCCTGACGGACGCGGGCTGCACGTCGATCGGATCGGTAGGCCTGGCGCACGCGCGGCTGAGCATTGTCGACCTCGCCGGCGGCCAGCAGCCGATGTCGAACGAGGACGGCTCGATCTGGATCACGTTCAACGGCGAGATTTTCAACCACGTCGAACTGCGCGCGGAGCTGACGCGCAAAGGCCACCGATTCCGCACGCGCTCGGATACCGAGGTGATTCTTCATTTGTATCGAAGAGGAAGGCGCCGACGCGGTTCGCCGGCTGAACGGGCAGTGGGCGTTCGGGCTGTGGGACGCGCGACGCGGGTTGCTGTTCCTCTCGCGCGATCGCATCGGCGTGCGCCCGCTGTTCTACAGCGTCGTCGGCGCGGCGCCTCGTCTTCGCCTCCGAGATCAAGGCGCTCTTTGCCGATCCCGGCGTCTCGCGTGCGCTCGATCCGCGCGGTCTCGACAACATCTTCACCGTTCTGGACGACGCTGCCACCGCGAACGGTGTTTCGCGACGTCGCGCGAGCTGCCGCCGGGCCACTCGCTGCTGTGGCGCGACGGCCAGTGCATCGAGACGACGCATTGGCAACCGACGTTCACGCCGGCCGACGACTCCCGCCCGGAGAGCGACTGGATCGAGGAACTGGACGCGCGCCTGACCGCTGCCACGCGGCTGCGCCTGCGCGCTGACGTGCCCGTGGGTGCGCTGCTCAGCGGCGGTCTCGACTCGTCGCTGATTACGACACTGGCGGCACGCGCGAGTGCCTCGCCCCACGGACGTTCTCGATCGCCTTCGATGATCCGGAATTCGACGAGAGCCTGCACCAGCGGCGCGTCGCCCGCGCGCTGAACGTCGATCATCGCGAGCTGCGCTGCTCCCACGACGACATCGTTCGGGTCTTTCCCGACGTCGTGCGGCATGCGGAGACGCCGATCCTGCGCACCGCCCCGGCGCCGATAGTTCCTCCTCGCCCGATGCGTGCGCGACGCCGGCTACAAGGTGGTGCTCACTGGCGAAGGCGCCGACGAAGTCTTTGGCGGCTACGCGATCTTCAAAGAGGCCAAGCTCCGTCGCTTCTGTTCGAGGAACCCGGCATCACGGCTTCGGTCCGCTGTTGCTGACGCGCTCTATCCCGTTCATGCCGGAGCTGCAACGCCAGCCGCCGGCATTCCGCCAGGCAGTTCTTCCACGTCAATCCCGCTGACGTGACGCATCCCTGCTTTTCGCACCTGCCGCGCTGGCGTTTGACCTCCCGGCTCAAGCTCTTTTTCTCCAACGCGACACGCGACGCATTGAACGGGCTACGACGGCATCGCGGAGAGCGTCGTCGCACTTGCCGCCGGCGTACGACGGCGTGGGACGACGTCAGCCGGCGCGCAGTACCTCGAGATGACGCAATCTCCTGCCCGGCTACATCCTGTCGTCGCAAGGCGATCGCATGGCGATGGCGCACGGCGTCGAAGGCCGCTTCCGTTCCTCGATCCCGACATCGTCTCGTTCGGATCGCGCCTCCCCGCCAACCTGAAACTCCGGCGCCTGGCCGAGAAATACCTGCTCAAGCGTTTAGCGTCGAGCGTCGTGCCGGCACCGGTGCGGCGCCGCGCCAAGCAGCCGTATCGGGCACCGGGCGCCAGGTCGTTCTTCGCAGCGCGCGCTGGCGGCTACGTGAGACGATCTGTTGTCGCCCGATCAGCTTCGGCGCGACGGGATTTTCAATCCGCGCGGCCGTGGAGCTGCTCGTCAGAAAGTACCGCGCGGGCAGAGCACGTTGCCGAGAAGACGACATGGCGCTGGTCGCGATTCTCTCGACCCAAATCGTGCTCGATCGCTTCGTCAACCATTTCGAGGTCAGTCATGGAGCCCTCTACCGCGGAACTGCGCGCGTTCATCACGGATAACTTTCTGTTTGGCGACGCGTCCGACGCGTTTGCGTTTAGCGACGACGACTCGTTCCAGGAGCGCGGCATCGTCGATTCGACCGGCGTGCTCGAGCTCGTGTGCCATCTGCAGGAGCGCTACGCCATCACGATCGACGACGACGAGCTGATTCCCGACAACCTCGACTCGCTGTCGAAGGTGGCCAGATTTGTCGATCGAAAGCGGCGCGAGACGGTCAGAGGCCGGCGTCAATGCGGCGTTGACGATCTGCTGGTCAGAGTCGGCGGCTCGCGCTCCGGAGCACACCGCGATCGTCTGCCCGCGCGGCAACGGTGGTCGTGCCGGCCAGATTGACGCCGCATCCGATCGCTTTGCGCTCATCCTCCACGATGCAGGTGCCGGAACACGGCGATCGCGTCGTGCTCTGCCTCGACAACTCGATCGACGCGATCGTCGCGCTGTTCGGTGCGCTCAAGGCCGGATGCACTCTTCGTCATCGTCAACCCGCACGCCGGACTCCGAGCACGTCAGTGGCGGCTCTCGCGGACAGCGGCGCCCGCGTGCTGGTCGCGAAGTCGCCGCAAATTCAGTCGCTCGAGCCGTGGTGGCCCAGGCTCCTGCGGGTGCAGACGTGATCCACGCCGACGGTGAGCTCAGGGCAGCCGATCGAGCGGTCCGTCCGTGCACCGCGACTCGACGAGCCGCGGTCCGACACCGACGCCTCGCCGGCGCTCGTGTACACCTCCGGATCCACCGGCGAACCGAAAGGCGTGATGCTGACGCATCGCAACCTGACGGCGGCAGCCGAGGCGATCTGCACCTACCTGCGGCAACACCGCGGACGATGTGATTCTGAACGCGCTGCCGTTGGCGTTCACCTACGGCTTCGGCCAAGATCACGACCGCTTTCCGCGTCGGCGCGACGGTGATCCTGAGCGATCGTTCTCGTATCCGCGCGCTGATTGCCGACACCATCGAGCGCGAGCACGTCACCGGATTGCCGCTCGTGCCTACGATGGCGACGCTGCTGTTGCGCCACGATCTGTCCCGGCACGGTGTTCCGACGCTGCGCTACATCACGAACGCCGCGGCGGCGTTGAGCGCGACGAAACTGCGTCACGTGCGCGAGACCGTTTCCCGCGGCGGCCTTCTACTCGATGTACGGCCAGACCGAATGTCAGCGCGCGTCGTATTTGCCGCCGGAACATCTCGACGCGCGGCTCGATTCGGTCGGGATCGCGATTCCGGGCACCTCGGTGCGCGTGATCGATGAGCGCGGAAGCCGGTCGCCCGCCGGCAGCTGTTGGCGAGCTCGTCGTGCGCGGACCGCACGTGATGGCGGGCTATTGGAATCGCCCAGACGCGACCGCGCGCGTGCTCCATCCGTCGCCCACGGCGGGCGAGATGGAACTGCGCACCGGCGATCTGTTTCGGAACCGACGCTGACGGCTTTCTGTATTTCGTCGAACGCCTGGACGACATCATCAAGAGCGGCGGAGAAAAAGTGGCGCCGCGTCGTGTCGAGACAGGTGATCGCCGAGTTGCCCGGCGTCGCCGACGTCTCGGTGTTCGGCGTCCCCGACGATGTGCTCGGAGAAATCGTGGCGGCGGTCGTCACGCCGGCCGATGGTGCGGCGCTCACGCGCGACGGCGTACAGCGTCACTGCGCGAGGCGGCTGGACGCCCATCAGATCCCGAAGATCGTCACCGTTCGCGACCGGCTGCCGACGACGCTGACCGGCAAGGTCAGCCGCCGGGCGCTCAAGCAGACCGGCGATCGCGGAGGGATGGTCGGCGTGACATCAGCGCGCCGGCGCCGCGCTCGATTTTGTCGTCGGTGCTCGACGATCGACGCGGCCGCGGTCGCGCATCACGTCGCGACGATCGATGCGCGATCAGGTGTTCCATCGACTGCGCCGCCGCGGCGTCGTCGTCGGACTCTCGGGCGGCATCGACAGCAGCGTGGTCGCGGGCCTGGCCGCGCGGGCGCTCGGTCCCGCAGCGGGTCGTCGGCCTGCTGATGCCGGAGCGCGAGTCGTCGTCCGACAGCGCGCGCTCTGGCCGGGAGGTGGCCGCGGCATTTTCGATTGCCACCGTCGTCGAAGACATCACCGGCGTCCTCGAAGCCGCGGGCTGCTATCGGCGTCGCGATGCGGCGATCCGTTCCGGTCCTGCCCTGACTACGGCGATCGGTTATCGAAGCAAGATCGTGCTGCCCGATCTGATCGGCCGGCCCGGCTACGCCCTCTATTCGATCGTGATCCAGACGCCGGCGAGCGAAGAGATGCGCGTGCGCCTGCCGCTCGACGGCGTACCTCGAGATCGTGGCCGCCACGAACTTCAAGCAGCGCGTCCGCACGATGACGGATGCTACCACGCCGATCGCCTCGCGCTACGCGGTGGCTGGAACCGCCGAATCGCCTCGAGCACGACCTCGGATTCTTCGTCAAGCAAGGCGACGGCGCCGCCGACCTCAAACCGATTGCGCATCTGTACAAGTCGCAGGTCTATCAACTCGCGGAATACCTTGGTGTGCCTGACGCGATCCGGCGGAGGCCGCCAACCACCGATACCTACTCGCTCGATCAATCGCAGGAGGAGTTCTTTTTCGGGCTGTCGCTCCGGCAGACCGGACATGTTGCTGTACGTCAGAGATCACGGCATCGCGCCCGAGGCGGCTGCCGGACGCGTTGGGATTGCCGCTCGAACAGACCAGCGCGCGCATACGGCGTCGTCGATTCGAAGCGCCATGCGGCCCGGTATCTGCTGATGCCGCCGTTGTTGATCGAGCACGAGGAGACAAGGCGCGGTGACCAGACCCGCGCCGCGAGCGCCTTCGCCAAGCTCCGACGCATGCCGGCGCTGGTTGTGCGTTTCGCCGGATGGCGCACGTGATGCCGTTCACGCCCGTCGATGTCACGAAGCTCTGTTTTCTGAGGCTGGACGCCGTGCCCGCGGTCGCCCGCGCTGCTGCGGGGACGCGGCGTGCGGTGCGCCGGCACGGACATCAGCCGACCTCGACGACCTCGGCGGCGCTGCAGGACAAGCGGGCGATTTTCGAATCGCGCTTCGCCGCCGGCGATCACTGCGTCGTCGCAGTCGCGGACGGACGGATCGTCGGCTACGAATGGTTTTGCGAGCAGCCGGTGCATCGGGAGGCGGAGTGGGACTATCCGATCCAGATTCCCGCCGGCTGCGTGCTACGCTCTAGCGACGCGTTCATCGACCCCGGTTACCGGAATGGCGGCCTCTGGCTGCGCTTCAAGGCGCATCTGGGCGAATGGATGGCCGTCGCGCGGGAAGCGCGCGGTGATCACGTTCGTCGAACATGGCAACGTCGCGTCGTGGCGGACGCATCTACGGTTCGGCTTCGTGCCGAGCGTGACGGTGCTGGCGGTTGAGAGTCTTCGGCAGAACGTTTTTCAGGGAAGAGCTTGCCGACGGCCAGGAATCCATACACTGAAGGGATGCAGCTTCACATCGCGCGCCTCTGCCTCGACTGCGAGCGAGATCCACGACCAGCCGGCGTGCCCCATCTGTGCATCCGAGTCGTTCGCGCACATCAGCCGCTGGGTTCCGCGCCCCGAACGACGCCATTATCCGCGCCTGGTCCTTCCACCCGAAGCGGCCAACACCTCATCGCCAGCTGCTCGAAGCGGACCGGCAGCCGTCGGGCGCGATGCGATGGGTGCGACGTGGCGTGTTCGGCGTGGCGGCGCTGGACATGGCGGGATGGGTCTTTCGACGCAAGCGACACGACGCCGGGTGCAATCGACCGCAAGAGGTCAGCCTGACGCGAACTCGTCCCGATCCGTGCTAACGTCCCCGCCGCTGCACGCGACGTGATACGCCTGATCCACGCAGGACGACTGATCTGACGGGACGCGTCGCCCTCGTCACCGGCGCCGTCCGCGGACTGGGTCGTGCCGCGGCGGCAGGCTCTGCACCAGCGCGGCGCATCGGTGGCGGTCAACGTGCGTGGCGCCGAACGCGCCTCGAGGTGGCCTCGTCGTTGGGCGATCGCTGCGCTTGCCGTGCCCGGATGACATCGCCGAAGCGGGCGCTCCTGCAGACGATCGTGCAGCGCGTGCTCGATCGCTTCGGCCGGCTGGACATCCTGGTCAACAACGCCGCGCTCGCGCCTCGACCTGATTCGCCGATCTGCAGGCCGACGAGTGGCGAGCCGCGCTGGGAAGTGAACCTCCACGGCGCCGTTCCTGCTCATCCAGGCTGCGCTGCCGCGATGAAGGCGCAGCAGTTCGGACGCGTCATCAACATCTCTTCGTCCGCCGGCCGCATGGTGAGCACGCTCTGGCGGCATGCACTACACCGCCTCAAAGGCGGGGCTGCTCGGCCTGACGCGAGCCGCCGCCAAGGAAGCTGGGTCCGTTCGGGATCACCGTGGAATGCGATCTGTCCCGGCATGATCGACACCGAGACTGACCCACGAACACGCCGCACCCGAACTGCTCGAGCGCCTCGCGGCCGGTTATCCCATTCCGAGACTGGGCAGCGCGAGCGAGGTGGCCGATCTCATCTGCTTTGTCGCGTCGGAGAGCGCCGGCTACATCACCGGGGCGTCGTTCGACATCAACGGCGGCGACCTGACGATGTAGCGGCAGGATCGCGACACTCGAACACAGGCAGGGGAGACGGTTTGCATGAAGGAAGGGACGCGGGTTCTCGTGTCACTCGGCGCCGCCATCGTCATCGGCGGCGGCCATTGCGGCGACCGGGAACGGACGCCGCGTCCGCATCGCCGATGGCGTGGCCTCCGATCGGCTCGCTGTGGGTGAACGCCATCCGCATCGACGGTCATTCCGCTGATCGTCTCGCTCATCATCACCGGCATCGCATCCGCGGCCGACGTGCAGTCGGTGGGACGGCTTCGGGGGCGCGCACGCTCGTGGTGTTCATCCTTCTGCTCGTCGGCATGGCGGTGGTGCATCATGCCGCTCGCGCCCTCGGTGTTTGCCTGCTTCCCGATGGCGCGAGGCCCTCGCTTGCCGCCGGGCGCCGCGGAGGCGGCGCAGGAGCTACGAGCGGCGGGCGGGTGCAGTCGTTCGGCAAGTGGGTCGGTTCGCTTGCTGCCGGCCAACCCGATCGGTGCGGCGGCCACACGGCGACATGGTGCCGTTCATCCTGTTCGTGTTGTTGCTCGCGCTGGCCATCGCGCGGAGCTCGGACGCGTCGCGCACGACGCTGGTCGCGGTTCTTTCGCGCCGTTGGGCGAGGCGATGATGATCCTGGTGCGGCGGCGTGATCTGGCTGGCGCCGCTCGGCGTGTTCGTGCTCGTGCTCCGCTCGCCGCCCACGCGGGCGCCGCGCTCGTCGGCGCCATCGGGTTCTACATCGTCGCGTATTCGCTCGTCGCCTCGCTTGTCTGCATTGCGCTGCTGTATCCGGTCGTGCGCGTGGCGGCCGGCACTCGATGCGCGCGTTTGCGCGAAGGCCGCGCTGCCGGCCCAGCTCATTGCCTTCAGCTCGAGTTCGTCCGTCGCGTCGTTGCCGGCGCTGGTCGAGGCGGCGGAGACGGGACTCGGCGCTGTCCGGTCAACGGTGACCGGATTCGTGCTGCCGCTCGGCGGCGATGTTCAAGATCGCCGCGCCCGTTTCGTGGACCATCGGGGCGCTGTTCGTCGGGTGGTTCTACAACGTGCCGCTGCACGCGACGCAGCTGGCGATCGATCGCGTTCGCGGCGGTGTGTTCCTCGGCTTCGCAGCGCCTCGGCATTCCCCGCGGCGCGTTCATCATGCTCACGCCATTGCTCGTCGCCGTCGGACTTCCGGCCGAGGGCATCGGCATTCTCATCGCGGTCGATGCGATTCCCGACACCTTCGCGACGGTGCTGGTACACCACGGGCCACCTGGCGGCGACGGCCCTGGTGGCGCGCGCCTGACTGCATCGACTGCATGTTCGACGCGCGAACCTGTGCCGTGAGGACTTAGAATAGCCAGCGGTCACTGCCGGACAAGGCAGGCTGGGAGAAGCCATCACATGAAACCCATGCTCTTTGTCGTCGGTGTGATGGTCGGCGGCGGTATCCCCGAGTGCGCAGTCGCGCACGCCTGCCGCCGACACGTGGACGCGCAACTCGCACGCCTGACGGCCATCCGGATCTTCAGGGCATCTGGACGACGCACACATTCACGCCTCTCGTGCGGCCGGCGCGATACGCTGGCCAGGAGTTTCTGACCGACGAGGAAGCGGCGGAACTGTCGACGCTCCTGACCCAGGACGACGTCGATCCGCTCGTCGCGGGCATCTTCGGCGCCAGCGACGAGGAGCGGCGTAAACGCATCGTGCAGAACGATCCGACGCACTACGACAACGCGCTCTGGCTCGCGACACCTGACCTCAAACCACTGTCGAGCAACAGAACCTCGCTCATCTACGATCCGCCGGACGGGAAGATTCCTCCGGTGACGCCGGACGCGGTTCAGCGCGCGGCTGCGGGAGGGCCGCCGGCGGCTTCGACAGCTACGAGAACCGTCCGCTGTCCGAGCGCTGCATCATGTTGGCGAACGAAGGTCCACCCATGTTGCCGCCGGCCTACAACGACGTGCTGCAAATCATCCAGACGCCGGGCTACGTCCTCGTGATCAGAGAGATGGAAACCGCGCCGCGCCTGATCCCGACCGACGGGCGACCGCACGTCTCCGAGAACATCCGGCGGTGGGCCGGCGACTCGCGCGGCCGGTGGGAGGGCGACACGCTCGTCGTCGACACGACGAATTTCACCCACAGGACCGCGTTCCAGGGATCGAGTTCCGCCTTGCATGTCGTCGAACGCTTCACGCGCGTGAGCGCCGACAGCGATCCTCTACCAGTTTACGGTTGACGATCCCAACACGTGGACCAGGCCATGGAGCGCGGAAATTCCGATGATCGCGACCAAGGGTCCGCTGTGCGAGTATGCCTGCCACGAAGGCAACTACGGCATGCCGAACATCCTCAGGGGCGCTCGCTTCCAGCCGGAGAAAGAGGCCGCGCAAAAAGCTGTCCGCGATCGCTGACGATCCTAACCCGCGTTACGTGGCGACGCGGCTGAGCGTCGTGCCCTCGAGTTCCAGGACGTATTCGGCGCCGAATGCCATGGACGGCGTACGCACCAGGTGCGAGGCGGCCCTCGAGAACCTTCATGATCGCGGTCACGCCCGATTCCGCGGTCAGCGTGTAGCCTTCGCGTGTGCGCAGGCGCATCGCCACCTTGTGCCCCGCCTCATCCCAGGCTTCGCCGTAGACATACATCTCGTCGCGTGCGCGTTGCTCGTCGCTCGGGCCTTTCACCCGCCTCGCGATCAGGGCTTTCACGAAGGCCTGCACCGGCGCCAGCCCCAGTAGCGAGCGAAGGACGCCGGGCATCTTCATCTTCTCGATCTGCTCTTCAGGCGCGCCGAGGAAGACTTCGATGTTGGGAATCCCGGTGGAGTAGTACGCGGTCGCGACATCGCCCCACGGAATCGTGACCGCGCGGGCCGAGAGCGTCTCGGTAAACGGGATGGTTTCGACCTTATGCGCCGGAGGAACCTTGACGATCCTGCCGTTCTCGCGAATCCTCCCGCCCTCGGGAAGGCCTTCGACCATGGTCTTGGCGGTTCCGGGACTGAGTTTGCCGTCACGCGCCATGAAGGCCAGCTTGAGGTGAGTCGCCGAGGCGCAGCTCGCGCTTCAGCATGGCTGCCGAGACAATCGGTCGGCACGACGTCAAAGCCGACTCCCGGAATGGCGACGATGCCGGCGTCCCTGATTTCCTGACCGCGCGAGTGGATGTCTTCGAAGACCGCGATTTCGCCGGTGATGTCGAGATAGTGCGTGCCGGCGCGCAGGCACGCGGCGAGCATCGGCCGGCTGGTGGCGGAGAACGGACCCGCGCAGTGCAACACCGCCGCGACGCCTTGCAGATTCGTTGCGACGACGGCTGGGTCGTGCGAGGTCGAACACGCGCGATTCACAGCCCAGTTCGTCGGCGAGTGACCGAATGGGGTCGGCGTGGCGGCCGGCCAGAATCGGCCTGAGACGGCGATCCGTCGCGACGCGTGCGGCGAGCCTGCCGGTGTAGCCGTTGGCGCCGTAGATCATCCATGTTCGGCTCATGCGGGACTCGGCAATGTCTACCACCGATACCGTGCGCCGACCAATCCGCGGTGCAGTCACGAGATTCACCCGCGTACATCGCCGTAGACGAATAGGTTCGGAATTCCGGACGGAGGAAAGCGCCGGCGAGGCGGCGTCCAGACCGAAGCCGATGCCACGTGGCGAGACCCGCGTGTCCTGTTCGTGAAACTCGGACAAGGTTGCCACTGCGCTGCTGGCGATGGTCAGAGGAGAGATTCACGCTACCGGTCCAAAGACACGCCGATGCTGCCAGTCTGCCTGGACAGGCGTGCTTTGCGATCACGCCGAAGACGTAGCTGACATTTCCGAGAGCACAGTCGCGTCCAGAAAGCCCTCACGCGCCGAGCCGACGCATGGCATTGCTGATGGCGCAGTGGACCGCCCAGGGCGTGAGGCCGATCGTCCAGTGCACTTCACCGTCGAGGCCGATCCTGTTTCCGTTCGATCCCGAGCCCGACGCCGACGTTCGGTTTTGTGCCGAAACTCTGATCCTCATCGATAGACATTGGCTACCCCCGGCAGCTCCGAATACCGCCGGTCTTACATCCTGCGCAGCGACGGAATGGGCGACCGTGCCGATCAGCGCAGCACTCCGACCGCCGGGACGTGGGGATGCGTCACGGCCCAACTCATCGAATGGGTGCGGCAGATGATACGCCCTCCAGTAGGGCCCGTCCGCGATAGGTTTCGGCCTTTCGCCCACTACACCTAAAAGGCCTTGCGGAGGCGTGTGGCCACGGCGTATTCATGTACGCCCGCGCCATCATTTGGCACGTGGGTGGCATTGAGATCGTCCACTGGCGGTGATCTGACAGCCGCGACCGGCGCGTCAGTCCTGCTGGACCGCCAGCGCGCGAAACGAAGTTGTCTCACACACGATCGCGCTTCTGCGCCAGGAACGCAGCCGCCAGATGTTGGTCCGCTCGCGACGTCGAGGGCGACCGCGGCCGCCTCCGGTAAATGAAAGCCGGAACGTCTCGGCCGCATCAGCGCTTGTTGCGCTTGGCCAGTTCGAAGAGCACCTGCTCTCGACCAGCGACGGCCCCGCCGACTCGCCGTCATCGGGCCTACGCCCCTGAACTCGTCGCTGAACTTCGGCGGTGGATGCCCATCGGCGAACGGCTAACGACTGATGCCTGGCGACCTGATAACTCGCTGCGTTATAATGTGGTTACGAGCCTGGGTTACGAGCCTGCCTCCCCTGACTCCTTGGGGTTGAGTCATGAATTACAAAAGTTCGTTTCAGCTCTCGTCGGCGTCGCGGCGTGTGCCGCAATGGCGGTCACCGATGCGAAGCGCGCAGCCATCTCGGGGTGGCGGCGGGCGCCGACACTGGTGGCGGTGCGATCGGCTACGGGGCGCCGCGTGTCGTGGCCGCGCAGACCTTCGGGCCCCGCACGCGCGGGTTCTGCCCGGGGCGGATCCACACGGGGCGGTCAGCCGCTGCCATCCGTATCGTTCGTATTACCCGTCCAGGGTTCTCGGCGGGCCTCACCACCGAGGCTATGGGTATCCCTATCGGTACGCGGCCGTTACGCTAACTGCAACGGTGCTGGCACCACTCACTGCGGCGGGTAACGACTGCCGCTGTCGTCACGGTCTTCAGGAAACCGGTGTGCCCTATGGCTGGCATCCGCGCAGGCGTACGCCTCACGGCTACGTCACGGTCGGTGCCCGGCCGCCATTATTCCACGCGGCAGGAGTATGGGCCGACACCACGGATCGACGCCTCGACGGCTACTACGTCGGATTGCGAGCCGTCGCCGTCTACCACTACGTGGATCGTTAGCGGTCATGGGTAATTGAGGAGCAAGCCGACGATGGAGATGAGCGACCGTCGCGGTGCTCGTGACGCTGCCTTCAGCGTGATCGGCGTGTGGTGGGCGACTACTTCATAGCTCGCCAGCACGCGCGAGCAGCCGCGCAGGACGGGGTGGTTCTATCTCCGGGTTCGCTCCTCTACGCCTCGACCGCGTTCGGCTGGGCGTTCGCTGATGCGGCACCTGAAGCTGGCCACCATCGGCGTCCTCTGCCGCTGGCGGTCTCCATGATCCTGCTGCTACTGCACGATCGGCGTGGTTTGCCGTTCCGGGGCACCGTCAGAACCATTTCGAGATGGCCGGGATCGCCCTCGCCGTGGCTTCGCTGGTGCTGTTGATGCGCTTGCTGGCGAGCAGCGACGTGCAGCGGCGGGAAGCAGCGCGATATCCGAAGAAGGCTCTCCACGTCGTTCACGAGCATCTCCGGCTGTTCGAGCGCTGCGAAATGTCTCGCCGCGCGGCATGAACGTGGCGTTGCACGTTGAAGAAGTTTTCCGCCCGGCTTCTCGGCGCGAATGGCAGAACCTCCATCAAGTACCGTGCACGCGGTGGGCACGGTCACGCGCGCGCACGCAGCGGAACCGTTCCGGCGGTTCGGGAATGTCGTAGCCCTCGTAGTAGTAGCGTGCGATGACGTCGCCGTCTGTGTCACCCAGTAGATCATCACCATCACGTCAGCAGCTCGTCTTTGTGAAGACGCTCTCGGATCGCCGTGACAGTCGCACCACGCGCCGATACTTTTCGACAATCCACGCGCTAGTCACCGGCGAATCGTTCAGCGCATACCTAAGCGTCCTGCGGTCGCGACCCTGAATCTGCGAATAACCTATTTCAATCTGGACGCGCTTATCGATCGCGACGATCCGTCGGGTTTCCTCGATGTCAGCCCCTGGTTCGTGCGGTCCAGCAGGTGTGCCTGGCGGCTTCGCCGTCGCAATACAATTCCAAATGGGATCCCGGCCACGTTGCTCGCGACGTCGTCGAGCGCCATCGTGCTCGCTATCCAGCGCCAGCAATACGTAACTT
>ERZ1370068.9561-contig-8330_pt1 | contig 57785 bp, 75 predicted proteins | sample MGYA00561227_ERZ1370068 | MGnify/ENA primary metagenome ERZ1370068 (study PRJEB38410, sample SAMEA6850437) | metagenome | study: Metagenomic assessment of the ecological functions of the soil: analysis of the soil microbiota associated with the... | reverse complement strand
GTGTGCTTCGTTCAGTTACTGTTGCTGAACCCACTCTGACGCGATGTGTCACGTCGCGAAGAACGTCTCCGGCGTGGCCGAAGGAGCGGGTGTTCGGAATGGCCGGGATCCTCGACACCGCGCGCTTCTCGACCTTCATCGCCTGGGAGACGCGCGGCTGTCCGTGCAAGGACGTCACCGCGATGGTCGCTGGGAGGCCACGGCGACCAGATGGTGCCGGTCGTCAGCGCGACCACGGTCGGCGGGATCCCACTGCGCTAGGCTTGGTCGGCGAAGCCAGACATCGCACGTCGATGGTGCAGCCGGCACCGCAAGAGGCGGCGGGAGCTCGTCGAGGCTGCTCGGGACGATCCGCCTGGTACGCGCCCAGCGCGCAGCCAGCGTCAGATGGTCGACTCGATCATGCTCGACGAGAAGCGCGTCCTTACCTGTACGGCCTACCTCGAGGGCGAGTACGGCAATCGACGCGCCTCTACATGGGCGTGCCGGTCAAGCTCGGTTCCGGCGGCATCGAGGCGATCTACCAGCTCGAGCCTGACCGAGAGACGAGCAGGCAATGCTGGACGAGTCGGCCGGCGCCGTGCGCGAAGTCGTCGACCTGCTCACCTCGTAGCCATGGATCTCGGGTCTCAAAGGCCGGACCGCGATCGTCAGCGGCGTCGTCCTGCCGGCCTCGGCCTCAGCGACGGCCGAGGCTCTGGCGAGCCGAAGGCGCGAACGTGACCATGTTCGCGCGGCGACGCGACGTGCAGCAGCGCGAGGCCGACCGGATCGGCGCCCTCGCCGTACGTGGTGACGTCACGAACCCGCGCGATCTCGAGGCAGTCGTGCGGCAAACCGATTGCAGCGTTCCGCGGCATCGACATCCTCGTCTGGAACAGCGGCGGCCCGCCGCCCGGGCCGGGCAGTCGGGATCAGCGCCGAGTCGCTCGAGGAGGCTGTCGAGCTGCTCTTCTTCCCGGCCGCTGCGGCTCGTCGACCTCTGCCTGCCCTATCTCGTTCAGAGCCCGGGCGGCCGCATCCTCGTCTTCACCTCGGTAGCCGCGAAGGAACCGACCGACCACCTCGCGCTCAGCAACGCCGTCCGGCCGGGCATCCACGGCTGGGCGAAGACGCTTGTCGCGCTGAGGCTCGGCCCTCGCGGTGTCACGGTGAACTGCATCGCACCGGGCCGGATCGAAACCGCGCGACTCGCGCAGCTGTACCCCGAAGGGCCGACCGAAACCGACCTGAAAGCCATCCCAGTTGGACGCTGGGGCACCGCCGCAGGAGTCTCGGCGACGTCGCGTGCTTCCTCGCCTCCGACCGCGCCCGCTATGTGAGACCGGGACGACCGTGGTCGTCGACGGCGGCCTCTCGCGGGGCCTGTTCTAGCTCGTGCTACGCTAGAGCCGTTGCACGCCGTTCCGGCTCGCCTCGGCTGGGCTGGTCTTGCTGATCGTGACGGTCGCGTCATCCTGATCGCACGCGGAGCGACCAGTACCTCGAGATCCCCGACAACCCCCATCCGCTCGCCGACCTCGTGCAGGTGCCGGGCGCAAAGCCGGACGACGACGGCGGCGGGATCTACTACGTCGACGTCCTGCTTGAAGGCCGGCGTCACTGCTCGGAGTCGCTCGTCTCGGTACGTTCGGCCCGAGCGGCTCCGAGCCTGATCGATCGCAGCTCAGATCGTGGAGCCGGGAATCTCCGACCGAGGAACGCGTCAAAGCTCGACCTGTGCGACGATGAAGGCAGTCCCAGGAAGTCGCGTCCGTCGTGCGCCCTGCGTCAGCTCGGTTATCGCGTACCGATCCGCCCCGGCGGCGTCCGCGTCGTTGCCGTCACCTCTGGCTCACATGCCACCGGCAGATGTGGTGCAGCCGGGCGACGTCATCGTCGCGGCGAACGGGAAGCCGGTGCGCACGCGCACCGATCTCGCCGCCGTGGCTCGCTCGGCTCAAGCCCGGGGACACGGTGCAAGATCGCTGGTCCAGCGCGGACGGCAAGAAGCTCACGTTCTCCATCCGAACGACGCGCCGACAGCCAGAATCCAAAGCGCGCGATCATCGGCGTCCTGCCGATCCAGGCCCTGAACGTTCAGCCTGCCGTTCCCGATCAAGTTCAACCTCCGCAAGGTGGGCGGGCCGTCGGCCGGGCTCGCCTTCGCGCTCGGAGCTGTTGGAGAAGAAGGGACGCGACGTCGATCACGGCTACAAGGTCGCCGCGACCGGCGAGATCCAGCTCGACGGATCGGTGACGAGAATCGGCGGCATCAAGCAGAAGACGATCGGCGCGCGAAAATCGCAACGTCGACGTCGTTCCTGGTGCCGGTCGATGGGGACAACGCGCGCGAGGCAGAAGCGCTACGCGCATGGGCTTGCAGATCATCCCTGTGAAGAGTTTTCAACAGGCGTTGCAGGCACTGGCAACGCTGCCGCCGAAGAGCTAGAACCGAGCAGTTTTCGGCAAGATTGAATCTGCCGGAAAATGCTTAGTTCTTCATCTGCGGCAGCCCTCTTGTCTGACGCGCGCGGCCTTCGTAGTATCACCGCCTTGTCACTGCGGCCCCAAATCTCTAGGCAGGGGAGAAAATTGAGCAAGCGCGAACCAACTGACGTGCGACGACTGCTACTTCCGTCGCGCCGGGCTCTGTGCCCTTCCGACCGACGCGCCCTGCCCGACCTTCCGGCTGAACAGCCGCGGGTCGTCTCGTTCCACCGCGCCAGCCGCGCCTCGTACCGAGGCCGCTCGGCGACTTCGCCCAGGTGAGCGGCAGCTGGCTCAGACGGCTGCAGGCTCGCCGGACGAGGGCCGCGAGCCTGCGCACGCCTTCTCTGATCTCGTCCGGCGAGACGAAGCTGAACGCGAGCCGCGCGGTGTTCGGCGCGCCGCCGAAGTCCGCGCCGGGCACGAACGTGACGCCCGCCGCGGCTGCACAGCTCGAGCAACGTCGCCGGCGTCAGCGCCTTCGGGCAGCTCGAGCCAGACGAAGTAGCCGCCCTGCGGCCGGCTCCAACGCGCGTCCGGAAGCTCGCGCTCAAGCGCCTCGAGCATGCGCGTCGCGACAGGCACCGAGGAGCAGCCTCGCCACTCGTTCGAGGTTCGGCTCGAAGTTGCCGCGGCGCAGGAACTCGAACACCGTCGCCTGCCCGAGCAGGACGGGCGTGATGTACGTCGAGGTCGCGAGCGCCTCGAGCTCGCGCTCGAGAGCCTGCGGGCAGGACGAAGTAGCCGACGCGAAGCCCGGGCGCGATCGTCTTCGAGAACGAGGACGAGTACGCGACCTGCGTTCCGCCTTCGAGCTCGAACAGCGTCGGCGGCGCTTCGCCGTCGAAGCGGACGAGCCCGTAGGGATCGTCCTCGAGCACGAGCAGCTCGTGCTCGCGCGCGAGCTCGACGAGGCGATGACGGCGCTCCGCGCTCAGCGTCCTCCCGCTCGGGTTCTGGAAGGTCGGAATCGTGTAGAGGAACGCCGGCTTCCTGCCGCTCTCGAGCGCGTCGTGCGAGCGCATCGGGTCGAGACCTCTCGTCGTCCATCGCGACCGGCGACGGTCTCGACGCCACGAGCCGCGAGGATCTTCAGCGGGCGATCGTAGGTCGGCGCCTCGACGAGCACGCGCTCGCCGCGCGAACCGCTCGGCGAGGAAGACCATCCCCTGCAGCGAGCCGTTGGTGATCGAGGACCGCGCGGGATCGACGCCGTGGCGCCCGGCGATCCAGTCGCGTAGCGGCCCGTACCCGGCCGACTGAGCCGTACGACAGAACCGTGGCTCCGTCGCGCTCGAGCGCGGCCCGCGCGCAGTCGGCGAGCTCCTCGACCGGAAGGCATTCGGGCGCTGGGACGCCGCGCGCGAACGAGATCGTGTCCATCGGCTGAGTTTAGGTGCGCGCGCGCCGAAGCGCTCGGCCACGAGCTGCGCGACCTCGGTCGGCGTCGTCCCGACCTGGATGCCGCTGCTTCCGAGCGCTTCCTTCTTCGCCTGCGCCGTGCCCGACGAGCCCGGAGATGATCGCGCCGGCGTGGCCCATCGTCTTGCCGGGCGGCGCCGGAGAAGCCGGCGATGTAGGCGATGCACGGGCTTCGTCACGTGCTCCGCGACGAAGCGGGCCGCCTTCTCCTCCTCGTCGCCGCCGATCTCGCCGACGAGGACGATCAGCTCGGTCTCGGGATCGGCCTCGAACCGCTGCGAGGACGTCGATGAAGCGACGAGCCGACGACCGGATCGCCGCCGATCCCGACGATCGTCGAGTTGCCGAGCCCGAGCTGCGTCGAGCTCGTGGCCGATCTGGTACGTGAGCGTGCCGGAGCGCGAGACGAGGCCGATCGTGCCCTCGCGAGAAGATCTCGGCCGGGATGATCCCGACGTTCGCCTTGCCCGGCGAGAGCACGCCCGGGCAGTTCGGCCCGATCATCGTCACGCCCTTGCCGCGGATGTAGCGTGTAGACGCGCAGCATGTCGTGGGCCGGGATGTGCTCGGTGATGCAGATCACGGTGCCGATGCCGGCGTCGACCGCCTCGTAGATCGCGTCGGTCGCGAAGCGCGCCGGCACGAAGATGAGCGTCGTGTTCGCGCCGGTCTCCTGCACCGCGTCGGCGACGGTGTTGAAGACGGGAATGCCCTCGACGTCCTGCCCGCCCTTGCCCGGCGTGACGCCGGCGACGACCTGCGTGCCGTAGTTGCGGTTGCGCAGGCCGTGGAAGCGGCCCTCGCTGCCCGGTCAGGCCCTGGACGACGAGCCGCGTGTCGTTGTCGACGATGATCGCCATTACTTCTGCGCCTTCCGGCGCCTTGACGACGATCGACTTCAGGTCAGGACACCGTCCGACGACGTGGTCGGCGAGCAGCTCGCGAACGCGCGCGGCGTCTCAGCGCGTGCGTCTCGACGCGGGCGAGCCAGTCCTCGACGACCGGGTGGCGCTCGAAGTGCTCGAGCTGCTCGACCTCGAGCCCGGCCTCGATGAGCATCTCGCTTCCACTCGTCCTCGGAGTAGCAGCGCACGTGCGTCGGATCGCGCAGGCGCTCGGCCTCCTCGACGCGCTCGTCGACGAAGACGTTGTCCTCGATCACGACGAGCCGCTGCGTGACGCGCGCCATCTCGCGCGATCGCCTTGCGGATGTCCTCGAAGTGGTGGGCCGCGATCCTGCAGGTGACGACGTCGAAGCTCCCGTCCGCGAACGGCAGCTCCTCGGCGCGCGAGACGACGTCCGGCTGCATGCCCGGCGCCGGGTCGACGGTGACGACCGTGCAGCCCGCCTCGCGCAGCCGCCTCGCGACGTGGCCGCCGCCGGTCGCGACGTCGAGCACCTTGACGTCGTGGCCCGGCTCGCACCACTCGACGAGCAGATCGAGGTCGGTCCTTCGCGATGCGTCGGGCTCTCGCGGAAGGCCTCGGCCCGCTGCGACCAGACGTCCGTCATGCCGCCAGCTCCGACCGCGCGCTGCGCCGCCTCGAGCATCGTCGGCTCGACGTGGAGGTTCGGCGGCGCCGCCTCGGCGAGCAGCCGCGCGGCCTTCCTCGGCGTTCGTGCCGTCGAGCCTGACGACGATCGGCAGCTCGATCTTCATCTGGTCGAGCGCGGCCAGGATTCCGCGCGCCACCTCGTCGCCGCGGGTGATCCCGCCGAAGATGTTGAAGAAGATCGAGCGCACCTGCGTCGTCGCTCGTGATCACCTCGAGCGCGTCGACGACGCCCTGCGCATCGCCGCCGCCGCCGAGGTCGCAGAAGTTCGCCGGCCGGCCGCCGGCGACGACGACCACGTCCACGGTCGACATCGAGAGCCCGGCGCCGTTGCCCGAGGATTCCGACGTCGCCGTCGAGCTTGACGTAGGTCACGCCCTTCTCGCGCGCGAGCCGCTCCTGCGGGTCGGCCGCCTCGACGTCGCGCATCTCCGCGATGTCGGGATGGCGGAAGAGCGCGCTGTCGTCGACCGTGAACTTCGAGTCGAGCGCGCGCACCTCGCCGTCCGGGCGTGACGATCAGCGGGTTGATCTCGCGTGAGCATCGCGTCGGACTCGACGAAGCAGTCGGTAGAGCTTCTCGATGATGGCCGAGGATCTGCTTCTGCTCGCCGGGTCGTCGATGCCGGCGCCGTAGATCGAGCCGGCGCGCCTGGTAGGGCTGGAAGCCCTCGAGCGGATCGACGTGCAGGCGTGCGAGCGCATCCGGGTTCTCGCTCGGCGACCTGCTCGATCTCGACCCCGCCCTCGGTCGTGAGCATGAAGAGCGGCTGCTTCGCGCCGCGGTCGAAGGTGATCGAGAGGTAGTACTCCTTCGCGATGTCGGAGGCCTGCTCGATCCAGAGCTTGCCGTACGACGTGGCCGTTGATGTCGAGGCCGAGGATGTCGCGCGCCTTCGCTTCCGCGTCGGCCGGATCGTCGGCGAGCTTGACGCCGCCGGCCTTGCCGCGCCCGCCGGTCAGCACCTGGGCCTTGACGACGACCGGGCCCGCCGATCTCCTCGGCAGCCGCGCGCGCCTCCTCGGGCGACGTCGCGAGGCGGCCTTCGGACACGGGGATGCCGAAGCGCGCGAAGAGCTGCTTGCCCTGGTATTCGTAGAGATCCACCGGCGCGGCACTCTACCGCGTGCAACCGCGCGCGCGCGTCAGTCGCGACGTCTGAGATCGCCGCACGTCTAGAGGTACACGCGCGCGCGCGGTTCTCCACCCGGGTGGGGGTTATCACCCACCACCCTCTGCGATCGACGATACCGGCGAAAGGCCTACGCGTCTGCGCCGGTTCTGCGCCGAGATCTCACTCGGCCGTCACGACGCAGATCACCTGGCCGGTCGTGACCGGCTGGCCTGCGGCGACCGACAGGCTCGGCGACGGTGCCGGCGCGGTGCGCGTGCACCTCGTTCTCCATCTTCATCGCCTCGACGATGCAGATGACCTGGCCCGCCTCGACCTCGTCGCCCTCTGCGACCTCGACCGCGAGCACCGTGCCCTGCATCGGGCTCACGACGGCGTCGCGCCCTGCGCCGCCGCCCCGCTCGCCGCGCGATCGTTCGCGACGGCGCCGCCCGCAGCTCGGCGAAGGCAGGCTCGGGCGCGGAGCACGCGCACCTCGAAGCGGCGTCCATCGACCTCGACCGAGCGGACTGCCTCACGCACGGCGGCCGTGCCGAGCTGCCGCGGCGCCCGACCGGACGGCCGTTCTCGAACTCGCCCGCGCGCGCCGCCAGCAGCTCGGACTCGACGAGGCCGTGGCACGTCTCGCCCTCGACGAAGCAGGGATGCGTCAGCAGAGCCTTGTGGAAGCCGATCAACGTCCTCACGCCCTCGATCACGAACTCGTCGAGCGCACGCAGCATTCGCCGCCGCGCGTGCTCGCGGTCGACGCCGTGGACGACGAGCTTCGCGATCATCGGGTCGTAGAGCGGAGAGACCTCGCTGCCCGGCGACGACACCGGAGTCGACGCGCACGCCCGGCCCGCCCGGCTCGCGGTAGCGCGTGATCGTTCCCGGCGCGGGCAGGAAGCCGCTCGAGACGTCCTCCGCGTTGATCCGGCACTCGAGCGCGTGCCCGTGCAGCTGCACGTCCTCCTGGCGCAGCGGAGAGCGGCTCGCCCGGCCGCGATCAACACCTGCTCGCGCACGAGATCGAGACCGGTCACCATCTCCGTGACCGTGTGCTCGACCTGGATGCGCGTGTTCATCTCCAGGAAGAAGTACTCGCCGTCGCGCGAGAGCAGGCCCTCGATCGTCCCGCGCGCTCGGTAGCCGACCGCGCGCGCCGCGTCGACGGCGATCGCGCCGATCCGCTCGCGCAACGCGTCGTCGACCGCGGGCGACGGCGTCTCCTCGACGAGCTTCTGATGGCGGCGCTGAATCGTGCAGTCGCGCTCGCCGAGGTGGATGACGTTGCCGTGCGCGTCGGCGAGCACCTGCACCTCGACGTGGCGCGGATCCTCGAGGTAGCGCTCGACGTAGACGGCCGGATCGGAGAAGTACGCCTCGCCCTCGCGTCGGGCCGACTCGAACGCCCGCTCGACCTCCGCCGGGATCGCGGACGACCTTCAGCCCTTTGCCGCCGCCTCCCGCCGACGCCTTGATCGCGATCGGCCAGCCGAGCTCGTCGCCGAGCCTGCGCACCTCCTCGGCCGATTCGACGGGCCGGGTCGACGCCCGGGATGATCGGGACGCCCGCCGCCTGCATCCGCTCACGCGCCTCGATCTTGGATCCCATCGCCTCGATCGCCTCGGGCGGCGGGCCGATCCACACGAGAGCCCTGCGTCGCTCGCACGCGCGCGCGAAGGCCGCGTTCTCGGCGAGGAAGCCGTAGCCGGGATGGATCGCCTCCGCGCCGGCCCGTCGCGCGGCGTCGAGAATCCGTTCCTGGTTCAGATAGCTCTCGGCGGGCGGGCCGGCGCCGATCAGGTGCGCCTCGTCGGCATAGGCCACGTGCGCCGAATTCCGGTCGACGTCCGAATAGACGGCGACCGTGCCGATGCCGAGCTCGCGCAGCGTCCGGAAGACGCGGATCGCGATCTCGCCCCGGTTGGCGACGAGCACCTTTGCTGAAAACAGCCACTGCGCCTCTATTCTTGCGAGGCATGAGCCTCCCGGACGGTTCTGACTGTCGCGCGCGCCGCCTCCGTCCCCTTCGTCATCTTGCTGTACGCGTGGGACTTCCCCGGTCACGACTACTGGGCGACGGCGGTCTTCGCAGCCGCGATGGCCACGGACTGGTTCGACGGGCGCATCGCGCGCAGCCGCGGTCACTCCTCGCCGCTCGGCTCGCTGCTCGATCCCGCCGCGGACAAGATCCTCGTGCTCGCGGTGCTGATCATGCTCGTCGACGCAGGGCGTGGCGCCCGGCTGGATGGTCGCGGCGATCGTCGTCCGGGAGTTCCTCGTCACGGCGCTGCGCCTGGCCGCACTCGAACGAGGCGTCGTGCTCGCAGGCGCGCGACCTGGGCAAGCTGAAGACCTGGTCGCAGGCGGTTGCCGCGGCCGTCGGTGGCTTCGCCGGCTGCCGGGGCCTGGCGGAACGACATCGCGTGGTGGACGCTGCTCGTCGCCGTCGTGCTGACGTGGATCTCCGGGCTGGACTACGCCCGCGTCGCCCCGCGCCTCTGGCGCGGCGGCGCGACGGCCTGATCGGCCTCCTCCTCGGGCCCGGGCCCTAGCCCGGCGCGGCGCCAGGGCGAGGGCGCCACGGCGGTCGACCTCCTCTTCAAGCGCCTCGAGGATGGCTCGGCGCTCGTCCTCGGTGGGCTCCGGGCGTGATCTCGACGTCCACGTTTTCGACCGTCCTAAGCAGCTCTTCCGGTTCGAAAGCACCCACACCGCACGACATTAAAGAGATAGGGCGGGCCGCCGATAGGACAGGCATGCGCCGCCGCCGCCTTGTGTACGTCTGCGCGCTCGTCATGCTCCTCACGCTGTCCGCCGGCCAACAGCCGCCGCCAAGCCGGGGACATCGTGGGCACAGGCCGAGCTCGAGACCGTAGTCGCCGCAGGAATCATGGCCAAGGCGGCGGCGGCGCGACCCGACAGATCCCCTCACCCGCGCAGAGCTGGAGACCATCGTCGCCGGGCCTGACGCATACGCAGACGCGCCGCGCCGTGCTCGCCCTCGGCGAAGGTCACGATTGCCGCACTCGACGCCAGGCTCGTCGCCGCACTCGGCCTCGACCGACAGCGCCAAGCTCTTCACGCAGGCAGCCAGGACCGCGGGTCTCACGCCTCCCTCTCGCTTCGGGACCGAAGCCGTTGCGCGCCTCCTCGGTCTCCGCACGAACCACCCGGCCGCACTCGACGCGCTCGAGCGCTCGCCGGGCCAGCCGGCCACCCACGCCGAAGCTGCCTACTCCGCAGCACGGATCCTGCAGCTCGGCGAGCAGGGCGATCCCAGGCGCTACAGGAGCTCGCGGCATCGTTTGTCCTGCCCGCACTGACGCCGTGGCAGAAGAAGAGTCGCTGCACGACGGCAGTCCGCTTCATCGGCTACCCGTACGTCTGGAGCGGAGAGAGCGAGTTCACGCAGACCGCCGGTCGCCGTTCGGGCCGCAGGTCCACGGCGGCTTCGACTGCTCCGGGATTCGTCTGGCGCGTCTACAAGGTCGAGCAGTACGCCGGACGGCGGCACGCTCCCGGACATGCTCCAGGGCCGCGACGACGTACGCGATGAGCGGCGAGGTTCCTGTCGCGAAACGAATTCACCTTCGCGAAGCTCCAGCCCGCCGACGTCATCTTCTTCGGGGCGAAGGCGGCCCGAAGTCGAAGCCCGCGCAGGTCGACCACATGGGCATCTACCTCGGCAACGGCTGGTTCATCCACTCGTCAGAGCTACGGAGTCGCCGTCACGACCCTCTCCGGTTGGTACGAAAAGCGCTTCGCGTGGGGCCGCCGCCCGCTCGCCGAGGCGGGCCTCGTTTCCCCTGGTCAGAAGCGGTATTTCGCCTAAATCCCCTTAGGGGATACGCTCAGTTCAGCCCCAAAGCGAAAGAATCCGCCCGTCTGGCGTCTTTGTGTGGGGAGGTTCTTGGGGATGTTGCAGTGGAAGCCGAAGCTGATTGCCCTCGTGGCCGATCCTGGTGCTCGTCGCGGCAGTCTCGGGTCAGTTCACCTGGGACTCGTTCGATCAATTCACCTGGTTCTAAGCCTGACGTGAGCTCACAGGCGGTCACACCCCGCCGGCTTAACGCCCTCATTCTCCCTGTCTGCCTGGCGGGCCTCGGTGTCCTCATCGCGGCCGGTTACGCCTTCGCGACCACGGCGCACAGCGGTCGCGCGCTGATCAGCCTCGCCGCGCTCACCGCGGCTGCGACGCTCGCCGAGCGCTTCCCCGTGCCGATCAACGCGGAGACCGGCGGAGGCGTGCTCTCGCTCACGTTCGTCTTCGCGGTTGCCGCGATCGTTCTCTTCGGCTGGGCCGCCGGCGCTCTGCTTGCTGCTCGCGGCGACGGCCATCGTCCAGCTCGCCCAGCACCGGCCGCTGCAGCGCATCGCCTTCAACGTCGCCGTTCTCGCCCTCGTCGCCCTCGCCGCAGGTGCGTTGATCGCTCCGATCCACGGCCAGAGCGTCGGCGCGGTGGTCGCGCGAGTCGTGCTTGCAGCCACTGCCGACAACGTCGTCAACATCGTCTTGATCTCGGCGGCGATCGCGCTCAGCAGCGGCCAGCCCTATCTCCAGCTGATGCGGACACACGTGCGCGCGACGATCGTGCCGTTTGCGTTCATGGCGTCCGCGGCGCTGATGCTCGTCGTGCTCTGGGAGCGTTCGCCGGTCTTGTCGGTGGCGCTCGTCGGACCGCTGCTCGCGATCGCGCTGTACCAGCGCTCGACACACCGCGCGCTGCGGGCGATGCGGCTGGCGCTCACGGATCCGCTGACCGGGCTCGGCAATCACCGTCACTTCCACGAGCGGCTCCAGCGCGAGCTGTTGCAGCGCGGAGGAGCAGGCGAGGCCGCTGACGCTCTGCTTCGTCGACATCGACGACTTCAAGAAGATCAACGACCGCTACGGGCACCCGTCGGGCGACCGCGTCCTTTCGCAGGTCGGCGCGAGGCTACGCCAGGGCGGCGAGGCCTTCCGGCTCGGCGGCGACGAGTTCGCGCTTCTGCTCGTCGATCACGACGAGGGGATGGCGCTCGCAGCCGCGGACTCGATCGTGGAGCGGATCGCGACGGTCGACTTCGACCACATCGGCACCGTGACGGTCAGCGCCGGGCTCGCAACCTTCCCGATGCAGGGCCACGGCCGAGACGAGCTGATTCGCCTCGCCGACAGCGCCTTGTACTGGGCGAAGGAGCACGGCAAGAACCGGGTGCGGCTCTACCGCCCGGAGGTCGTCGAGCTCTCGGAGCTCAAGCGGCTCGCAGCCGGGCCCGACAAGGCCGCGCGTTACCGCGCCGCCGCGTCGCCTCGCGAAAGCGGTCGACGCCCGCGACACGTACACCGGGAGTCACTCCGAGCGGGTCGGCGAACTGGCCGCCAAGGTCGCGAAGCGCTTGGGACTCGACGCCGAGCAGGTCGAGCTCACGCGTCTCGCCGGCAGCCTGCACGACCTCGGCAAGCTCGCCATCCCGGAGGAGATCCTGCGCAAGCCCGGCACGCTGACCGATTCCGGAGCGGCTCGTCCTCGAGCGCCACCCGCAGATCGGCTTTCGCATGCTCGACAGCCTCGGCGTCGACCCGGTCGCCGATCTCGTCCTGCACCATCACGAGCGCTGGGACGGCGACCGGGTATCCCGACGGCCTGCGCGGCGAGCAGATCCCGCTCAGCGCGCGGATCATCTTCGTCACCGATGCCTATGACGCGATGACCTCCGACCGGATCTACCGGCCCAAGCGTTCAGCGCAGGCTGCGCTCGCAGAGCTCGAGCGCTGCGCGGGCACCCAGTTCGACCCTGGCATCGTCGCGGCCTTCGCCCGGGCTCGAGGAGCGCCTCGCTCGAGAGCCGCGCCGGCTCCGCCGGTTAACCCGTGACCGGCGCGCTGCGCGCCAGTGACCGGGGCCTGCTCCGAAGATGGATCGCCGCTCTGACAGAGTCATCACGCGCCGCGCATCATCTTGGTGCAGCGCGCGTGATCACACGGGATGTTGCCGTGCTTGCGCCGGCGGGCGCGGCTCGCTGCTTGGTGAGCGAGGTCTCGAGCGCGTCGATCAGCACCGGCCGCGTGCGGCGCGGCTCGATCACCTCGTCCACGTAGCCGCGCTCGGCGGCGGCAGTACGGATTCGCGAACCGCTCGCGGTAGTCCTCGATCAGCTCCGCCCGCCGCGCCTCGGGATCGTCGGCCTCCTCGAGCTCCTTCCGGAAGATGATGTTCACCGCGCCGTCGGGCCCCATCACGGCGACCTCGGCGGTCGGCCACGCGAAGTTGAAGTCCGCGCGGATGTGCTTCGAGCTCATGACGTCGTAGGCGCCGCCGTACGCCTTGCGCGTGATCACGGTCAGCTTCGGCACCGTCGCCTCCGCGTAGGCGTAGAGCAGCTTGGCGCCGTGCCGGATGATCCCGCCCCACTCCTGCTGCCGTCCCGGGCAGGAACCCGGGCACGTCCACGAAGGTGACGAGCGGGATGTTGAACGCATCGCAGAAGCGGATGAAGCGCGCCGCCTTCACCGACGAGTCGATGTCCAGCACGCCGGCGAGCGAGCGCGGCTGGTTGCCGACGACGCCGACCGGATGACCGCCCAGCCGCGCGAGGCCGCAGACGATGTTCTCCGCCCAGCGCTCGTGCACCTCGAGGAAGTCGCCGTCGTCGACGACGCGCCGGATGACGTCGTGCATGTCGTACGGCTTGTTCGCGCTCGTCCGGGATGAGCGTGTCGAGCTCGGGCTCCTCCCGGTCACGCGGATCCGACGGCTCCGGCGAACGGCGGCGGATCCAGGTTGTTCTGCGGCAGGAACGAGAGCAGGTAGCGCGCGTCCTCGAGGCAGGCCTTCTCGTCGGGAGCGATGAAGTGCGCGACGCCCGACTTCGTCGCGTGCGTCGACGCGCCGCCGAGCTCCTCGAAGGTCACCTCCTCGCCGGTCACCGTCTTCACCACGTCGGGACCGGTGATGAACATGTACGACGTCCCCTCGACCATGAAGACGAAGTCGGTGATCGCGGGCGAGTAGACGGCGCCGCCCGCGCACGGGCCCATCACGAGCGAGATCTGCGGGATCACGCCGGACGCACTGAACGTTGCGCCAGAAGATCTCGGCGTAGCCCGGCGAGCGAGACGACGCCTTCCTGGATGCGCGCGCCGCCCGAGTCGTTGATGCCGATCACGCGGGCAGCCGAACTTCAGCGGCCATGTCCATCACCTTGCAGATCTTCTCGGCGAAGACCTCGCTCAGCGACCCGCCGAAGACCGTGAAGTCCTGCGAGAAGACGAAGACCTTGCGGCCGAAGATCGTCCCGTAGCCGGTGACGACCGCGTCGCCGTACGGCCGCCGCTCGAGCATCCCGAAGTTCGGCTCGCGGTGCCGGACGTAGCGATCGAGCTCGACGAAGGAGCCGGGATCGAGCAGCTCGACGAGCGCGCTCGCGCGCGAGGAGCTTGCCCTGCTGCCGCTGGCGCTCGATCGCCTTGTCGGTCCCGGCGTGCTCCGCCTCGTCGCGCAGCTGCTGAAGCTGGTCGAGCTTGGACTCGGTCGAGTCGGCGCGCGGCTCGTCGGTCGTGGCCATGGGTGGAGCCTAGTATGGCTTTCGCGTGTACGAGTTCCGACTCCTTGGGCCGCTCGAGGCCCTGATCGACGGAATTCGGTCAACCTCGCCGCCGCGAAACCGAGGGCCTTGCTGGCTCTGCTCCTCCTCAATCGCAATCGTGTGGTCCCGACCGAGACGCTAATCGACGAGCTCTGGGGCGACGACCCTCCGGCGCGCGCCACGAAGACGCTGCAGGTCTACGCGTCTCGCAGCTCCGCAAGGAGCTCGGCCCGGAACGATTGGTGACCCGTGCGCCCGGCTACGAGCTGCGAGTTGGCGAAGACGAGCTCGACGTCGATCGTTTCGAGAAGCTCGCGGCCGAAGCCCGAGAGCGCCTCGCGGGCGGCGACGCAGCGGGCGCGGTCGAAGGAATGCGTCGGGCACTGGATCTATGGCGCGGACCGGCGTTGCTCGAATTTCGGGCCGAGCCGTTCGCCATGGGCGCCGCGGCAAGGTTGGAAGATCTGCGGCTGGCCGCCGTCGAGGATTGCTCTCCGCCGCACTCGAAGCCGGCGAGGCGGCGGGCATCGTGCCGGAACTCGAGGAGCTCGTTGCGTCACACCCGCTGCGCGAGCGGCCGCGCGAGCTCTGATGCTCGCGCTGTACCGAGCCGGACGGCAGGCAGACGCATTGGAGTTGTTCCGCCGGACACGGGAGCTCTTCGTGAGCGAGCTCGGGATCGAGCCTAGTGCTTCGCTTCGCGAGCTCGAGCAGGCGATGCTCCGCCAGGACACGGCGCTGTTGGGAACGCCGCCGAGCCCAGCGTGCGGCGCACATGTCCCCGGAGGCTGCCCGGCCTCGCCGCCGGGGCGCGCCCTGGACGCTGGTCGCGGCCGCCGCCGCTCGTCGCCGCAATCGTCACAGCCCTTCTCATTCACAGCGCGTGGCACAACCAGCCCGCCGACCACTCCGCAGCCGATCCGCAGGTGCGATCGTTCGTGTACAAGCTCGAGAACTTTCTCACTCAGTCGCACGACGGCCGCGCTGCAGGTCACGCGCGCGATAGCGCGGCGCCTTCGATTGCAGCCTGCCGCCGGACGTGGCGGCCGCGCAGCTGGATCAGGTTCAACAGGAACAGACAGAGCCTGCTCCAGCAGGTGGCTGCTCTGCAACGTGCCGGACTCCGAGGCGCGCGTTGCATGCATCCGACCTCTTCCAGAAAGCAACTCACGCATCCATTGCCGCGGACTGGATCTACCGTGACTGGCTTCGCAGTCGCCCCGCCGTGCCCCGCGGGGCGGACGCCTGCCGGCCGCCGCGCGCGCAGCGGATGCGCGCGCGACGGCCCTGAAACAGCGGTTCCTCGTCAGCTTCGACCCGCTGGCGCAGCGTCTCGGTCGGCGAGGCGTGGAAGGCGAACGAGTTCTAGCCGCCCAGGGCGTGAACACGGCGCCAGCGGAGTCGTAGTGCCCCCATGTCTTGGTGCTGAGCCCGCCCCAGACAACCAACGCGTGGCCAGTCCAGACTGCGGTCGGCTCGAGACGCGCCGGGAGCGGCCCACTGGCGAAAGTCGACCAACCGTTCGAGCTCGGGTCGTAGACCGCGCCCGCCGCGCCTTCCGCCCCACGTGAGCAGGAACTTGCCGGTCCAAACCGCCACGCTTCCGACCCGTCCTGCGGGCACGAGGGGAAGGGCACGCCACGTGTCACTCTTCGGGTTGTAGGCGAAGCCGTTGCGCGTTCCGCCGACGACCAGCATCTCCCGCCCGTCCCAGACGGCCGTTGCGTTGCTGCGCGCGGCGGGCAGCCGCGCACTGCGCTTCCAGCTGTTGGTCGCGGGCTCGTAGGAGGCGACCTGGACGCCGGGCGACGACGATCATCCGGCGACCAGTCCAAACGCTCAACGGATGCTGACTGCCGGGAAGAGGCGCACGCGGCAGCGCACGCCACGTGTTCTTCGCTGTGCTGTAGGCGACTCCGTCGGAGAACGCGTCGCCGCAGCAGCCGCCCGCCCCAGCCGATCAGCTCGCGGCCCGGTCAGACCACGCGCCGAAGCCGTCGTGAATCGACAGCAGTCGCGACCCCGGCAGCTCTCGCCACGTGTTCGTGACCGGATTGAAGGCCTCGCGCGTCCCCTGGCCCCAGACGAGCATCTCCTTGCCGGTCCACGACGGAGCTCAGACCCATGAACCCGCTCGTGGCTCGTGGCGGATCGAGGCTGCGCCAGGTGTGCTTGTGCAGGGTTGTACGCCGCAGCGACGTTCACTCGTGACGTCGCGTACGGGTTCCCATCGGCATCGAGCGCCGTCTGCTGGTCGCGGCCGAAGACGAGCACCTCCTTGCCGGTCCAGACACTCGTGCGGTAGTTGAAGTCGGGAGCGATCGGGCGACGGGTAGACGGCGCCAGCTTCCCGTCTCATGGGCCGCCAGGGCGGAAGGAACAAGAAGGCGAAGATGAAGAGAAGAACTAAGCGGAATGTGCGGGAAGTCATCGTGTCCTCCAGGTCGTGGTCACCGCACCATCGGCGGCAGCAGCCAAGCCGGGCAAAGCGGTGGCAAAACGCGGTCGCTAAGGTCACCTCGTGGTCGACCGCTCCACGATCTGGCCGTATCAGGACGGCGAGCCCGGCGAGTTCATCTACCAGCGCTACGGACACCCGGTCGGCGTCGAGGCGGAACGCCGGCTCGGCGAGCTCGACGGCGGGCACGCCCTGCTCTTCGCATCCGGCAGCGGAGCCACGACGGCACTCGTGCTCACCTTCCTCTCCTCGGGCGACACGATCGCGCTGGCCGAGGGCGCGCTACTTCGGTACCGGCGTGCCTGTTCCGCGAGCTCGAGCGCTGGGGCTCTGCGTCGTCGAGTTCGACCAGACCGGCACGCCGCCAGACGGACGTCGACCTCGTCTGGCTCGAGGCGCCGTCGAATCCTTTCCTGACGATGCCCGACCTCGAGGCCGCAGCGGCGCATCCGGCACGCGTCGTCGTCGACGCCACCGCCGCGACGCCCGATCCATCTGCGGCCGCTCGAGCACGGCGTCGACTTCGTCCTGCCACAGCGCGACGAAGTACCTCGGCGGCCACGACGATGTGCTGCTCGGCGCCGTCGTCTGCAAGCGCGAGGACGATGCCGAGCGGCTGAAGGAGTTCCGGACCGCGTCCGGGCATCGTCGCGGCGCCCGACCCGTGCGCCCTGCTCCTGCGCGGGCTCGAGACGCTCGAGGCGCGGGTCCGCCGGCAGACGGAGTCCGCGACCGAGCTGGCACAGCGCCTGCAGGGCCATCCGGCCGTCCAGATCGTGCGCTACGCCGGGATCGGGGGTCTCCTCTCCTTCGACGTCGCCGGCGCCGACGAGGCCCGCCACGTGGAGACCTCGCTCCAGCTGATCACGAACGCCACCAGCCTGGGCGGAGTCCACTCCTCCTGGAGGCAAGAGCCCGCTGGGAAGGCGACCGCGTCCCACCGGGCTTGCTCCGCCTGAGCGTCGGGCCTGGAGCCGGTAGAGGACCTCTGGGCGGATCTGCGCTCCAGGCACTGGAAATTCCAGGCAGTTTTCCACGCGCGCGAGTAAGATTTCGACCCCCGAGGGCGAATGCTCTCGCACATAGCCGGCAGACGCGTCGCCCAACGGTCCTCCGGCGGACCCATCCCTCGCACAAAGGAGTCACTGTGGCTGCACCGGACACCAAGAAACGGAGGGCGTCGAGCCGTGCGCCCGCAACGAACCGTCGCGCCGCGGACGACGCGACGGTCGAGATCAGAAGAAGGACCTGCAGGAGCTGCTCGAGGCTCTCCGCTCAGCGAGGGACGGGGAGACCGGCGTGCGGCTGTCTGTAGAGAAGAGCGGCGTCATGGGCGACGTGGCGAAGGCGTTCAACGGCTTGTCGGAACGGCGCGAGGGCCTGACCGGCGAGCTGAGTCGCATGAGCAGGGTCATCGGGCGCGAGGGCCGGATGAACGAGCGAGCGCAGTTGAAGAACTCGAAGGGAACGTGGGCCGAGTCGATCAACTCGGTCAACTCGATGATCGACGATCTGGTGCGTCCGACCATCGAGGTCTCGCGTGTTCTCGACGCGGTCGCCGAGGGCGACCTGTCGCAGAAGATGGCCCTCAAGATCGAGGGACAGCCCGTGCGCGGAGAGTTTCTCCGCATCGGCACGCACCGTGAACACGATGCTCGACCAGCTGAGCTCGTTCGCATCGGAGGTCACCCGCGTCGCGCGCGAGGTCGGCACCGAGGGCATCCTCGGCGGACAAGCCACCGTCAAGGACGTGTCGGGAATCTGGCGCGACCTCACCGACAACGTCAACTTCATGGCGAACAACCTCACGCACGCAGGTGCGGAACATCGCCGACGTGACGACCGCCGTCGCGAACGGCGACCTGAGCAAGAAGATCACCGTCGACGTCAAGGGCGAAGTCCTCGAGCTCAAGAACACGATCAACACGATGGTCGACCAGCTGCGCTCGTTCGCAGACGAGGTGACACGCGTCGCGCGCGAGGTGGGCACCGAGGGCAAGCTCGGCGGCCAGGCGACGGTCAAGGGCGTCAGCGGAACCTGGAAGCGACCTGACCGACAACGTCAACTTCATGGCGTCGAACCTGACGACCCAGGTGCGCGGCATCGCGAAGGTGGTCACCGCGGTCGCAGACGGCAACCTGAACCAGAAGTTCACGATCGAGGCGAAGGGCGAGGTCGCCGCGCTCGCCGACACGATCAACTCCATGATCGACACGCTGCGCGTCTTCGCGGAGCAGGTGACGACCGTCGCACGCCAGGTCGGCACCGAAGGCAAGCTCGGCGGTCAGGCCGAGGTGCCGGGCGTCGCCGGCACGTGGAAGGGCGCTCACCGACAGCGTGAACGGCATGGCCGCGAACCTCACCGATCAGGTGCGCAACATCGCCGACGTGACCACCGCGGTCGCGAAGGGCGATCTCTCGCGGAAGATCACCGTCGACGTGAAGGGCGAGGTGCCTCAGCCTCAAGAACACGATCAACACGATGGTCGACCAGCTCTCCTCGTTCGCCGACGAGGTGACGCGCGTCGCGCAGGAGGTCGGCACCGAGGGCACGCCTCGGCGGCCAGGCCGAGGTCAAGGGCGTCAGCGGCACCTGGCAGGAGCTGACCGAACAACGTCAACCAGCTCGCCGACAACCTGACCGAATCAGGTGCGCAACATCGCCGACGTGACGACCGCGGTCGCGAAGGGCGACCTCTCGCAGCAAGATCACCGTCGACGCCCGCGGCGAGATCCTCGAGCTGAAGAACACGATCAACACGATGGTCGACCAGCTCGTCGTCCTTCGCCGACGAGGTCACCCGCGTCGCGCGCGAGGTCGGCACCGAGGGGAATGCTCGGCGGCCAGGCCGAGGTCAAGGGCGTCTCCGGCACCTGGAAGGACGCTCACCGACAACGTCAACACGCTCGGCGAGCAACCTCACCGACCAGGTGCGCAACATCGCCGAGGTCACGACCGCGGTCGCGACCGGCGACCTCTCGAAGAAGATCACCGTCGACGTCAAGGGCGAGGTGCTCGAGCTCAAGAACACGATCAACACGATGGTCGACCAGCTCTCGTCCTTCGCCGGACGAGGTCACGCGCGTCGCGCGCGAGGTCGGCACCGAGGGCCAGCTCGGCGGCCAGGCCGAGGTCGAAGGGCGTCAGTCGGCACGTGGAAGGACCTGACGGACAACGTCAACGCGCTGGCCGACAACCTCACCGACCAGGTGCGGAACATCGCCGACGTGACGACCGCGGTCGCGCACCGGCGACCTGTCGCAAGAAGATCACGGTCGACGCGCGCGGCGAGGTCGCTCGAGCTCAAGGACACGATCAACATCGATGGTCGACCAGCTCGCGCTCGTTCGCCGCCGAGGTGACGCGCGTCGCGCAGCGAGGTCGGCACCGAGGGCCGCCTCGGCGGCCAGGCGCAGCGTCGAGGGCGTCAGCGGGCACGTGGAAGGACCTCGACCGACAACGTCAACACGCTGGCCGACAACCTCACCGACCCAGGTGCGCAACATCGCCGACGTCACGACCGCGGTCGCCACCGGCGACCTCGCGCAGAAGATCACGGTCGACGTCAAGGGCGAGATCCTCGAGCTCGAAGAACACGATCAACACGATGGTCGACCAGCTCTCGTCGTTCGCCGACGAGGTCACGCGCGTCGCGCGCGAGGTCGGCACCGAGGGCAAGCTCGGCGGCCAGGCCGAGGTCAAGGGCGTCAGCGGCACGTGGAAGCGACCTGACGGACAACGTCAACGCAGCTGGCCGACAACCTCACGAACCAGGTGCGCAACATCGCCGAGGTCACGACCGCGGTCGCGAAGGGCGACCTTCGCAAGAAGATCACCGTCGACGCGCGCGGCGAGATCCTCGAGCTCAAGAACACGATCAACACGATGGTCGACCAGCTCTCGACCGTTCGCCGCCGAGGTGACGCGCGTCGCGAAGGAGGTCGGCACCGAAGGGCAGCTCGGCGGCCAGGCGCAGGTCGAAGGGCGTCTCCGGCGTGTGGAAGGGCCTCACGGACAACGTGAACCAGCTCGCCGGCACGCTGACGACACAGCTGCGCGCGATCTCCGAGGTCTCTACAGGCGGTGACGCAGGGCGACCTGACGCGCTCGATCGCGGTCGAGGCCGAAGGGCGAGGTCGCAGAGCTGAAGGACACGATCAACCAGATGATCGACAACCTCGCCGAGACGACGCGCGTCAACACGGAGCAGGACTGGCTGAACTCGAACATGGCGCGCTTCACCGGCATGCTCCAGGGCGAGCGCGACCTCGAGACGGTCTCGCGGCTGATCATGTCCGAGCTGACGCCGCTCGTCGGCGCGCAGCACGGCGCGTTCTTCATGATGGAGTCGCCTGACGGCGAGGGCGACGACTTCGAGCTCCGCCTCATCTCCACCTACGGCTACAAGCAGCGCAAGAACGTCCCGAACAAGTTCAAGATCGGCGAGGCGCTCGTCGGCCAGGCCGCGCTCGAGCAGAAGTCGATCCTCGATCACGCAGGCGCCGGACGACTACGTCCGCATCAGCTCGGGCCTCGGCGAAGGACTGCCGATGCAACGTCATCGTCCTCCCCGTCGCTGTTCGAGGACCAGGTGCTGGCGGTGATCGAGCTCGCGTCGTTCCAGCGCGTTCGCCGACGGTCCAGCAGGCGTTCCTCGAGCAGCTCGTCCGAGATCGATCGGCGTCGTGCTGAACACGATCCAGGCGAACATGCGGACGGAGGAGCTGCTCGCACAGTCGCAGGGACTGACGCAGGAGCTGCAGAGCCAGTCCGAGGAGCTGCAGGCGCAGCAGGAGGAGCTCCAGCAGACTCGAACAAGGAGCTCGAGGAGCAGGCCGCCGTCGCTCAAGGCCTCCGAAGAGCTGCTGCAGACCGCAGCAGGAGGAGCTGCAGCAGACGAACGAGGAGCTCGAGGAGAAGGCGCAGCTGCTCGAGGAGCAGAACCGCCGCATCGAGATCAAGAACCGCGAGATCGAGCTGGCACGCGCGGCGCTCGAGGAGAAGGCCGAGCAGCTCGCGCTCTCGTCGACGCTACAAGTCCGAGTTCCTCGCGAACATGTCGCACGAGCTGCGCACGCCGCTGAACTCGCTGCTGATCCTCGCGAAGCTGCTCGTCCGAGAACCCGGAGGCGAACCTGAACGAGCAAGCAGATCGAGTTCGCGCACGACGATCTACACGCGCGGGCTCGGACCTGCTCGAGCCTGATCAACGACATCCTCGACCTCTCGAAGGTCGAGGCGGGCACGGATGGACGTCAACGTCAGCGACGTCGAGCTCGTCCGACCTCGCGCGACTTCGTCGAGCGGTCGTTCCGGCCGGTCGCGGAGGACAAGGACCTCGACTTCGAGATCGAGGTGCACGGCGCGAACGTGCCGCCGACGATCGTGACCGACGAGCAGCGGCTGCAGCAGGTGATCAAGAACCTGCTCTCGAACGCGTTCAAGTTCACCGAGTCGGGCGAGCGTCACGCTGCGGATCGCGCGTGCGCCGAAGGCCGCCAGTTCGCCAGCGAGGCGCTGTCGCGACGCCGAGGCCGTGCTCGCGTTCTCGGTCGACGACACCGGCGTCGGGCATCCCGCACGACAAGCTGCGCCTGATCTTCGAGGCGTTCCAGCAGGCCGACGGCACGACGAGCCGCGCGCTACGGCGGCACCGGGCCTCGGCCTCTCGATCAGCCGCGAGATCGCGCGGCTGCTCGGCGGCGAGATCCACGTCGAGAGCGCAGTCGACGAGGGGAGCAACGTTCACGCTCTTCCTGCCGGCGTCAGCTTCCGCCACGTCGAGCGTCCAGCCGGGCGACGAGCGCGCTCGACGACACGGTGATCTTCCCGGTCGAGAGCGACGGCAACGGCACCGCGCCCTCGCACACCGAGGCTCGCGAGCTCGACCCGGCGCTGCTGCTACCGAGCGACGTGCGCGACGACCGCGACGACGATCGCAGGACGGCGACCGCGTCGTGCTGATCGTCGAGGACGATCCCGACGTCGCCCGAACCGAGCTCGAAGTCGCGCGCGAGCGCGGCTTCAAGGGCATCGTCGCGCTGCGTGGCGATTCCGGGCTCGCGCTCGCGCACGAGTACAAGCCCGACGCGATCATCCTCGACATGAAGCTGCCGGTGATGGACGGCTGGACGGTGCTCGATCACCTGAAGCACCATCCGGAGACGCGCCACATCCCGGTGCACATCGTCTCCGCCGGCGACGGACGCGCAGAACGCGCTGCAAGGCCGGAGCGGTGGCGTTCCTCGAGAAGCCGATCTCGAAGGAGCGTCTCGAGGAGACCTTCGGTGAGATCCGCGAGCTTCATCGACCGCGAGCTCGAAGCGCCTGCTCGTGGTCGAGGACGACGAGGCACAGCGGCAATGCCGTCATCGAGCTGATCGGCGGCGGCGACGACGTCGAGGTGACTGCGGTCGGGTCGGCGAGGAGGCGCTCGAGGCGCTCGAGCTCGCAGCGTTACGACTGCATGGTGCTCGACCTCAAGCTGCCGGAGATGGGCGGCTTCGCGCTGCTCGAGAAGCGTCAAGGACGACGACCGCGCTACTCGTCGATCCCGGTGATCGTCTACACCGGCAAGGAGCTGACGCGCCGGGAGGAGACGAAGCTCAAGAAGTTCGCCGAGACGATCATCGTCAAGGACGCGAGCTCACCGGAGCGGCTGCTCGACGAGACGTCGCTCTTCCTCCACCGCGTCGAGGCGAAGCTGCCCCAGGAGAAGCGCAGGATGCTCGAGCAGCTGCACTCCGCCGACGAGGTCTTCAAGCAGCAAGAAGATCCTGATCGTCGACGACGACGTGCGGAACGTCTTCGCGCTCACGAGCGTCCTCGAGTCGCACGGCATGGAGGTGCTGTACGCCGAGAACGGCAGACGACGGCATCGAGCCTCCTGCAACGACATCCCGACGATCGACCTCGTCCTGATGGACATCATGATGCCGGAGATGGACGGCTACGAGACGATGCGGGCGATCCGCTCAGAGCGACCGAGCTTCAAACAGCTGCCGATCATCTCGCTTGACCGCCAAGGCGATGAAGGGCGACCGCGAGAAGTCGATCGCCGCGGGTGCCTCGGACTACATCACGAAGCCCGTCGACACCGATCAGCTGCTTTCCCTGATGCGAGTCTGGCTGTAGCAAGTAGTTAGTGCCTCGCCGGTGATGCTGTGGCTGAGACAGGCTGCGGTGCCGGCGTCGGCTTGAGCCGCCAATCCGACGTCCGCGCGACGGTACGAGCACGAGCACCCGCCGGCCCGCGGCGACCTCGAGGACGCTGAGCTCTCCCTCCTCCTCGAAGGCGGTCTTCCGCCACTATGGCTTCGACTTCCGTCAGTACGCGCCGGCTTCGCTCCGGCGACGAGTCTGGCGCCGCGTTCATGCGGAAGGCCTCCAGACGATCTCCGCCCTGCAGGAGAAGCTCCTTCACGACCCCGGCTTGCATGGAGCGCTTGCTGCCTCGACCTGTCGATCAACGTCACCGTCGATGTTCCGCGACCCGTCGTTCTACATCGCGTTCCGCGAGAAGGTCGTGCCGCTCCTCCGCACGTATCCGTTCACCCGCATCTGGGTCGCCGGGCTGCTCGACGGGTGAGGAGGTCTACTCGCTGCGCGATCCTGCTGCAGGAGGAGGGCGTGTACGAGCGGACGCGGATCTACGCGACCGACATCAACGAGTCGGTGCTCGAACGAGCGCGATCGGGCGTTTTCCCGCTCGACAAGATGCAGCGAGTACACGCAGAACTACATCAAGGCGGGCGGGACACGCGCGTTCTCCGAGTACTACCTCGCCAAGTACGACGGCGCACAGTTCCAGCGCTCGCTGACCGAGAACGTCGTCGTTCGCCCAGCACAACCTCGTGTCCGACCGGTCGCTTCAACGAGTTCAACGTCGATCGTCTGCCGCAACGTGATGATCTACTTCGACCGCACGTCTGCAGAACCGCGTGCACGAGCTGCTTCTACGAGAGCCTCGCGTCGTTCGGCGTGCTCGGCGCTCGGCCACAAGGAGTCGATCAGCGTTCAGCCCGCACGCGGAGAGCTACGAGGAGCTCGACGCGCGCGAGAAGCTCTATCGGAAGATCGGTTAGTGCGTGTACGACCTGATCTGCATCGGCGCATCGTGGGGCGGTCTCCACGCGGTGGGTCGGGTACTCGGTGACCTTACCCGCGGACATCGAGCGTCCTGATCGCGATCGCCCAGCATCGCCACCCCGATTCGCAGGAGGGCGGGCTCGCGCAGCTGCTACGGCGCGCAGATCGGACGTCTCGTGCTCGATGCCGAGGACAAGATGCACATCGAGCCACGACACGTCTACGTCGCGCCTCCCGACTATCACCTGCTCGTCGAGCACGGCTCGCTTCGCGCTCTCGGTGGACGAACGGATCCGGTTCGCGCGGCCCTCGATCGACGTGCTGTTCGAAACGGCTGCCGATGCATACGGCGCACGCGTGATCGGGATCATCCTCACGGGTGCGAACGATGACGGGGCACACGGCCTTGCGCGCATCAAGGAGAGCGGCGGAGTGGCTCTGATTCAGGATCCCGAGGGCGCAGCCCGGCGGACGATGCCCGACGCGGCGATCGCGGGGACCGTGGCCGACGCGATCCTGCCGCTCGAAGAGATCCGGCAAGTTCGTCTACGGGCTCTGCGTGGAAGTCGCGCCGATGCGGGAAGCGACGGAGGCCTGATTGGCCAGCGTCCTCCTCGTCGACGACCGGCCCGAGAACCTGCTCGCGCTCGAGGCGATCCTCGAGCCGCTCGGCCAGGAGCTCCTCTATGCCCATTCCGGCGAAGACGCTCTGCGCCGGCTCCTTCATGAGGACGTGGCGGTGATCCTGCTCGACGTGCAGATGCCGATCCTGACGGCTTCGAGATCGGCCGCGCTGATCAAGCAGCGCGAGCGGACTCGGCACATCCCGATCATCTTCGTGACGGCGATCTCGAAGGACGACGAGCATGTCTTTCGCGGGTACGAGACCGGCGCTGTCGACTACGTCTTCAAGCCGTTCAACCCGGACGTCCTGCGCTCGAAGGTTGCGGTCTTCGTCGAGCTGAACGAGAAGACCGGAGCAGCTGCACGCGCCAGACGGAGCTCCTGAAAGACCAGGAGCTCGCTGAGGTTCGCCGCGAGAGCGAAGAGCGGTACCGGTTCCCGCGGAGGCGCAGCCCGACCAGATCTGACCGCGCTCCCGAACGGCGAGCTCGACTACGTGAACCAGCGCGCGCTCGACTACTTCGAGCTGCCTCTCGCCGAAAGCTTGTCGAGTCGGGCTGGATGAACGGCGCTGCACTCCCGAGGACTCTCCCACACACTCGAGCACTGGGAGAACGCGCTCGCAACGGGCCAGACCTGACGAGAACGAGTTCCGCCTCCAGCGCGCCGCGGACCTGTCGTACCGCTGGCACCTGGCGCGCGCTCTGCCGATGCGCGACCGTCAAGGCGAGATCGTGAAGTGGTTCGCCTCGAACACCGACATCCACGATCAGAAGCGCGCGGAGGAGGCCCAACGGTTTCTCGTCGAGACGGGTGCGACGCTCGGCAGCTCGCCTCGACTATCGCGCCACGCTCGCGGCCGTCGCGAAGATGGCCGTGCCGCGAATCGCCGACTGGGCCCGAGTGGATATCCTGAGGACGGGAAGCTGCGAACGCTTGCCGTCGAGCACGTGGACGACCGCAAGATCGAGCTCGCACTCGAGCTGAGCCGCCGCTACCCCGAGGATCCCCGAGGCCGGGCAGAGGTCCGCCGCACGTTCTGCGGACCGGCGAGAGCCAGCTCATCGCCGAGATCACCGAAGAGAGGTCTGCTCGAGCTCGCGGTCGACGATCTTCACCTCGGGCCTGTCCGCGAGCTTGGCTTTCAGAGTTACATGGGCGTCCCGCTCGTCGTCCGCGACGCAGGTTCTCGGGGCCATCTCCTTCGTGGCGGCGGAGTCCGGCCGCCGCTACGGCCCGGACGACCTCTGCTCTCGCCGAAGAGCTCGCCCGCCGCGCAGGCATCGCCGTCGAAAACGCGCAGCTGTACCGGGAGGTCGAAGAGCGGGCGCAGGCGGCGCAGCGTGCTCGAGACGGTCGGCGACGGCGTCTTCCTCATCGATCTGGACGGAGTCGTCCGGCTCTGGAACCGCGCGGCCGAGTCGATCACGAAGCTCTCGCGCTCCGAGTGTCGTCGGCAAGAAGGCCGGTGACGTGCTGCCCCGCGGCTGGGAGCATGCCGCGGCGACAGTCCCCCTGGAGCTCGACGAGGCGAGGAACGCTGGCTCTCGATCACGGGTGTCGGCTTCGACGAAGGGCACGGTCTACGCGTTCCGCGATCTCACCGAGGAGCGCGTGCTCGAGCAGATCAGACATGGACCTCGTCTCGACGGTCTCGCACGAGCTGCGCACTCCACTCGCAGCGATCTACGGCTCCGCGCTGACGCTCGCACGTCCAGACCTCGACCTCGAGCCCGCGATGCACAAAGCGGCTCCTCGAGGTCATCGTCGAAGAGTCGAGTCGGCTGGCGGACATCGTCAACGAGCTCCTGCTCGCGAGCCAGCTCGACGCGGACCGTCTGGTGGTGCACATCGAGCGACTGCGACGCGCACACACGCTCGCCGAGAGCGTCCTTGACGCAGCGCGCACTCACCTCCCCGAGGGATGCGGGTGGAGCTGGAAGCGGTCCCCGAACGGCTCCCGCGAGTCGCCGCCGATGAAGGGCAGCTGCGCCAGGTGCTTCGCGCCAACATCGTCGACAACGCGGTCGAAGTACTCGCCGGGGGCGGCGAGGTTCGCGTGCGGCTCGGGCCCGTCGGTCGGTACGTGCGCTTCACCGTCGCCGACCAGGGCCTCGGGATCCCCTTGCGGAGCAGGGCCGGATCTTCGAGAAGTTCTACCGTCTTGATCCCGACATGACGGGCGGGATCGGAGGCCAGGCCTCGGCCTCTACATCTCCCGGGAGCTCGTGCGGCGGGTGGAAGGCCGGATCTGGGTCGAGCCCAACGACGGCCCCGGGTCCGCCTTCCACGTCGAGATTCCGGCTGCCGTACCCTCGAAGGCCCAAAACTCCCCTAAACGAGCTAGAGCGAGCGCCTAGGAAAGAGTGTGGCTAACCGTATTCGGCAGAGGCCTGGGGCGGACGAGACTGTGGGGCATGACGGTGTTGATCGTCGACGACCACCCCAGTTTCCGGGCCAGCGCCCGGACGCTCCTCGAGTCCGAGGGGTACCAGGTCGTCGGCGAAGCCGAGAACGGAGACCGACGCCGTGAAAGCTGGCGCAAGAGCTTCATCCTGACCTCGTTCTCCTCGACGTGCAACTGCCGGACATCGACGGCTTCCGAGTCGCCGAGCAGCTTCGCCGGCTGGCCGACCCACCCGCGGTCGTCCTCACCTCGAGCCGTGACCGAGCCGACTATGGGCCCTGCATCAACGTGTGCGGCGCCTGCGGCTTCGTCCCGAAGGCAGATCTGTCCGGAGCCGCGATTGCGGCTCTGCTCGTAGCGTGACGCTTGCCTGGCGCTCCTGGCTGTACTTCTGGCCTGGCCGCCCTGATCGCCGACGGGCTCGCCGTAGCGCTGACAGCCACGAGCGACCACGAGCAACACCCCGAGCAGCAGGCGATTGCTCTGGTTCTGTTCGTCAGCCTCGTCGTTCATCCTCGCCGGGCTGATCGGCGTGGACTCAGGCGGCCGCAGAACCGCACGGGAATGCTGATGGTTGCGGTCGGCTTCGGCGTCCTGATCGGCGTCCTCGGGGAGGCGAATCATCCGATCCCATTCACCCTCGGGCGCGCTCTTCGGGAGCCTCTTCATCGCGGCCTTCGCATCTGCTGCTGGCGTATCCGAGTGGTCGCCCGCTCAGTCGACGCGCGCGAGTGCTCGTCGGTGCGGGCTACACGATCGCGTTCCTCGCCCTGCTCGCAGGAGTCCATGTTCGCCGCGCCAGAAACGTCAAGCCGCACGCGTGTCCCGACAACCTCGTGCTGGTCTCCCACGATCATGCCGCGCACGTCTGTCGCGACCACGATCTGGACGGCTGCCGGTCCCGCTGTTCGCGCGCCGTCGTCATGTTGCGTCCTCGGTCGCTGGCGGGAGACGACGCCGAGGCTCCGTCGCATCCTCCGGTCGGTCTACCTCTTCGGAGGCCTCAGCATCGTGCTGCTGGCGATCGGGTTCGTCATTACGCCCTTCTCCGGAGTCGGAGCGACGATCGTCAGCGTCGCACTGATCGCGACCTTCACGACCGTGCCGTTCATCTTCCTCGCCGGCCTGCTCGGGACCGCGATCGCACGCGGCGCCGGAGTCGGTGCGATCTTCAGCTCCGTCCCCGAACGTGCAAGCCCAGGCGAGGTTCAGGAGGGTTTGAGGAGCGCCCTGCGCGACGAGACGGCGGTGGTCGCGTACTGGTACGAGGAGGACGAGCACTACGTCGACGTCGAGGGGGAACCGCCTCGATCTTCCGGAGGACACTCGCCGGCGCGTCGTTAGCTCCGGCTCGACTACGGCGACCAGCCGGTCGCGGCGATCGTGCACGACGCCGCCCTCCTGCAGGAGCCGGAGCTCCTCGAGGGGGTCGCGAATGCGGCGCGGATCGCGCTCGAAGCGGGACAAGCTGCTCGTCGAGGTACGCGCACGCGCGCAGCGCTATCGCGCCCTGCCGCAGGCGATGCCCGACCTGATGTTCCGGATCTCGCGCGACGGGAGGACATCTCCTACAACGCGCTGAACGAACGCGACCTCGTGAACGGCGAAGTCGTCGGAAGTTGCTCTGGGATCGACTGCCGACTCGACCTGGCCGACCGGGTGCTCGCGTCGGGACGCGCGGCGCTCGGCGGGAACCCTGATGTGATCGAGTACCACCTCGACTTCGAGGACGCGCAGCAGGCGCCACTACGAAGGACGCTTCGCCGCAAGCGGCGACAACGAGTTCCTGATGATCGTTCGGGAGATCACCGAACGGAAGCAGCAACAGGAAGAGCTCGAAGCGTCTCGCCAACGGATCGTCGCCGCAGGCGACGCCGCAAGGCGAAAGCTCGAGCGGAACCTGCACGACGGCGCGCAGCAGCGGCTCGTGTCCTCCGCTTCTCACCCGCCTCGCCCAGAATCAGGTCGCAAAGAGCCCGGCGAGGGCGGAGGAACTGCTCGAAGCATCTCGCGAAGAGCTAATGCAGGCGCTCGAGGAGCTCCGCGAGCTCGCCCGCGGCATCCATCCCGCAGTCCTCACCGACCGCGGCCTGGAGGCGGCACTCGAGGCGCTCGCCGGCCGCGCGGCCCTCCCGGTCGAGATCGACTGCATTCCTGACGTCGAGCTGCCTCCTCCCGCAGAGGCGGCCGCCTACTACGTCGTGCGGAGGCGCTCGCGAACATCACCAAGTACGCAGGAGCCTCCGCGGTACAAAGTCAGCATCGGACAGGTCGACGGCTATGCGCTCGTCGAGGTCGTGGACGACGGCGTCGGGGGAGCGGATCCCACGCGCGGCTCGGGTCTCAGCGGCTTGTCTGACCGCGTGGCCTCGCTAAACGGCAAGCTAGTGATCGACAGTCCACCAGGCACAGGAACACGCATCCGTGCCGAGATCCCACTGAGTAGGCTCTGACCTCGAATCTCCCCGATGGAACGATCACACCTCGTCTTCACAGATGTCGAGGCTCGACGAAGCTCGTGCGCCAGCTCGGCGACGGCTATGCCCTTGTTCTCGCCGACCATCGCAAGCTCTGCGCGCGGCTGTCGAGAGCTGCAGCGGGCACGTCGTCGACCATCGAGGCGACGAGTTCTTCATGGTCTTCCGGGATGCGAAGCAGGCTGCACAAGCCGTCACCGAAGCTGCAGCGCGCGTTCGCAGCTCACGACTGGCCGGAAGGTGTGGAGCTGCGGGTGCGCATGGGCATGCACACCGGCGAACCGACCTTCCGCGAAGGCGCCTACTTCGGCATCGACGTCCACCGAGCTGCGCGGATCGCGCAGGCGGGCAGCGGCGGGCAGATCCTGGTCTCGAAGCGGACCCGCGACGAGCTCGACTCGACGCACGAGCTCGAGGATCTCGGCGACCACGAGCTGCCGGGCCTCGGAGAGCCGGAGCGCCTCTATCAGCTCAACGTCCCGGGCCAGCTCTCGGCGTTCCCCGCTCAGCACGGCTCGGAGAGGTTTCCGCGGCGTGCGCGTAGTCCTCGCCGACGACTCGGTCCCTGTTGCGCGAGGGAATCGCGCGTCTCCTCGAGGACGCCGGGTTCGAGGTGGTCGCCCAGAGCGGCACGGCCGAGGACCTGCTCCGCCACGTCGGTATGCACAAGCCCGACGTCGCGCTGGTGGACATCCGCATGCCGCCGACGCAAACCGACGAGGACTGGTCGCGGCGAAGCAGATTCGGGAGCGCTGGCCCGAGACGGGCGTGCTCGTCCTTTCGCAGTACGTCGAGCCCGCCTACGCGATGGAGCTGCTGCCGGCGAGAACGCCGAGGGCGTCGGCTACCTGCTCAGCTGACCGCGTCTCGGACGTCGACGAGTTCGCCGCGGCGGTGCGTCGTGTCGCCGAGGGCGGATCCGCGCTCGACCCCGCCGTCGTCTCACAGCTCGTCGGGCGACGCCGGCGTGACGATCCGCTCGAGGAGCTGACCCGCGGGAGCGCGAGGTGCTGGAGGCAATGGCCGAGGGCCGGTCGAACCAGGCGATCGCGGAGAAGATGGTGATCACCCTCCGTGCCGTCGAAAAGCACGTGACGAGCATCTTCTCGAAACTGCGGCTCCCGGCCACGGCAGAGGATCACCGACGCGTGCTCGCCGTTTTGACTTACCTGCAGTCCTCCGGTTAACCGCACCACAGAAGGCCAGCTAGCCGCCTGGTTCAGCTCTGGCGACGCTGCGAACCCGTCTGCATGACCGTCGACCAGCTGAACAAAAGACTTCGTTGGCTCGTCCTCGAGCGTCTAGAGCTCGACGACCGCGGAGCGGCGGCGGACGTCCTCGAGCGAAACCAGCGCGAGACCGTTCGTCTGCAGCACAAGCTGGCATATGCGTCTGTCGGGTCTGAGACGCCCGACCGGGTCGCTCAGACCCACTCCTTCCCCGCGTGAAAGCCGCCCACCCTCTGGCGGCTTTCGCCTGTCCGGGGTGCGGTTCTCCCCACCGGCAAGACGCCTGTCCGCCCCATTCTCCGCGGCTTGCTGCGGTGCGAATCTGAGCTCTGTCATCCCAAGCGAAGGAGCTGAACCGAAATGTCACCCCTGAAGCGCTCGAACAACATCGCGGCCCGGATGGGTCGCTGGAGCGCAACCCACCGCAAAGAAGGCGATCTTCGGTGGCTTGCGTTCGTCGTCCTCTCGGTCGCGATCGGCGCGTTCGTCGGGACGAAGCAGATCGACCAGAACAACTCAAACGTCGGCGAGGCCCATCGCGCCGACCAGATGCTGCTCGACGCAGGATTCCAGATCGACCCGCAGACCGAGTTCGTCCTGATTCAGAGCAAGACCCGCACCTTCGACGATGTTGCGTTCAAGAGCGTCGTCCAGGACACGATCGTGGCGGTGCAACCGCACCGCGCGGTCTTCACGAACCTGAAGTCGCCGCTCGACCCGCGGAACCGCACGCAGGTCTCGAACGACGGCCACACGGCGCTCGTCGAGTTCACGATGAAGGGCACCGACAAACAGGCGAAGAAGGTCATCGACCCGGTCGTCAAGGCAACCGACGGCGTCAGGCGAAGCACCCGGACTTCTACGTCTCCGAGGCCGGCTCGATCTCCACGGGCAAGGCGCTCGACAAGCTCTTCAACTCGCAGCTCGCGAGTGCCGGTGAGCGGTCGATTCCGCTGACGCTCTTGATTCTCGTGCTGGTGTTCGGCGCGGTCGTCGCGGCGGGCATCCCGCTCCTGCTGGCACTCACGGCGGTGTTCGCGACGATCGGCCTGCTCGCTCTGCCGAGCCACCTGATCTCGATGGAACCGAACATCGTCGCGCCGTGGTCCTGCTCGTCGGGCTCGCGGTCGGCGTCGACTACTCGCTCTTCTACCTCAAGCGCGAGCGTGAAGAGCGCGCGCGCCGGACGAAGTGCGGACGGCCGCGCTCGAGGCCGCCGCCAGCGACGTCCGGGCCGCTCGGTGCTGATCTCAGGCGTCACGGTGATGATCGCGATGGCCGGGATGTTCTTCTCCGGCGACAAGGCGCTTCATGTCGTTCGCCGTCGCGACGATGATCGTCGTTGCGATCGCGATGCTCGGCTCCCTCACCGTGCTCCCGGCGGTGCTGTCGAAGCTCGGCGACAGGGTCGAGAAGGGACGCATCCCGTTCCTGCGGCCGCCTCCGGCGCAAGGACGGCGGCGAGAACCGGGTCTGGAGCGCCATCCTCACCCCAGCTCTCCGCGCGGCCGCTGATCTCCGCGGTGATCGCGGGCGCGGCCGTGCTCGTCGCCCTGGCGTGCCCCGGTGCTGGGCCTGCACACCGCGCAGCTCCGGGCTGGACGCCCTGCCGAACAGCACGCAAGCGAAGTCCGGGCAATCGACGCAGATGCAGGATGCGTTCCCAGGCGGCGCCGCAGCCAGCAGTCGTCGCGATCAAGGCGACGGACGTCCGCACTCCCGCCGTCCGTCACGCGATCGCAGGGCTGAAGCGAGAGGCGCTCGCGTCCGGTCGAGATGCACGGCCCGATCGAGGTCGACGCGGAACGCCGACGCACACGGTCGCCCGCGTCACGATCCCGCTCGACGGCAACGGCACGGACGACGACGTCGAACGCAGCGCTCGCGAGCCTGCGCGACCGGATCGCTGCCGTCCACCGTCGGCAAGGTCGACGGCGCGGAGTACGCAGTCACGGGCATCACGGCGGCCTCGGCACGACTCCAACGCGATGATGAAGGCGCTCGGCTGCCGCTCGTGTTCGGCTTCGTGCTCACTGTTCGCGTTCCTGCTGCTGCTCGTCTCGTTCCGCTCGATCGTGATCGCGGTCAAGGCGATCGTGCTCAACCTGCTCTCGGTCGGCGCCGCCTACGGCGTGCTCGTCGTCGTCTTCCAGTAGGGCTGGGGCGAGAGCCTGCTCGACTTCCAGTCGAACGGCGGGATCGCGCATCTGGCTGCCGATGTTCATGTTCGTGATCCTGTTCGGGCTCTCGATGGACTACCACGTGTTCATCCTCAGCCGGATCCGCGAGGCGCTACGACCGCGGCATGTCGACCGAGGACGCGGTCGCGCACGGGATCAAGACGACGGCCGGCGTCGTCACGAGCGCCGCGCATCGTGATGGTCGGCGTGTTCGCGATCTTCGCGACGCTGCCGATCCTCGACATGAAGGAGATGGGCATCGGCCTGCGCGGCCGCCGTCCTGATCGACGCGACGATCGTCCGGGCGGTGCTCCTGCCCGCCACGATGAAGCTGCTCGGCGACTGGAACTGGTACCTGCCGAAGTGGCTCGAGTGGCTGCCCCGACTGGAGCACGAGACCCGCGCCCGGAGGCAGCTCCCGAGGCGGCCCCGGCACCGGCGCTGGGCGCCTAGCCCTCCACCGCTTCCTCTCGCTTCGAAGCGCCCCGGCTTGCCGGGGCGCTTTCTCGTCTAGCCCCGGGTTGCCAAAAGCCGGAGGCGGGACTCGAACCCACGGCCTAGCGCTTACAAGGCGCTTGCTCTACCAGCTGAGCTACTCCGGCGCTCCCTCATCGTAAGCGAAGCCTCTGTTGTCTGTTTTGGCCACGGCCCAGCCGAGCTGTCCGGCATGGTGAAGGCGTGGAGCATCCGAAAGACATCGGAGATCGCACGACACTGGCCGTCGTGCTCGCGCTTCGCGATCTAGGTCTCGGTGTGCTCGTGCCTTTCGGCGAAAACACACGCTACGATCTCGTTATTGACGACGGAACGTCGCTCTCAAAGGTTCAATGCAAGACGGGCAGGCTTGCGCAACGGAGCCGTCCGCTGGAGTGTTTGCAGCAACTACGCCCATCACCGAAATCCCAGAGTCGCCCAGCGTGACTATCAAGGCGAGGTCGACTTCTTCGGCGTCTACTGCTCCGGAGACGGGAGGTGTCTACCTGATTCCCATCGCCGAGCTTCCGGTGCGTCGACAGGGAACGCTTCGTGTCGAACCCGCAAAGAATTGTCAGCGGAAGTTCATACGCCCTGCTCCGAATACGAGATCGGACGCGTGACTTGCACGCGTCCGATCCCTCATATCGGACTAGGCAGCGCTGGCGAGATCGTCGACGGAGATCTCCACGACACCGGCCAGGCTCGTGCCTGCAGCTTGGCCAGCGCGTCGCGCTCCACCTGACGCACTCGCTCGCGGCTCATGCTCAGCTCGCGGCCGATCTGCTCCAGAGGAGTGCGACTGTCCGTCGAAACCGAACCGCAGCTCGAGCACTCGACGCTCACGCTCGGGCAGTTGCTTGAGCGCATCCTGCACGAACTGGCGGCGCAGTGCGTCACCGGCCTCCTCGGACGGATCCACGGCGCGCTCGTCGGCGAACAGATCGCCGAACTCGCCGTCGCCGTCGGAGCCGATCGCCTGGTTCAGCGAGACGGATGCCTCGACCGCGCCGAGAGCCTCCTCGACGTAGCACCAGGTCGAGCCCCGTCGCCTTCGGCGAGCTCCTCGACCGTCGGGTCCTCACCGGTCACCAGCCTGATCGCCGCGACCGCGCGCGGGCCAGCTTGACGCGCCGCTCGTGCGACGTGCGTCGGGATCCGGATCGTCGCGGACTGGTTCGAGACCGCCCGCTGGCACGCCTGGCGGATCCACCAGGTGGCGTAGGTCGAGAACTTGTAACCGCGACGCCAGTCGAACTTCTCGACGGCGCGGTTCAGCCCGATCACGCCCTCCTGGATCAGATCGCCCAGCTGCATGCCGCGACCCTGGTAGCGCTTCGCGATCGAGACCACCAGGCGGAGGTTCGAGTTGATCATCCGCTCCTTGGCAGCGCGGTCGCCGCGCTCGACACGCTTCGCGAGCGCGACCTCCTCGGCGGCGGTGAGCAGCTGATATCGACCGGCGGCGTTCATGAACAGCGTCAGGCTGTCCGTCGTTCCGGAGATCTCTGCCGCAGCCCGCACGCGGGGTGCCGGCGCGTCGTCCTCGTGAGGGACGATTTCGATGCCCTTCTCCTCGAGCTCAGCGCGGAGCTCGATCGGGTCGTCCTCCTCGAGCTCGTTCGCCACGGCGAACGCCTCGAGGATCGTCTCCTCGATGGTGCCGAGATCCTCGGCCTCATGGAGAAACGACTGCAGATCAAGTTCAGCAAGGTTCGTCAGCTTTGTTCAGCTCCTCTCTGGTTCCTGGTTCTACTTCTGAGGCCCGTTTGCGGCGGTCAATCCGGACGACGCCTCCTGGCCTCGTACGTGTAATAACGAACGGAATGTGCCCCAGGATTCCCGTTTGAAGCGTTTTAAAGCAGGACTTGCCGGGATTTCTGGTGCTGGAGAATCTTCCTCTTCACCCGCTGGAGCGCGTTGTCGATCGTCTTCGTGTCGCAGCCTAGATCTTCTGCCATCTGCTCGTAGGATTCACCCTCCAGGTAGAGCCGGAGGGCGTCCGCCTCGAGCTCGGAAAGCCCGCTCCCAAGCGTGAAAACGAGGCTCTGGAGCTCCTCGGTCGAAATGACGCAAACGGACGGGTCGTTCACGCTCGGCCCCGGGAGGGCGTCCCCGAGGGTGCACTCGCCGTCCGATTCCTGGCCGGCAGGGGTGTGGCTGAAGGAGACGTAGGTGTTCAGGGGCGTGCTTGAACCGGGTGGCGGTCTTGATCGCCGTGATGATCTGGCGGGTGACGCAGAGCTCGGCGAAGCTCCGGAACGAGGTCTCCTTGTCGGCCCGGAAGTCGCGAACCGCCTTGTAGAGGCCGATCAGGCCCCTCCTGGACGAGGTCGTCGGAGTCGCCGCCGGCGAGGAAGTAGGAGCTCGCCTTCAGGCGGACGAACCCGGTGTAGCGGCGGATCAGGGCATCGAGGGCGCCGCTGTCGCCGTTCCGCGCGCCGCATCACGAGCTGAAGATCCTGGAGCTCTCTCTCGGCCTTCTGCGCGGCGGTTGCCGGGTCGTGCGGCCATCCTGGCCTCCCCGGGGTCGGGGCAAGACGGGAAGTCTCACCCTAAGGTTGAGGGAGAAGATAGCAAGGACCGCCGGGCTTTACAAGGCGTTTGCAGTGGACCCAGGATGTTACGAACGTATGTTCGTCAGGCCGAGTAACGAGCGCCCTCGCCTCGACTTCGGCGAGCAGCGCGTCGAGCGTCTCCTGCAATTGCTCCCGAAGCGACTCGTCTTCGAGCCGACCCGTTCTCGTCGAAGCGCGTCGGCGCATGACCGACCGCAACTTCGCCTTCCACCACCCGCGCCCCGATGGCTGCGAGGACTTTCCGCAGGTCCGCCTGGGCCCAGACAGCCCCGAAGGCCCCGGTGCTCGCGCCGACGACCGCGACCGGCTTGTTCCGGAGCGGTGTTCGTCGCGAGGGGCCGGGAGACCCAGTCGAGAGCGTTCTTGAGCGAGCCCGGAATCGAAGAGTTGTATTCGGGCGTCGCGAAGAGGACTGCGTCCGCTTCGCCGATTGCACTGCGCAGCGCCGCTACCGACATCGGCGCGACTTGGACGTCGTCCTCCTCGTCGTACGGCGGGCACCGCCTTCACACCCTGGTAGAGGACGAAATCGACCTCCGGGGAGAAGCTCCTCCGCGGCGCGGAGGAGCTTCGTGTTGTACGAGTCCGGGCGCAGGCTTCCCGAGATCGCAAGAACCTTCATCGCGCTTACGCCTCCTTGACGAAGAAGAGCTCGGCCGAGAGCTTGACCTCGTCGGCCAGGGCCGGCTTCCCGTCGGGGAGCGGGACGTTCCAGTTGACGCCGAACTCGGTGCGGTCGATCGTCGTGTCGAGCTTCACCGAGAGCTTCTCGTTCCCGGTGTAGTCGGTGATCGGGTCCGGCGATCGTGCCCGTCAGCTCGACCGGCCTCTCGACGCCCTTGATCGTGATGCCGCCGCGGACCGTGATCTCGGTCGTCCGCGCGCTCGATCTCCGCCGACTCGAAGCTGAGCTCCGGATAGCGCTCGGCGTCGAAGAAGTCCGGCGACTGAAGGTGGCCGGCCAGGTTCTCGTCCTTGACGTCGACGCTGGCGACCTTCGCCGAGCCGGTGAGGACTGGCGTCTCCCCTTGGTCGTGCAGCTTCCCGGCGACCTCGCGGAACTGCCCGCGGAACGAGCCGGCGAGGTAGTCGACCTCGAAGCCGATCGTCGAGTGGATCGGATCCAGCTGCCACGTGCCGACCGGCAAGGCCTGGCGGGTGTCTGTCGTGGTGCTCATTTACACTCCTCCTTGAGTAGGCTATAGTTGAGTACGCAAGCAATAGTAGCGAGGAAACATTGTCTAGTCAAGTATTGACCCAATCAAGCTTCTGCCCTGAATGCGTGGGTGCGCCTCATCCGAGGGCACGCCTCGGCGACCCGGTGCCATGAGCGCCCAGCTCGTGGCCGAGCACGGGCTGACGATCAACGACTACGAATGCCTCCTTCACCTGGCCCATGCCGAAGAGGGCCGGATGAGGCGGGTCGACCTCGCCGAACAGCTGATCCTGACCGCCTCCGGGGTGACCCGGCTCCTGGACGGCCTCGAACGGGCCGGTCTGGGTCGAGCGGGCGTCCTGCGCGAGCGACCGGCGGGTCACCTATGCCGGTCCTCACCGACGCCGGCCGGGCGAAGCTGCAGCGAGGCGGCCGACTCGCACATCACCGGGGTGCGGACGTTCTTCGAGGAGCGCTTCAGCGCGGACAGAGATCGAGACACTCGCCCGGCTTGCTCGGCCGGCTGCCCGGCGCCGGCGAGGCGGTCGACGAAGGCAGCTGTTCGGGCTAGCCGCCGCCGCGGCGCATTCGCTCTAGCTTCTCGCGCGTCTCAGGGTCGAGCGTGTCGCGCAGATGGTGCGGTGGGTTTTCGCTGTGCGTGACGGCCTCCGAGATCTCGCTGAGGAAGGTGGCGGACGACTGCTTCTGAACCTCGCTGGCCGGATGTCCCACGCACGCGCGACGTCCGAGGAGACGAGGCAGACGACTTCGTGTGTCCCGGTTCTCGGCGGCGAGGCGCTCGAGCATCGTGTCCGCGTTCTTCGCGTAGCGGACCTCGAGCGGCCCGTAGGACTCGTCGGCGCCGGAGCCGTCGAAGACGAGGAAGCCACGCGCGCCCTTCAGCGCGACGAAGCTGGCGAGCTCGTCGCGCAGCTGGCGCAAATCGCTTGTAGTTCCCGGCGTGGAGGAGGTTGTGCCCGTCGAAGAGGTAGAGCGTCGGATCAGCCACGCTGCCGCCTCGCTTCGTAGAGCATCAGCGCAGCGGCGGCGACGCTGACGTTCAACGACTCGACGCTGCCGGCGAGCGGGATCGAGATCGCGTCGTCGCACGTCTTGCGCACGAGCGGGCGCAGTCCCTTGCCCTCGGCACCGAACACGAGCGCGACGCCACCGGTCAGGTCGGCGTCCCACATCGACGTCTGCGTCGCGTCGCCGGTCGCCGCGTAGATCCAGAGGTCGCCGCGCTTCACTTCGCCGAGGTAGCGCGCGAGGTTCGGGACGACTGCAACCGGAAGATGCTCGATCGCACCCGCTGAGGCACGTGCAACCGCGGGCGTCACGGTCGCGGAGCCGTGTGCCGGGACGACGACGCCGGTCGCCCCCGCTCCTTCTGCGCTGCGGATCACCGCGCCGAGATTGCGCGGGTCGGTGACCTGGTCGAGGCAGGCGAGGCAGCGGGCGCTCGGCCGCGGCGAGCTCCCAGCCGTCGGCGTACTTGTACGGCTCGCACCAGGCGAGGCACGCCCTGGTGGTCACGAGTGCCCGCGGCTTCGCTCAGCTCGCGCTCGGGCTTGACCTGCACGCCGCGGGCGCTCGACCTCGCTGCAGCCAGGGCTCGGACTTCACCGCGCGCTCGGTCGCCCAGAGCTCGAGCACCTCCCGCGGGCCGCGCAGCGCTTCCCGCACCGGGCGGCGTCCGTAGAGCTGGTCGCGCGTCATCGCGGGACGAGCTGGAAGCCCGTCGGCCACGTCGCGCGCCTCCCAACCTGCGGCCTCGATCTCGGCGCGGAGCCGGTCAGCCTCGTCGAAGTCGCGCGCGGCGCGTGCCTCCTGCCGCTGCTTCGCGAGCTCGACGATCTCGCTCGGCGCTTCCTCCTCTTCCGCAAGCGACGCGAGCCCGAAGATGTCGAGCGCGCGACGCAGCAGCTCGTGGTCGCGCCAGCCGTGCATCACGGCGAGCGCATCGGGCGTGTTGAAGTCGTCCTCGAGCGCGGCCTCGAAGCGCTCCCACTCCCCGGGCGGTGCAGGCTCGGATGGGCCACGGAACACTTCGCGGAACCCGTCGACTCGTGCGGCCGCCGCATGCGAGCGTCTCGTCGGAGAAGTCGATCGGCTTCGACCAGTGCGCGGTGAGGAAGTAGACGAGCATCGGTCTCGCGGCCCCACTGCGTCGATCGCGTCGCGGATCGTGCACGACGTTCCCCTCGGACTTCGACATCTTCGAGCCGGTGAAGCGGAGCAGGCCGTTGTGCGCCCAGATCTGCGCGAAGTCGTGGCCGAGCGCGCGCGACTGTGCCAGCTCGTTCTCGTGGTGCGGAAAGACGAGGTCGAGCCCGCCGCCGTGGATCTCGAAGGCCGGCCCGAGCAGCTCCTCGCGCCATCACGGAGCACTCGATGTGCCAGCCGGGCCGGCCGCGCCCCCACGGCGAGTCCCACCACGTGTCCTCGCCCGGCTTGTTCGCCTTCCAGAGGGCGAAGTCGCGTGGGTCCTCCTTGCGCGGGTTCGGCTCCTGCTCCTCGACCTGGTCCGGACGCTGGCCCGAGAGGCGCGCCGTACTCCGGGATACGACGCGACGCGGAAGTAGACGTCGCCTTCCGACTCGTACGCGTGACCGCGTTCGATCAGCTGCTGAGATGAAGCGGATGATCTGCGGCACGACTCCGCTCGCCTTCGGCAGCGCGTCAGGACGGCCGAGGCCGAGGTGCGTCGGTGTCCTCGAGGTACCACTCCGTCGCGCGCGCGGCGAGCTCGGCGCTCGCGCCCGGGCGCAGCGTCGTAGATCTTGTCGTTGATGTCCGTGATGTTGTGGACGAGTGTCACGTCGTAGCCGCGCGCGCGCAGCCAGCTGCGCAGCCACATGCCGAGGATGTACGGCCGCGCGTTGCCGATGTGCGCGCGCTGGTAGACGGTCGGCCCGCAGAAGTACATGCGGACGGGAGCGGGCGGCGGCGGAAGCTCCTGCTTCGCCCGCGTCAGCGTGTCATAGAGCTGCATCGATCCTGCGCAGTGCTTCGTCGCGCGGGAGCGCGGCGATCACGGCCCACAGCTCGGGCCCGCGTTCCTGGCCGGTCAGCGCGAGCCGCAGCGCCTTCAGGTTGCCGCCGACGGCCTTCAGCTCGCGAACGAGCGCGCGTGCATCGAGCGTGCCGTTCGTTCGCTCGACGAGCTCGCGGAAGCGTTCGAGCGTCTCCGCGGCGTCGACCTTGACCGGCTGCGGCGCCGTGAGGATCGCCTCGGCGTACTCGCGCGCCTCGTTCAGGTCGCGCGCGCCGCGCAGTGCCGGCACGACCTCGACCGGCGCGCTCGGCCTGCGCGTGCGAGCTCCTCGTCGCCCATCGCCTCGATCGCCTCGATCGCGAGCCGCCGGATGCGGGGCAGGTCGTAGTGCACGTCGTGCTGCGGGATGCCGAGCTCCTCGAGGTAGCGGCGCACCGCTTCGCCGGGGATGCCCGCCTCGCGCAGCGATGCGACGGTCGCGCCCGGCGCGCGCTTCGGCGAGCTTCTTGCCGTCCTCGCCGAGGATCAGCCCGTGGTGCACGAACTCGGGCGGCGTCGCGCCGAGCGCCTGGAACAGCCGGCGGTGCAGCTCCTCGTTCGGCCGATGGTCGAAGCCGCGGACGATGTGCGTGATGCCGAAGTCCGACGTCGTCGACGACGCTCGCGAGGTGGTACGTCGCGGTGCCGTCCTCGCGCAGCAGCGTGATTCCGTCGAAACGCTCGCCCAGCTGCGCGCCCGGCCTCGCGGTAGCGCTCCTGCCGCTCGCTCTGGCGGACCGGGCCGTCGTCCCAGGTCGAGCCCGAGCCACTCGAGGTCGCGGATGATCTCCTCCTCGCCGCCCGGCACGTTTCGCTGCGGATCGGTGTCGTCGATTCGCAGCAGCATCCAGTCGCCGAGGCCGCGGTTGGCGACCGCGCTGAGGGCGTTACCGACGTGCAGGGAGCCGGTCGGACTGGGTGCGAAGCGGACTCTCTTCATCGGGGTCCCAGTCTACGAGCCGAGTCCACAGCGCCCACAGGATGACTGCGGCGATCACGATGAGGCTCCAGGCGACCGTCACGCGCGGCTGCACGACGTTCGGGATCTCCCAGCTCGTCCACCCCCGCTTGACGACCTGCTCGATCCAGATGTCGTTCGCGAAGTTCGCGATCCCGTAGACAGAACATGAGGGCCAGGTACGCGGCCAGCCCCTGCCGCAGCCCGTAGCGTTTGACGTCGCCGACCCGGCGCGACAGCAAGAGCGCGACGAGCACGAGCATGGACCCCCGTCCATCCCGTGGTGGTGACCGTGGTGCACCGCCGGAGCGAAGGTCGGCAGGCCCGGCCGCTCGGGCAGGAACTCGCCGCTCTGGAAGATCCTCCCGAGCAAGGGCACGCCGTTCAGGTAGAAGCCGAGGTCCGCGGCGAGCCACGGAAGAGCGGCGAACAACAGCACGGACGCGATCGCCACTCGAAACCAGTCTGGTCCGCGCCAGGTCGCTTCGTGAGCCTGCCGGCGCGCGCGACGACGTCGGTCAGGAGGATCGCCAGCAGCACGCCCACTGCGGCGAACGCGTTCACCGGCCTGGCGTCGAGATCGGACTCCTGACGACGCCCGGCCAGAGCATGACGGCGCAAAGAGCGCAGGCGACGATCGCGGCGACTCTGTAGCCGCGAGCCGGCAGTCGCTCGTAGACGAGTGCGAGCACCGCCAGCGCAACGAGCGCAACCGGGAAGTTGATGAAGAGAACGGCGCGGCTCAAGCCGCCTTCGATTCCACTGCCGGACACGTGATAGAGCTCGCGGGCGGGAAGGCGGCTGTACGTGACGAGGATCTCCGCCGTCACGACGACGAAGATCATCCAGACGAGGACGACCTCGACCGGCAGCCCGACGCGCCTGTCCTTTTCCTGCCCGCAAGATCAGCCGCCATCCAGGGTACGCTCGCCGCCGTGGAAGGTCTACTGCTTCGGGTGGTTCGCCGAGAACGGCCGTGACCTCCCTGGCGGCGGACGCGGGATCCATACGCGATCCTCGTGTCGGAGGTCATGCTGCAGCAGACGCAGGTCGAGCGGGTCGTGCCGCGCTATCTGGAGTGGCTCGAACGCTGGCCGACGGTCGAGGCGCTGGCGGAGGCGTCGCCGGCGGCGGTGATTCGCGAGTGGCAAGGGCTGGGGTACAACCGCCGCGGCCTGAACCTGCATCGCGCCGCGCGGCAGATCGCGGCGGACGGCTGGCCTGCTGATCTGACGGAGCTGCCGGGCGTGGGGCCGTACACGGCTGCGGCGGTGGGGAACTTCGCGCTCGGCCGTGACGTCCTGCCGGTCGACACGAATGTGAGCCGCATCCAGGAGCGGACGGGACAGCGGTTCTCCGCCGCCGGCAGGGCGAGGCGTTGATGGACCTCGGCGCAACGGTGTGCCTGGCGCGCATTCCGCGCTGCGGAATCTGTCCCCTCGCAAGCGAGTGCCCTCGCGAGGCCGTCGCTACGAACCGCAGCGCAAGCAGTCCCCGTTCGAGGCTCGTTCCGCCAGCGCCGAGCGCAAACGCTGCGCTTGGTCGCCGAGGCGAGGCGCCGCACTGGCGAGCTCGACCCGAAGGCAGTCGAGTCCCCGGCCCGGGACGGCCTAGTCCAGGTCGAGCCCTGTGGAAAGTTCGTCACACTTCCGTGACCATGTCCGACACCCGGACGTGGTTCGACGAGACGTGACGCCTCGGGCTCCTGCCGGATCGCTACGATCCCGCCGTGATCGCGGACATCTGGCTCTTCCTCCTCCGCTGTACGTCCTCTGCGTTCGTGCTCCTGATCTTCGGGACGTTCGCGCTCCTCGGCCGGATCAAGGGCGGCCGCTACCTCAAGCCGATCATCGCCGGGCTGATGAAGCTCCCGCTGATCGGGGGCCTGATGAAGAAGGCCTCGCAGGCGGCGCTCGAGCGGCAGAACCCCGAGCTTGCGAGCGCCGTCAAGAAGCTCGAGCGCTCCGGCGTCGCCCGGGATCCCATGCGCGCGCAACAGGCGCTCTCGCGGCTCAGCGCCTCCGAGCGCCAGGCCTACATGGACGCGACCGCAGACCAGACCGAGAACATCGCGCAGAACCGGCAGATGCGCCGGCAGCTCGAACGCGCCCGCAAGGGCAAGCGCCGCTAGAGCCGGTGCCGTAACCAGACGTTCGGCTCGACGTGGCGACCGCGGCCGTCGCGCACGTAGAGCGGCGCGAGCATCTCCGGGACGACGTAGTCGCCGTCCGCCGGGAACCGCATGCCCGGTCCACTCCTCCCAGTCCGACACCGGGCAGTCCATGACCATCGACTCCGGCGCCGCCGCGAGGATCTCGCCGCCGATGCGTTCGTGCACGCGGATCCACGGATCGAAATGCGTCGCCGTCCGCGCGACGCCAATCCATGTAACGCTCGATCGGGATCAGCGGATACCGCGCCTTGAGCGTCGGCCGCACGGGAGCGATCAGCTCCCGCAGCCCTCCGGCTCGGCAGCCGCGGCACGCATCTCCTCCAGCATCCGCGCCGCCAACCCCTCGACCCTGCCGGTCCGGCCGCACAGAGATCGCGAGCGCACACAAGACGTCCGGCTCGCGGCCGCTCTCGAACGCACGCAGGAACGCCTCATCCCAACCGGCCGGCAGGTCAGTCATCCGCTCCCATCCCACGGCGTCGGCACGGAGTGCAGCTCGGCGACCAGCTCGTCACCGTCGAGCGAGCGCGAGCTGGAAGTCCGGGAAGTCGTCGTACAACCGACCCCAGTACTTGTTACCCGGGACGTTGTTCTGCAGGTACTCCGGAAACGTCAGCTGGGACAAGACCTCGTACCGGATCGCCTGCAGGTCCGGGGCGTCGGCGTAGCGGACGAGCCTCACGAGCGTTCGACGAGCGCAACCGCCTGTGCCGCGAGACCCTTCGCCTCGACCGGTGAAGCCGAGGCCGGTCGGTCGTCGTCGCGCGCACGTTCACCGGCGCGCCGACGAGACGGCGCTCAGCAGCCTCGCCCATCTCCACGCGACGGTCGGCGATGCGCGGCTGCTCTCCGATCAGCACGCAGTCCGCATTCACGACCGCGTAGCCCGCCGCCCGCACCTGCGCGACCGCGTCGCGCAGCAGATCCAGCGACGAGATCCCGACCGGCGTCGAGCGCGTCCGACGGAAAGAGCGACCCGATGTCACCGAGCCCCGCCGCCCCGAGCACGGCGTCGATCAGCGCATGCGTGATCACGTCACCGTCGGAGTGGCCCGGCGAGCCCGCGCGGCGACTCGAAGCGTCACACCGCCGAGCACGAGCGGCACGCCGTCCGCGAACGCGTGCGCATCGACGCCGATCCCGACCCGCAGGCTCATCCGAGCGGCTCCTGGCGCGCGCGGCGCTGCTCGAACACCGTGACGGTCTCGTAGCCCGCGGAACGCAGCAGCTCGAGCGCCTGGTCGAAGTCGCGCCCGACGACGTCCGGCGAATGCGCATCCGGACGCGAGCGTGACCGGCACGTCGCGCGCGCGGCACGCCGCGAGAAACTCAGGATGCGGATACAGCTCGCCGACCGGCTTGTGCAGCCCGGCCGTCGACACCTCGACGGCAACGCCGGAATCGGCGATCGCAGCGACGACCGGCCCGTAGTCGAACGACGCCGCGCGCTCGCCGAAGATCTTCACGAGATCGGGATGAGACAGCGAGTCGAAGCAGGCCGCTGCGCGCAGCCGCGCGCCAGCGTCTCGAAGTACAGCCGCCATGCGTCCTCGACGCCCAGCGCGTCGAGCCAGCCGCGGCTCCTCGCCGTCGACGCCGAGCCCGTCGATGAAGTGCACCGACCCGAGCAGATAGTCCCACGGATACGGCGCCAGGAGCGCGCGCGTCTCGTCCTCGCGGCCCGGCACGTAGTCGACCTCGAGCCCGAGCTTCACGGGCAGGCCGCGCCCCGCGCCTCGACGACCGCAGCCACGTACGGATCGATGTCGTACACGCAGCGCTCCGTCTGGTACGGCACCGTCCCACAGGAGCGACGTCTGGGTGAAGTAGTAGATGTGCTCCGTGAACCCGATCTCGTCGACACCGGCGGCGCGAGCCGCTTCGACGACGAACGGATCGACCGTCCACGTGTCGAGCGACGATCTCCTCACGCCCGTTGCGGAGATGCATGTGGTAGTCGACGATCACAGCAGCGCAGCGACGCGCTCGAGATCGCCGGCGTCCGTGACCTTGATCAGCTTCGGGTCGCCCTCGACGACCTTCACGCTTGCCGCCGCGCGCCTCCACCAGGGACGAACAGTCGGTCGCGGCGGCCACGTCATCCCGCGGCAGTAGGCCTCACGCAGGACCGAAGCGACGAACGCCTGCGGCGTCTGCACCGCGCGCAGCTGGTCGCGAGTCAGCGTCTCGACGACACGCCGTCGCTCGTCCACCCGCTTGACCGTGTCCGCGAGCGGCAGTCCGGGAACGGCCCCGTCCCAGCCCTCGTTCAGCGCCGTGACGACCCGCTCGATCACGTCGTCCTCGACAGCAGCGGCCGGGCCGCGTCGTGGCACGATGCACGACGGCCGCATCCTCCGGCACCTCCGCGAGCGCCCGCGCGCACCGACTCTACCGCGCGTCGCTCCTCCGATGACGGCACGCGCTCACCTTGCTGCAGCCGAGCTCCTCGGCGAGCAGGATCGCGGGCTCCTCCCAGCCGGGAGGCGCGGCGACGACGATGAAGCTCGACCCACTCCGAAGCGTCGAGCCGCCGCAGGCTCTCGCGCGAGCAGCGGCTCGTCGCCCGAGACGCGCGAACGCTTTCGGCCGATCTGCCACCGAGCCGGTCCCCGCTACCCGCTGCAGCGAGGACGGCCCAGACGCTCACCTCGAGGTGGCGCGCGCCTTCGTCTTCGGCTTGGCCTTCGCGGCCGGCTTGGCGGCGGTGGCTTCTTCCGCGCCGCAGTCGTCTTCGGCTTCGCGGCCGTCTTCGAACGCGACCTTCGCGGGCTTCGCGGCGGTCGTCTTCTTGCGACCACCGTTGCTGCTGCCGTTCGGGCCTGCCGACGAGAACGCCGTCGAGCCACTCGGCGGCCTCTTCCTCGTCCATGTCCTTCGCGTACATCAGCTCGCTGGCCAGGATCTTCTTGGCCTTCACGAACATCTGCTTCTCGCCGGTCGAGAGGCCCTTCTCGCTGTCGCGCAGCGAGAGGTTCCGGACGACCTCCGCGAGCTCGAGGATGTCGCCGGTCTTCATCTTGTCGCGGTTGTGCTTGAAGCGGCGGTTCCAGTTCTTCGGCATCTGCGTGCCGCCGCCGGTCAGCGCCTTGACGACCACCTTGACCATGTCCTCGCCGATCACCTTGCGGAGGCCAACGGCCTCGGCGTTCTCGGACGGGACGTTCACCGTCATGTCGTTGTGCAGGATCTTGATCGTCAGGTACTCGCGCTTTTCGCCGAGAACCTCGCGCTTTTCCTTCTTTACGACCGTGCCTGCTCCGTGGTGCGGATACACCACCTTGTCGCCGACCTTGTACAAGCCCGCCCCTTTCCGTCCTTATGTGACCGCGAAGCCGGCGGGTGATTCCGCCGGCCTAGGAGGACAAGTCTAGCAAAAGCCGCTGGAAATGGCCGTATTTTTGGTGAAAATCCCTGCTAACCCCCGGTTTCGCCCACCACCCGGCGGAGAATCGGCGCGCAGGCGGCCAGGACGACCGCCACGGCGCACAGGAACAGGAACCCGCCGCGCAGGCTGGACGCGCCCGAGACCGCCCCGATGAGGGCCGGCCCGGCGACGAAGCCCGAGATAGCCGAGGATCGCCACGGTCGAGAGCGCCGGCCCCGCGGCCCCCTCGCCGCCGAGCCGGCCGGCCAGGCCGAAGAGCGTCGGCGCCGAGAGGGCCAGCCCTCACCGGCGATCACGAACCCGGCGAGCGCGACCGCCGCATGCTGCGCAGGTGGCGGCGATCGCGAGCCCGGTCGCGGCAGGCGAGGCCGGCGAAGAGCATGCGGCCCGGCACCGACGGCCAGTCGACCTTCTGCGCGAGGACGCGTCCCGTCAGCCATCGCGCCGGCGAAGAGACCCGGCCCGAGCCCGCTGACCGCCGGGCCCGAGTTCAGCGTCCGCTCGAGGAAGAGCGCGCTCCACGCTTCCAACCCGTTCTCGACGAGGAACGCGAGCGCGAGGACGAGGCCGACGACGAGCAGCGGGCGCTCGAGCCGCGCACGGCGCTGACGTGGCGCCGGCTCGGGGTACGGCCCGCGGTTCACGAACGCCGCCGAGGCTCCGACGACGGCGACCCCGGCAAGGATCCACGACGGATGCGCGCCCGCGTGCCGCAAGCAGGCCCGCGCCGACACTGCCGACCACCACCCGGCCGAGAACGCGGCGTGCAGGCCGTCCATGATCCGGATCCCGTGCAGCGCCTCGAGCCGCGACGCGTGGCTGTTGATCGCGATGTCGAGCAGCCCGGTCGCCGATCCCGATCAACGCGAGGAAGACGACGAGCATGCACGGACCGACGCGCGAGCCCCGGCAAGGTCGCGACCAGCGCCGAAGACGACGAGAGAAGATCGGGACGAGCCGCGCAGCGCCGAATGCGATCGGACGAGGCGCCCCGCCACGAGCATCGCCGGCAGAGCGGCGAGCGCGACGCAGAGCAGCGCCAGCCCGAGCTGCGCGTCGCTCGCGCCGGTGTGCGCGCTGGATCGCCGGCAGGCAGGCAGCCCACGCGCCCCAGAACAATCCGAAGACGGCGTAGGCCGCGGCGAGACCGTCGAGCCCTGCCTCAGAGCGTGCAGAAGTACCGCTCGACGAGGTTCGTGCTCCTGCAGAGCCGCCGCAGGCTACCTCGCGGATCTCGCGCGCGCGCACGGCGCCGACGCCGCTGATCGCCTCGAGATCGCTCTGCGACGCGCGGACGATCGCGTCGAGGTCGCCGAGACCGCTCACGACCTTCCTGACGACGCCTTCGGGCAGGCGCGGGATCCGCGACAGGATCCGAAGCCTCGCGGCGTCACGCGAGTGGTCGAGCGGATTCACGTCGCGCGGGAAGCGCAAGCAGCTCGGCCAGGCGCTCCGACTCGAGCAGCTGCCGGTACGGGAGAGCGTGCAGACCCTCGAGCGCAAGCTCGGCACGAGGGCCGGCGCCGTCGGCGTGGTAGTCGTGGACGACCATCGCGCGCTCGGCCGGAACCTCGCCGATGAGCTCGTGCAGCTGCATCTGGATCAGCCGCGCCTCGGCGCCGAGCTCGACGCAGTCGCGCTCGATCTCCGCGGCCATCCGCGTCGTCATCTCCGGCGCGCTGCAGCGACGACGAGCACGTCGTCGAGCACGACCGCGTTCTGGAACTCGAGCGCGGTCAGGCGCGTCAGCACCTGCTGCAGCCGCTGGCCGTACGTCGTCGAGGGTCGCGAGCGCCTGGTTCGTCTTCGCGAGCACCTCCGGCACCGGCCTCGAGCTGGTAGCGGGTCGGCCCGACGTAGGCGGAGATCGTCGCGCGCTGCTGCGAGATCGAGATCACGAGGGCGCCCGTCTGCTTCGCGACGCGCTCGGCCGTGCGGTGCCGCGTGCCCGGTCTCGTCCGACGGGATCGTCGGGGTCCGGCATCAGCTGGACGTTCGCGTAGGCGAGCTTCGTCAGCGACGGAGTTGACGATGATCGCGCCGTCCATCTTCGCCAGCTCGTAGAGGAGCTGGCCGGTGAACGGCGACGTCGAGCCGGATCCCGCCGGAGAAGAGGAACGACAGCTCGTTCGGGTCGCCGATGACGATCGAGCGCGCCCTCGCGCGAGCGGATGATGTCGTCCATCCCCTGGCGGAGCTCGGTGCCCGGCGCGATCCGCGCGGAGCGCGGCGAGCAGCTCGGGGTCACGCCGCGGATCGTCCTCCGACGGCGTGCGCGTGAAGCCGAGGGGCGGCCTGTGCTTCCGGCATCAGCCGTAGTTGCCAGGTCACCCGCGAGCTCGGGCTCCGGGCGCGGGCACCTGCGCCGGCCGACCGTCGCGTACGACCAGCCCGGCGAGGATGCAGCCGGCGCCTGCCAGCTGAAGGTGCGACGGCGACTCGTCGATGATCAGCGCCGCGAAGATCACCGACAGCACCGGCTGGAGCGTCAGCAGGATCGAGGTGACGACCGCGGGCAGCCGCGGCAGCGAGCGTCGAGATCAACAGCCAGCCGATGACCTGCGACGACAGCGCGAGCAGTACGCAGGCCAACCCGTGGCGGAGAGCGAAGGCGTCAGGTCGAGGTCGCCGATGACGAGTCCGATCGCCGCGCAACCGATCGCAGACGAGAGCGTCGCCGTGAACAGAGGTCCGACCGGGCGGCGCAGGTCTTTGCTCCCCTGCCGCAGGGTCGAGCAGAAAGCCCGCGTACGCAACGCCGGTCAGCACGCCGTAGATCGCCCCGAGCCGCGGGTTCTGATCCGTGCGCGCCCTGCTCGAGCGCGCCGGAGATGAGGACGACACCGAAGCCGACGATCGGAATCGCAACCAGCGACGAGCGCTGCGGCTTCTCGCCGAGCAGAGCCCAGGCGAGCACACCGACGAGCACGACCTGCGTATTGCCGAGGCACGGTCGCGAGCCCTGCGCCGACGAGCTCGATCGAGTTGTGCCAGAGGATCAGATCCGCTGCGAAGAAAGCGCCTGCGACCCACGCAGAGCGAGACAGCCCGGCGATCGCGCTTCCCGTAACGGCGATCCTCGAGCCGCGCAAGCACGAAGAGCGGCGGCAGCGCCCAGACGCAGCGATAGAACGCGCCGGTCGATGCCGACACGTGCGACAACCGGAAGAGGGATCCCGGAGAACGAGATCCCCACCGCCGCGACGAGCACGGCCAGGACGGGCCTCTGGCCGACACGACGGAAGAGCACGAGGAAGACGCTAACTGAGCCCGGCGGCGATGGCCTTCGGCAGCGTCTCTGCCTGCACGACCTCGAGCTTGCGCCCGCTGCTCTTCGGCGTGTCAGCAGGCGCGATCACCGCCTTGAGCCCGAGCTTCGCGCACTCCTCGAGCCGACGGTCCGGCCTGCGCCGCCGGACGCAGACGTCCCGTCAGCCCGATCTCGCCGAACACGGCCAGACCTTCACGTGTCGGTACACCCTTCGCGGCGGAGGCGATCGCCAGCGCGACGGCGAGGTCGGCGCCCGGCTCGTCGATCCGAACGCCGCCGGCGACGTTGACGAAGACGTCCGCGCTGCCGAGCGCGATGCCGGCGTGCCGCCGAGGCACGGCGACGATCATCGCGAGCCGCTTCGGGTCGACGCCGGTCGCGACGCGGCGCGGCATCGCCAGATCGGTCGGCGCGACGAGCGCCTGGATCTCGAGCAGGATCGGCCGCGTCCCCTCGAGCGCGCACGCGACGGCAGAGCCGACCTCGCCGCCTGGCCGTGCGGCCGAACAGCTCCGACGGATCGGGAACGCCGACGAGGCCCGGCTCCGGTCATCTCGAAGACGCCGAGCTCGTTCGTCGAGCCGAAGCGGTTCTTGACCGCGCGCAGGACGCGATGCGCGTGGTAGCGGTCGCCCTCGAACTGGAGCACGCAGTCGACGAGGTGCTCGAGCACGCGCGGGCCGGCGACCGAGCCGTCCTTCGTCACGTGGCCGACGAGGATCGTCGCGACGCCCGGCTCCTTCGCGACGCGCAGCAGGCGCCCGGCGGCCTCGCGCACCTGCGCGACCGAGCCCGGCGCCGAGCCGACCTCCGACGAGTACAGCGTCTGCACCGGAGTCGATCACGCAGACGTCGGGCCGCTCGCGCCTCGAGCGTCGCGCAGCACGGTCTCGAGCTCGGTCTCCGCCAGGATCTCGACCTTGTCGCCGCCGCCGAGCCGGTCGGCGCGGAGCTTCACCTGCGCGACCGACTCCTCGCCGGTGACGAGCAGCGCGCGCCGGCTCGCTGCGACATCGCCGCGAGCGCGCTGAGCAGCAGCGTCGACTTGCCGACCCCGGCTCGCCGCCGACGAGCACGAGCGACGCCGGGAACGAGCCCGCCGCCGAGCACGCGATCGAGCTCGGGGACGCCGGTCGTGATGCGACTGCCGCCTCGGTCGCCTCGACGTCGACGAGGCGCAGGATCGGCTGCGGCGGCGACTTGGCGGAGGGCCCGCCGACGACGTCTTCGATGAGCGTGCCGAACGCGTTGCAGCCGGGACATTTCCCGAACCAGCGACCCGCGGTGTAGCCGCAGTCGGTACAGGCGTAGTTGACGGCAGGCTTGGCCACCGGGCCAGTCTAGGGGCCGGTCCTGACGGTAACCGTGACGACTCTGAAACTAAAAGTGCACGTCGTCGAAGTCGTGCACGTGTCGTGCACGATGCCAGGAGAAACTGAACGCCGAAGCGACTGCGGCGACGGCTATGACTTTCGCGAACGTCGGGATGTCAGCTGAGACAGACGAGCGGCAGAGCGATCGCAAGCCCGAGCTGCCACACCTGGAAGCTGAAGAGCGGCTTGCTTCCGTAAGCGGCAAGAGCCTGCGTCCGTCCCGCGAGCAGCAACCCGAGGATCGCGACGAGCGACAGGATGGCGGCCATGCACGAGGAATCGGCAGAAACCGACGGCCTCCCGCATCCCTGACGAGCGTTATTCGGACGTGTCGGTTAGGGCGTCTAGCCGAGCTGGGTAGCGCCCTGTCAGGATCGATCGGTGGAGCAAGAACCGCTGATCTACCGCGCGGAAGTGACGCGCTATTCTTCAGGTGTTGGGCGATCTCCAACGTCCATCTTTACGTGTAGATCCACGCGAGTTGCTCGAGGAGGAGTTCCGTGGCGAAGAAGAGGAAGAAGATCGATCCCTGTAGGACCGCGCTTCGCTGGCAGCGCAATCAAGACAGGCTTCAGCGCATAATCGACAGGCGACCTTTCGGCCGAAGAAGGCGTCACCAAAGAAGAATCGCTTCGCCGGCTGCGCACCGCCGAGTAAGAGCTGCCGTGGGCTAGGCGTTATTCTGGCGAGCGAGTCTGACTCGTCGTCCGCACCGGAAGCCACAGGCTCCTCGGGCGGGACGAGGATCTTCTCGGGCGTGACCTCGCCGGGATGACCGTCATGTCGACCTCTTCGGTGTCGTCCTTGCGAGCGACGAGGATCGTCGAGCCGCGGCTCGAGCGTCGCGGCCGAGCACGAAGTCGGCGAGCGGATCCTCGATGCAGCGCTGGATCGCGCGGCGCAGCGGCCGGGCGCCCATCGCCGGGTCGTAGCCCTTCTCGACGAGCAGCTCCTTCGCCTCGTCGGTGAGCTCGATCGTCGACCTCGTGCTCGGCCATCTGCTCGCGCAGGCGGTTCAGCATCAGGTCGACGATCTGCGAGGATCTCGTCCTTCGCCAGCTTCGTGGAAGACGATGATCTCGTCGATGCGGTTCAGGAGCTCGGGCCGGAAGACCTTCTTCAGCTCGCCCATCACGCGCGTCTTCATGTCCTCGTAGGCGAGGCCGCTGCTCGTCGCCGATCGAGAAGCCGAGCGCCTGGTTCTTCGAGATCGACGCCGGCGCCGATGTTCGAGGTCATGATCACGATCGTGTTGCGGAAGTCGACCTTGCGCCCCTGGGCGTCGGTCAGCTTCCCGTCCTCCAGGATCTGGAGCAGGATGTTGAACACGTCCGGATGCGCCTTCTCGATCTCGTCGAGGAGGAGCGACCGAGTACGGCTTGCGGCGCACGGCCTCGGTGAGCTGGCCGCCCTCGTCGTAGCCGATGTAGCCGGGCGGCGAGCCGACGAGCCGGGACACGGCGTGCTTCTCCATGTACTCCGACATGTCGATCTGGATCATCGCGTCCTCGTCGCCGAACAGGAACTCGGCGAGCGTGCGCGCGAGCTCCGGTCTTCCCGACGCCTGACGGGCCGAGGAAGATGAACGAGCCGGTCGGGCGCTTCGGGATCCTTGATCCCGGCGCGCGCGCGGCGGATCGACTTCGAGACGGCGACGATCGCCTCGTCCTGGCCGATGACGCGCTTGTGCAGCTCCTCCTCCATGCGGACGAGCCGCTGCGGACTCGGCCTCGGTGAGCTTGAAGACCGGGATGCCCGTCCACATCGAGACGATGTCGGCGATCTCCTCCTCGCCGATCTCGGGCTGCTCGGCGTCGTGCCTCCGTGTCTGCGCCACTGCTCCTCGAGCTCACGCTTCTTCTGCGTGAGCTTGCGCTCCTTGTCGCGCAGCGAGGCGGCCTTCTCGAACTCCTGGTCCTCGATCGAGTCTTCCTTCGTCCTTGCGGACCTCTCTCGATCTCCTCCTCGAGCTCGCGGTAGCGCGGCGGCGCGGCTCATCGATCTGGATGCGCGATGCGCGACGCGGCCTCGTCGATCAGGTCGATCGCCTTGTCGGGCAGGTGCCGGTCCTGGATGTAGCGGTCGGCGAGCACGGCTGCGGCCTGCGAGCGCCTCGTCGGTGATCTTGCACGCGGTGATGCGCCTCGTAGCGGTCGCGCAGGCCGCGCAGGATCTGCACGGTGTCGTCGACCGACGGCTCGTCGACGCGGATCTGCTGGAAGCGCCGCTCGAGCGCGGCGTCGCGCTCCAGGTACTTGCGGTACTCGTCGAGCGTCGTCGCGCCGATCGTCTGCAGCTCGCCGCGTGCCAGCGCGGGCTTCAGGATCGAGGCGGCGTCGATCGCGCCCTCGGCGGCGCCTGCGCCGACGAGGTTGTGGAGCTCGTCGATGAACAGGATGATGTCGCCGCGCTGCGTGATCTCCTTCATCACCTTCTTCAGGCGCTCCTCGAACTCACCGCGGTACTTCGAGCCGGCGACGAGCGCGGCGAGGTCGAGCGTGTAGATCTGCTTGCCCTTCAGGAGCTCCGGCACCTGGTTCGCGGCGATGCGCGCGCGAGGCCCTCGACGACGGCGGTCTTGCCGACGCCCGGCTCGCCGATCAGCACCGGGTTGTTCTTCGTGCGGCGCGAGAGGATCTGCATCACGCCGCTCGATCTCGGTCTGGCGGCCGACGACCGGGTCGAGCTTGCCCTCGGCGGCCTGCTTCGTCAGGTTGCGGCCGAACTGGTCGAGCAGCTTCGAGCTCTTCGACTTCTCGCCCGGCGCCGCCGCCGCCGCCTGCTGGCGGCGGCCGGGGCCGGAGAGCATGCGGATGATCTCGTTGCGGATCTTCTCGGCGTCGGCGTCGAAGTCGAGCAGGATGCGCGCCGCGACGCCCTCGTTCTCGCGCACGAGGCCGAGCAGGATGTGCTCGGTGCCGATGTAGTTGTGGCCGAGCGAGAGCGCCTCGCGCAGCGCGAGCTCGAGCACCTTCTTCGCGCGCGGCGTGAACGGGATCTGTCCGGTCGTGACCTCGTCGCCCTGGCCGACGATGCGCGCGACCTGGGCGCGCACCTCCTCGACCGTGATGTCGAGCGACTCGAGCACGCGCGCGGCGAGGCCTTCCTCCTCGCGCAGCAGGCCGAGCAGGATGTGCTCGGTGCCGATGTAGTTGTGCTTGAGCGCCCGCGCCTCGTCCTGGCGCGAGAACAACGACTTGACGGGCTCCGTTCGTGAATCGTTCGAACAAAGCTCGTCCTTTCCTGGTCTGGGAGGCGCATCGTAGCCCGGCCGCCGGCGCCGTGCCACGCCCCGGCCAGAGCCTTGGCTGGCGTCCGACGCGACGCCGGATCGGCTCCAGATCAGCGATTCCGCGCGGCCACCCGCTGGACTCCTCGGTGCGGAGGAGCAGCCGTGGTGGTTGTCGCCTGCTCTACTGGAGTGGCGACTTGCCCGCGCAGCACGATCCCGGCGGATGAGCAGCAGCACTGCCACGCCGATGATATCAGCGCGGAGGCTCGCCTGAGAGCGGAAGCGGCGTCGATCAAAGCCGACAGCGCCGCGATCTTGTTCGAAACGTCGCCACTGGTTGTAGCCGGCCCGTGCAGGATTCGCTGGAAGCACAGGAGCTGACGACACCATGGAGGGTGCCCACCGGGCATCGGAGCCGCCAATCATTGCGTTTCAACGATCCTTACGTCCTCTCGCCCCACGTTGCTGATTGATCTGGCAGTGCTCTCGCGTTTTTCGATCCGCATAAACGTCCTGCGCGCGTGAACTCTCAAAGGATAACAAAAAGTCCATCAGTCAAGAATGCTGGAGGCCTGACGTGGAACGCCGGTCGGATGACGCACCAGACACGGCGCCGGATCAGCACGCCCGCCTGCGGCATATGCGCGCCGCTACGCACCGCAACGACCGTACCGTGCTTGCCGCGGTAGTCTGGAGCCTCGACGTTTCGCCCGACCACATCAACTTCATGGATGTGTGTGGAGCCAGAGGCCCGGTCGATGGCTGCCGGGTCGATTTCGCTCCCGCCGCAGGGCTTTCTGAAAGCGTAAATCGAATACTGGCCTCGGATCGGTTTTTCCCGCAGTCGCCAGCCTGCGGTGGCCTCGTCAGAACCGCCCGTTCTGGGTCACCACCACTCAGCTCGAGGTGGGCGCACCAGGACTGGAGTGGATTTCGCGCGACGGCCCGCCGAAGTGCGACCCTTCCATCTCCGGCCAGTCCCGCACCACGGGCGGCGATCGTGTCCCGGGAGTGACGTCCGTCGTGTCGTCGCTCAGCGCGATTCAGCCAGCGCCGGGCCTCCGCGAGCGAGGTCGAAGGCCTTCGCCGGGCTGCCTCGCCACGAGGACAGTGCCGAGTCCGATCGCCGCGCCTGCCACCAGGAGGAAGCAGGCTGATATACCGCCGAGGGCGGCGCCGACCGTCGACCAGCGCCGCCAGCCCGAGGCTCACGCGCCGGTCGCGAGGCTGTGGGATCGGACCGCGGGGTCGTGTTGACCCACGGCGAGACCGGGCGCCGCGATTCCCGCCCCGCCTCCGGGCTCGGGAACCCCGAGGCCAATCCCCGGACCACGCGGTAACTCAGTACGCGGTCGCGCCCAGAGCCCCCGCCAGAGACTCGCTGCGGACGAGCGGGTCACGCGCGCCATGGTGCATGGCGACATCCCACGCCGCCAGACCAGGAACGGTGGAACGCGCTGAGACAGTGCCCCGATCGAGTACTCCGGTGCCGGTCAACAACCCCATCCTCGATATGCTGTGCGGATGGCGCGGCTGCTCGCGGCTTCACGGCCGAGCCTCGGTGTACTCCACGGCAAAGTCGTCCGCCGCCGACGCCCTGGACAGGATGGTCCCGAAAGATCAGCGCCGAGACCACTCCAGAAGTCGTAACGGTTGCCGCCGAGCCCCGGCGAAGTGCGACGAGCAGCTCCTCCCTGCGGCCCGTGCGGAGACTTGAAACCCCGCCACGCCTTTCTCGGCCTGGCGCACCGGATGCGCAGTCGCCCAGCGCGCAACGACGCCTGGCGACGAGCGCGACCGCGCCGACGGCGATCGGCGGGCGAAATCTCGATGACTCAGCCGCCAGGCCGTCTCGGACCGGATCACCAACCTGCGGCCTGATCAGGGCGTACGCGAAGCCGGCGAACGGCGAGCACGATCGCCGAGACGACGATCCCGTTTCCGTGCCGACACGGCTGCACCCGCGAAGAGCTTCACCGCCGTGCGCCCGATGGGCGCGCTGAGCAGCCGGTCAGGTGATCAGCGCCCGGAGACCAGCACGATCGTCAGCGGCACGTGCACGCAGGCGATTCGGCGCCAGCGCCAGATACGCGACGATCGCGAGCGGGAACGCGAAGAAGCGTGCCGCGGCTCTGGGCACGAAACCGGAGCCTCGACGAGGAACCCGGCGGTTCCCAGGCACACGGCCGAAGCAGGGATGCTGTTCGCGGCGGCTCGCGTATGGCGAGCATGGGCCATACGGGCATGAGGAAGAAGGCCGCGGTCCCGTTCGCATAGCCGAAGGCTCCGCCAGGCGCGCTGCCGATGAACGAGTCGGCCGGATGGGCCGAGTGGATGACGGTCTGCAGGGTGATCGACCCGACCAGCACGGCCCCGAGCCCAGAAGAGCAGGATTGTGACGGCCCGCTGACCGTCCACATCGGCCTCGTGAAGATCAAAGACGATGAGGTAGAGAAGCGTCCGGTTCGCGCCGTCCCAGGCATCCCCTCACCCCGCCCAGGCGGATGACGCTGCCATGCTGCAACTGAACAAATATTTTGAG